>SDBT01005258.1_pt1 | contig 21798 bp, 23 predicted proteins | sample 2277101 | NCBI WGS metagenome assembly SDBT01 (sample SAMN10404973, study PRJNA504765) | marine sediment metagenome | isolation source: marine sediment core GS10_PC15, 103 cmbsf | place: Arctic Ocean: Southern Knipovich Ridge | collected 2010
CTCTTCAAGCATCTTATTCTTACCGGCTTCGGAGACCTCGCCCTCTTCTACCTTGCTCTTGAGTTCTTCCAAACCCTGAATCTTCTCAGATCGGGAGCCTTTGCTGGCGACTACACCGGCGACTGAGCCACCGAGGCCGGGTATGATACCCATAGTTGCACCGATAAGTCCCTCTTGCGCACGCCTGTCAACGAACCCTGCAAGACCGCCCTCTACTGGACGGTCATAAACTATCTTTGCAGTGGCCTCTCCCCACGCCCCCTGCGACGATTCCTGAAGAGCTTCTTTGGCGGCAGTCTCAACGATCTCTCTCGTTATGGTCTTGCTGCCGATCTTCTGTACAGTGCGACCGAGTACCTTATTAAAGGCACCCTTACCTATTTTCACTATGCCTTTTAACTGGAGATACTCCAGGATAGAAGCTACGCTACCGTAAAGATGGTAAGCCTGCTCAGACTGTTCTTCAGTAGCACCATAGGCGAGGGCCTCTTCTTTAGCCTGTGTCCCTTCACTTGTATACATCATAGCTACGGCAATCCCTGGATGTCCTGCTGCGGTCGTTACTCCTGCGGCTACAAGTAAGGGCGTGCTCTCTGCTATGGCCAGGGACAGCTTACGAGGACTGGCTAATAGGTCGAGGAAATCTTCTGGCGGGTCATACTCCCACTCCGGGTGATTCTCAAGAATAAACTCCCGACCTCTTTTATGATCCGCAACCATTTTTTCATGGAACTTAGCGATCTTCCCGGTCGCTTTGGGCACTTCACTTTTCTTTATATCTTCCCATGCTTCCGCCGTCATGCCGGGATATGGTTTGACTTTTAATACGTCGTACCGTATACGTGCCGGAGCTTCTAACACAGCTTGCCCAAGACTCATACCACCCTTCATCCAAGAACCCCACAACTGTTTGACGTAGGATTCGTCACGTTCTCCCTCAATCTCAACTTCAAAGCCTTCGGGAAGACTGGTTGTAGGCTCTTCGATCTCAAAACCTTCTGGCAGCTTTATTTCGTTTGCCATGTACGGCCTCCGTCATCGGAAAACATTCGCTTACCTGTCTTCGGGTTTCTTATATTTATCCGTTCTGTCTGTGCAGCGGGCTGCTGTTCGGATTGAGCAACTGGCTGTTTAGGGAGATTAGCCCTCACATTATCCTGAAGCGGATTACCTGCCTCTGTCGGACCAGTAGGAGTACCACGGAATCGGGAACCATAGCCGCGTGCGAGCGGGCCTTTTGCCCGTAGTGCCTTGACTTCTGCTAAGTCTGGCCGCCAGTCCCAACCCTTATTACGTATCTCAGCATCCCACTCATTGTCAACCTGTCTTTGCTGTACGGCAGTCATGTCGTCGTAGCCAATATTAGTTCGCCACGCTTTATATTGCTTGAGTATGGTGCCATGTGTGCGTACATCCTTACGCAAGAAGTCATACCCAAACCGGAATCTTTTCTCTTTGGTTGCGGAACCGGCAAACTCTTCTATCCGCTCTTGATGCGTTTCCAACTGACCGGGTGAAAAAGGTGCGCGCATGGGTTCAGTTTCTGGCCTGGGGTACATGGCCTCCTGGATTTCTTTCGGCACAATGGTTTCCCACATAGCTTTTCGGCCTGCATTAGCGTCGATCATCCCGATATCTATCCACTGCTGTGTCTGCCGCACGGTCTCCATGTTGGCAGTAATGGCATTAAGTTGTTCATCATAGTCAGTCTGGAACGCTTCCAACGCTTCTGCATACGCATCATCGTCAAGCTCCTGGGCCTGTAAATTCTCCCCCCACTCTTGACCCTGTGCTTGTAGCGCACGGTATTGTTTTTCGAGTAATAATTTTGGTGTTGATGCTGGTCCGGTTGTTCCGAATTCTGCCATTATAATTCTCCCACTCAATACTTTAGAATAATCCCTATAAGAACCAGCCCAAAACTGTTACGTTAATTGCCGTAAAGGTCAAATTGTCGCCAAGGTATTGTACAATTTGATTCGTATCGCATGGTATAGTAAAATCCGCGGATAAGACGACATTTGCAACTTGTGTCTGTGTACCGGCAACAGCCCGGCTATTACTATTACCCTTCTTACGGAAAAGAAATCTTGATCCAGCGGCACCATCGTTCATTGTAACATGCAAGACGACTGCTACTGCTGCCGAGTCAGTTACTATTGAACTAAGGTCAAGGTCTCTCCACGTATTATCCGTAATAAAATCGCCAACGCTGAAATCTACCGTAGCTGGATCACCCCTGTCTACAAATCCTCCACCAGAGCCACCACTAAAATCAGACACCAATGCTTTCTTCAAATTCCCACTATCTGATGTATCTGAAATAAGAACATAATCCGTACCAACGGCAGTAACCGCAGATTGCCCAGTGATCATTACTGATTGAGCCGCTAAAGCTGTAGCACCCGTCACGTCTCCGGTATGCGTAGCATTCGTAACTTTAGCAGTGTTGGCAACTATTTCATCCCATTTAACAGCACTAAGTACCCCTGCGTTAGTCGTGTCGGCCTGAGCAATTACTACGTCATCAACACCCCCATCACTGGAGATACTATAAGACGTGCCATTTACTGTGCCTATACTTAAAGAAGTTGATACGTTTGTAACTTTGGAAGTATTAAGACCAATAGCCACATCCATTGTTTCTACCTTGTCACGTATGGCATTCTTAGTAGCGGCGTCAAGATTAGCATTCCATGATGTGGCGTCGTAGGCGGTATCGTCAGCGGCCCCCCCACCGGAAGCATTTATGGTAATGGTATCTGTCGCAACAACAGTTGTGATCGTGATATTAGTACCAGCAACCAGAGTAAGTGTATCTGTATCGCTATCGGCTACCACTGTATCCTGTCCCGCGACAGCAACATTCTTAAATATGTTAGCTTCATGGGTGTTGGCTAAATTGTTATGGTCAATAGTCCCTTCTAAGTCATCGGCAGTTTCTCCGATAGTTCTGAGCGCGAAAACATTTGCCGCAGTCATCTTAACGAAACTTGCTGCCACATAAGTTAAACCAGCAAGAGAAGTAAGCCCAGCATCAAGGGGTTGATACGTATTAGCTAAAGTTGTACCACTTTGAGTTATTACACCAGAAGCGAGCGTGCCCGTCAGTACAGTATTAGCAAGGATTTGAAATTCGCCCACCCCTGTTGTTTGTATGTTAATATGCCCACCAGAAGATTCGTTCTTCCAAAGTAAATCATCATTACCCGAAGAAGAATTACCGAAAAAGCCAAGCCTTGTATTATCTGAATCTCTCCATTCTATAAAACCAATTGAAGCATCTCCTGTACTATTGCTGTCCTTAAAAATAAGAATGGGAGTAGTATTAAGAATTGTTATGTCGCTGGAAGTGAGCGTGCCTGTTGCTGTTACCGTGCCATTCACAGTCAAAGCATTAGCCGTCAATTGAAGCAAATCATTATCACCACTAAAACCAATCAATCCTTTCTTGTCTTTATCGACATACAAACTAATATAGTCATCCCCCTCTGCGGCACGCCTGTTAATATTAAGACTCTGGCCATCCACTCCATTTCCTACATCAGCATTATCATAGAACATATCAATAGCAAAATCGGCACCCATATCGAGAATACCGTCGGTGAGAGTTGAGCCTATAAATATGTCAGTGTCTCGAAAATTGATTTTACCTGTTGTTAGAATTGTTAATGAAGTAAATGTAGGACTGGCCCCAGTATGAATGTCCTGTGGAGTCGATAGCGTAATAGAACCAGCAGCATTAGTAACTATAAGTTGATTAGCCGTTCCTGTCAACGGTGCAACAACTGGATCGGCACCAGCACTGCCAATGATCAACCCCCCATGACCGGCTGCACCTAACGCAGTGACAGCCCCCACCCCAGAGCCAACGAGTACGCCACCTTCTGTAAGGGCGTTTACTCCTGTACCACCATTAGGCACAGTAAGTGCAGATGTTAAGGTTAGCGCATTGAAAGTCGGGCTATCTCCTGTACCAAGGCTAAGAGAATCCCTGGCGGTAGACCCTGATTCCCACGCCAATGCTCCGGCACCAGTACCGACAAGAAACTCACTGTTGGCACCTACGGGTCCAAGAGTATTCAAGTCATCAAGTACGTCCCCTCGTAATTGCCAAACATCAGATGGTACGTCTACTGTTAAGTGAGAATCGGTAGTACCCTCCATAGTTACAGTTACCGTAGTAGGGGAACCCGACGATGTAACATTAGCATACACCTGTAGAAGTAATCGTTTAGTAGCCCCGGTTGTCGTATCATTGGCGAGTACGGCATGAATATCATAAGCCACGTCGGAAGTAGTCAATTCATCGGACACCTCAGAAGTAACAATCAATGTTTCATTAGAAGAACCATTAGCATCTACAAAACTAAGGGTCCAGTATACCCCAACACTTTTAGTGCCCGACTTAGTGAGATGGACGTGCATATCATATACGCCTTCGCGTGCGTGGGAGGCTGCCGGTCTCCCAGTCTCGGACAACCATGTAAATATGAGTTGGTCGGGTGCTTGAGCAAGAGCGGCAGTAACATCTGTACTCTGAGCTTCTCCGGTTTCTTTTTCATACATGACAAATGTATCGGCAACCACACCATCAGGAGTATCAGACAAAAAGAAATCAAGAACTGACCCTATCGCAAGGTCAACATATTCTTTAGTCACAAGATGGTCGCCACTTGTAGGAAGAATACCCGTAACAACTGATGTAAACGTACCCCCATCAAAAGTAGGACTCGCAGAAGTATGAATATCCTGCGGAGTTGACAATGTAACTGTACCATCCCCGTCATCAGCTACTGCAACTTGATTAGCTGTACCAGCAATCCACGAAACCAAATCGGCAGAAGCTAAAACCTTACTTGCATCAGTAGCAACAAGACGTGAAGCCGTAAGATCGGCCAAAGTCAATGAAGCAAAAGTAGGCGCGGACCCGCTGTTAAGTGCAAAGTCTAACTTTGCAATAGCGTGTGCTACTGAATTCCAATCCCCTACGATTATTTTTGGAGCTAACTTCCCCATTATAAACCTTTGTAATAAGAACTTAGCGGGCCAGCAGCGGCTCCCCGTACATAGCCCCGCGTACTCTGGGGGGTGGATAAAGCCGGACCTAAGTTAGGTAGGGGGCGCGGTATAGCCTTCTTACCCCCTCCTTTCCGCTCTTCTCTTGATAGCCCGTATGATTCACTCCTTGGCCGTGGTGACGAATCCCGTGGTTTGTCCCAACTTGGCCCCGCCCCGAACTTTGACGTAAGTGACCCCGATAAACTTGATACCCCGGTACTCTGCGGCGTAGTAGTATAGCGTGTAGCGAGTGATGCTTCTGCACCGGCCTCTGCCTGTAGAAGCCCCGACAACGCTGACAGTCTTGCCGATGTAGCGACCGCCAATGCGGGCTGGGCAACCTCTTCTTCAAACTTCTTACCGAAACCGCCCATCATTGAAGTGCCAGCCAGCCCAGCAGAAGCCAGTCCTTGCATACCAGAAGCCACAGCCCGCTTCCTGCTACGCCCAAGCTGTGCCTCTATGCCCTTCATAAAATCTCCATCAGTGTCGTAGAGTGCCCTGGCTTCCGCGAAGAGGCCACTTATTTTTTCTTTAGCTGCTGGGTCAACACTGGAAGTAGCTGTTCGCCCTGTTGATGCTGTTTTAAGATTAAAATAAGACTTGGCCATTATTCCTCCTTACACGCTTTATTCTTTTGGTTTTTCGTATTCGTTATGAACCTAATATTACCTGGTTCATAATGCCTATCATTATCAATACGATCAATTGTCAAGCCCCTTGGGTCAACCCGTAATTCATTTATGACATAAGTTACGAATTCATCGGCAGACACAAAGCAAACTTTAATACCCCGCCCGCCGTAATGTTTATAATTATGCGCTTTCACATTAGTACAACGAAATTTCATGCTGCTAAAGATACTACGCAAGTGCCCGTTAATAGTGTTATTATATTTCTGCCAATTTTCAACCGCTTCTTTTTTATGATTCTGCTGATACTCCCCCCAACATCTTTTACATTGCGGGTACAAGCCGTCTTTCATGGCCCGATTTTTATGAAAATATTCTGTAGTAGCAGGCAATTCACGTTCGCATCTCGGACAAATTTTATTAGCTGTAAGTACTGTACTCATTTTTGCCTCCCACTATCTTTCAAATGAACAAATAAATCTTCATACGCCCACGACTCTTCAGCCGTGTCGTTCTGTAATCGCACGCCAAGGTAGGCATTGCGCACGGTCTGCCGTCGTGTAGAGCCACGGAAATTACCCGGCCCTGTAAATGTACCGGCAAAATTTGGGTTGACATTTGCTGCCATGAATTCCAACACTTCTTCCGATGTCTTTGCCGTGTACACTTTGAAATCCACATCATTAGAATTAGCTTGTGTGGCTTCGCTACTACCACCCCCAGCCACAGTTAGATCAACACCAGATAACACACCTTCTCTTCGTGGAACACGAGACATGGCTATAGGTCCAAGGCACACATAACTATCAATAGCATTGTCAGTCTGCCCAACCGTATCACTTTTTGCCGTGTCATCAAACGTGCGTATGAAACCATCTGCTTGACCAAGGACTAAACCTTTGAGCCCGGGGGTGTTGGAATCATAATAAATGCCAGAATACACCCCAAAATCGGATGGATAAGTTTCAGGGAAGAAACCGCCGATCTCATTTTCATCGAGGGCATTAAGGTCGTACCAGTAGTTACTGTTTACCCCACTTGCCAAAACCGTAATGGCTACCAGTATACCATGCCTATCAGCATCATACAGCAAAGTAATCCGGTGTGTCAATGGCCCAGCAGCCTCATCCTTTGCCAAACGCGGCAGCTTGAACTGCGAAATACACTGCGGTGCCCCAGGAATCGTTGTGCGATATAGCCCATTGTTACCCCAGAAATAAAATTTATTATTGCTATCCCAACAAAAAGAGTTGGCCCCGAATATGCCAGTAGTCAAAGATACTTCTCGTATTGACCCCCCGGCCATAGGATCACCCCACATTACCCACACGCTATTTGAACAACCAAAGATAAGGTAGTCATCCTTGTACGGTGCAAGACATCGGATAATATCGCCAAGCTCTCCAAGATCGCCATTACCACCGAATACTGGAGACTGTGCATCATTAGCAACATAGGCCCAGTCCCAGGGATTAGTTTGACGAGACATATACCATTGATTCGGGGCTTCAGGGTTTCCTGATACAACAGTACGCCCATTGTAAAGACATCCAAGATAGGCTTTATTAGGCGGCGACCCGAAACTCGTTGACCCGATAGAAGGGAATGCGGTCCAGTCGTACCAGTGCGGCCCTGCTGTAACATCGTCCAAATCAGCAGTGATCGGATTGGGGGACATGGCATCAAGTGTATCATCCGATTGCGCCGTCTGTGTAATGCTTCCCGTGATATTGAACGTGCCAGAAGTAACGTAGCCATAGATATATCGTTTAGTCGAGTCAACGAAATCTACTAATATAGTTGCGCTCGTTCCTGTCTGAGTTAGTAAATCACCCTTGCCAGGTGGTGTTGTTAGTTCATTACCAGCACCCAAATCCAACACAGTGTTTGCAAAATCAGCCACCTTGAGATTCGTGCCATTAACTATGAAGGCTTTTTGATACGCTTCAAATACGTTAAGCTGATCGGTTGTATCAATATCTCCGTTAGCGGCAGTCAATTCTACCATAGTTCCAGCGGCCACATCCGTCTCCCACCATAATTCATTATTGCCAATTGCAACAAGGCGCTTTAAGTTTGCATAAGCTGAAATTGAAATTGCCATGTTTACCCTTAAATAATTGAACTAACAACGCATATAGCTACCACTGGATTATCAGCAGCACCTACTTGAACCCCAGCACCCCAAGATACAAGGCCCGCACGCTTGCCACCACGCGCCCTTCCATCCAAAACATCATACAGCCGGACGTTGTTCATATTAGAAGCTGTGACAAATGGTTGCTGTGAAGTAACGCGTCCTTTATTCAATCCCAATAATGGGAACTGCATACGAACTGATCTACCCATTAGACATCCTCATAGAAAAACTTATTCCACCCAATCGCTATCAAGCGTTGTACCGTAATTATGTTATTCTCACCGGACGGCACCATTTCAGTAGAACCCCCTGGAGGCTGCCCGTAAGTTAGTCTCTCGCGCGTTGAATGCTCAGGTGGCTCATAAGACATAGTTGTAAACGATGATATTTCAGAGTCAATAAAGTCTTCGCCACCCAGGTCTTTTCTGACAAACCAATAATAAGTTGTTTCGTAATCAAGATGCACACCCAGCGACATCTTGAGCGATAGTATGCTGTATCTTATGCGGCTATTTTCTGGTACATATACAGAACCGCCATCGACAGAAAAGTATACAGTGTACGGATCGGCATCTGTCTCGTCACCATCTTCCCATATCATTTCCATAAGTAACAGTGGGTTCAAATAAATACCTGTTTCCTCATCAGCAGGTTCAACTAATACTGGAGCCCCTGCTTCTGTTGTAAAAGTAACCTGTGCCGTACTGTAACTTCTGATTACGCTGCCAAACGTACTCGTGCCATGCGTTAAAGTTATGTTGTCAAAATTCCACGTATACTCCGTACTGCCAGCAAATGCCTCACCACTTACAGACGAAATTGTAAACACATACGCGGGGGCGTCGATAACCCCACTTGGAGTATTCATGCTTATCCCACCGCTCATGGTTATAGAAAGCGCACCTATAGAAGTTATATTTACAAAAGCCCCCACGAACCACCCCGCGGGCGGGCCACCAGGATCGAGATATTCCTCCACCCTGGTCTGACAGGACACTCCTGCTAAATCAATAGAAACTTCCGTAGCACCATTCGCAGGAACAGGATTTTGCGTGCCCCCTATCACAACACCAATTCTTGTATCACCTACAGTTGGCATAATAATTCCAAAAAAGGCAAGGGGCGCGAAGCCCCCCACCTTCAATTGTTTCTACTACGAAAGCCTATCATCAACATTAAAGTAAACCAAGTCAGACTTGTAGATAATCTCAAACGCATACACGTTCAAGGCATCAGTAGTATGCGCACTGGAAGCGAATATGGCCGTTACTGCATCGCCAGCCTGCATACCAAGTCCATCACAATTGACTTCTACGTAATCGGCGATATCAGTATTATTGTTGATAGCCGCAGAAATCGTGGGGTCGAGATCGGAAGACAGTGCCGCCCCCGCACGCTTACGATAAATACTCGCGTCGATAGTCGGCGTGTTCGTGTCCCCGGCAGAATTCGCCAGGAAACGCAAACGCAAATAATCCTGGTCCTTATCGTAGTCCCTCGGAATTTTGAAAGCCACTACGCCAAGAGCCGTCTGACTACTCGGCAACTGTACGCCCTCAAAACTTGTTTCAAGCGACACCCTCCCCGGATTGCCACTATCGGAAGCCAAAATACCGCCGTCAGCTAATCGAATACTGTTAATGTCGATACCGGGAATTTCCGCCTTGAATCCGAAACCCGCGATCAACCGCTGACAGTCATGCAAAAATGTACCTTCGTTCATGCTACTCTCCTTCCGGCGTAGCCGGTTCTCTTTCCGGTATCCCGGAACTCATTAGAATGACCACGACTACAAATCGTTGTCTGTTGTTACGTCAAACCATGTCCTATTATAATCCGATGAATATCTATCGCGTGTTCTTCGCAGACGTAATTTCCGTGGGCGCGATAATCCATCAGCTTTGTGAGCAAGGGGTAAATCAACTTTGTAGAACAATTCCACTGCCCCTTCATTTATTTCTTCAAACTGTTTTTCAGCTTCGGCCAAACACGCCGAATTAACTACATTATCAAACTTGAAACCAGCCGGGTGTAAATTAGCTGCCGGTTCTACGTAATAGACTGATGTAGTAGTTGGCGTAGAGCCACCAGACAAAGCCGTGAAATCAAATTTGCCAGTTGAGCCTGTGTAATCGGTAATAGTTGCTGTTTGACCCAAGCCCACTCCAGCGATAATGGTCAGAATCCAACCATTGAAATAGTCATCAGCCTCCGCCCTTGTGGAATCGGAAAGAGACGTGGCACCCCCTGCCGTAGCTGTACCTGCCTCACAATCCATTTTATTGAAATACGACGTGTACGGAAACTGCACTGTATGTGCAGCCACAGGTGAGGGGTCAACAAGTAACTGCCAACGTCTTGCCGTACCTAAAACTCCGGCTGTTGGCTGATAGGGTGCTATAGCTGCTTTCGACGGATACCCAGTGGTAACAAAATTAGCTCTGTGAGCACGGATAGTAGCCTCACTTACCCAGTCAATCGGGGTACCGTTGTTGGTACTGGCGGCATATTCAATCGGCCCATCTGCTTCGCCACTGAAATCTTCTGGTAGCAAAATAGCTGCTGGCTCAAGACGGTAAACTGAAGTTGCGTCAGGTGTTGTGCTCCCGGACAGCCCAGCCGAAAAAGTGAGTTTGCTTGTACCCTGATCAAAGTCTGTAATCGTGGCAGTTTCTCCTACACCTGTTCCACCAGTAATGGTAAGAATCCAGGTGTTGAAATAGTCATCAGCTTCATCCCGATTCGTGGTGTCAATGAGTGTCGTAGAGGTATCCTCAGAAGTTGCTATGCCACTTGCAGTAGGAGTTAATGTTATGCTGGCCGTGCGTTCCTGCCAATGCCACCCGCGTACCGGCGAACTTGCAACGAACAGCCGGAAACCATCGTTGATCACTCGCTTTATTCTATCCAAATTGAAAGCATCGACTGGTACAAGTGCTATACCCTGCCCATCGCTACCATAATAAGCCACGCCTACTTTTTCTGCTACACGCAAGAGCAGATCATAAAACCCTAATGCACTCGTCGGTTCTGCCATTTTATTTCTTTCCTGTGTCTTCCACTTCTTCCATATTCGCCACACGGCAAATAGCCTCTTCATGTATCTCGCCGCCAAGACCAACCCCATGTTCTGCTGCGAGTTCCAGGTGTCGGTCTACCACCCTTTTCAAGATTGTGGCTTCTTTCGCATCAAGAATGGCGAACTTGTTTATAGTCTCCCTGATCTGTTTGGCGAGACAAACAGCTTCGGCCACGTCTTCCGTGGTCTTGAACATGCCAGCCGTTCGTAGCCAGGTTGAGATATTGCTTCGTAACGGGTACTCAACCTTTTCTTTAACAGGTTTAGCCCCCGGTTCTTTAACGGTGTCAACCTCAATATCATACGCACTCAAGTCCAATTTGAATCTTTTTTCTACCATAATTACTCCCCTTCAACAAGATTAAATTAAAAGTTAATGAGTTTGATTTTTACTCAGCCAATCTTTCTTTATAGAGCCGTTGCTTTCTTTCCAAGAACGTTTCTTTAACCTCTTCATCCTGCTCTTCATCCTGCTCTTCATCCTGCTCTTCATCCTGCTCTTCAGCCTCTTTTTCAGCTTCTTCAACAGGCTCTTCTATCAGGTTTTCAATTTTTTCTGTATCCATTTCAATCTCCACAATTAAGGTTTTAATAATGGCCCGACCCGCTTCCACCCCTTGTTGAAGAGAAGCAAGGCCGGACCCAAACAACTTAGTTACTTACTGATTAACCCTGCAACATAAACAATGGACCGTTACCAGCATAGTTTCCTATGATTCTATGGCCCGCATACTGCGTAGTGTTTACACCAGCACTCCGATCTTCCACATCAATATCAGCTTCAATACTACCATCATGCCTGAAATAAGCCCCAGTAACATTGTTGATAATATCAGACTGCGGAGCAATGAAGACTGGACCTCTCTTTTCTACCCAGAAAAACATATCCGCAGCACTAACATAGGTAGCAGGAACACCAGCTTTTGCGAGGTTGGCATTGCCCGAACCCGTGTTAATAAGATTCGCATACGGATTCTCATACGCCTCACCAGGTGTAGAAGTTGTTACTGCTCGTGTAAGTGGGCCGTCAAGATAAATCTTGATAGCTGCACCATCTGCCGACGCATCATTGCCGAGGATACCTCTGGTCATATCTTTCAGGGCCACACCCCACAGCACAATAAACCCACCCCTGAGTTCATCTTGGGCAATTACACTGTGCGAAACTGCGGCGAATGTAATTTCCATATCGCCTTCAGCCTGTCCCTTGTCTAATACAACATAAGGTATGGCACCTGTAGCCGCAAAATCAGCGGCCTGGCCAGATGCACATACACCACTCGACTTTGAATAAACAAATACACGCCCATCAGCAAGATTAACATGGTCGCCGATGTCCCACTTCGGGTCTTTAACTGTCGAAGCCGCGTAGATAAAATCCCACTGCCCGGCAGTCTGGTAATTGACTGAACCCTGCCTCCCAAGAAAATCGGCAATTGCTTTTCCTTTAGCCATAATCATTTTCCCTTTCTCTTAATTTCTAATTAACCACCGATTAAGCCGCCTTGTGCAGTACAAACCCAGCAGTCCGAAGATTGAGACACAAGTTATTATGCGCCCCATCCAGGAACACCGTGAACGTAGTATGCTGGCCACGATCAGTTGTCGGCTCACTCTCTTCCATCCAGTAACCATCGTGGACGTAAGGAATGAATTTTGCAAAGTCGATACAGTAAATGGGCGTGTAACTTGCACCATTCAACTGATCAATCGGAACAACAGGCAACCTGTTAATCATAACCAAGCCGGTGTCATCGACTCTGAGATTGCCCAGAACATCCTTGCCCTGATGGTTGTCATCACGCTGATCGGCAAAATCCATCAGCCGTGCAACTGTATCAAAATCAGTATACACTCTCTTGGCGGCAGTCCTCTTATCCTGCGGGTCTTTCACAAACAGCGGCGCTTTGAACTTGGTGTACATAAACGCCAGCCGGAAAGTACGCAGAAGACTGTTGTTGACCTCAGTGTACAACGCGGCGTAGTTACGCCACTTTGTCTCTGAAGCACTGTCTATACCAGCACGGATAGTGCCAGTAGAAGCATCCTGATAGTCAACAGTGGCCCCAACAAAACCTGAAGTACTGTTGACACTGCCAGAAGAGTTCTTAACGGCCATGTAATACGGCACGCCGTAAGGATACAGATCGTCAGTAGCACTGGTTGGTGTCTTCCACGCCCGGTCCTCGATAAGATTGGCTAAAGCCCACAGCCCGTCAATACGCCTTACCTTCATAAGACTGACAAAACCCTTAGCTGAATTCTTGTTCCGAAGAATCTCAAACTTATCCCACGAATAATTCGTACCAATCTGAGTCCACGGGACCGTGATCGTGTGCATCACATCGCCCACAGTAGGCGTATCAGTATCGAATGACCTGCGATACCTGGCATTGCCAGTATGATCCAGCATTACCTTACGCTCAATATTTGTACCGCCGTCTATGACCATTCGCTCCTGCTGGTAAATCCGGCAGAATTCGTACTCGTGATTATCCCAACTCACTTCAAACTCCTGGTTAGGAAGATCATTCAGAGTAGTTGCGATAAGATCGGCCAGTTCAGCATTTTTTACTCCCATTACTTACCCCTCTCGGTTTAACACTTTTAACCAAACACTTTGTTAAGTCTATCTTCTGCCCTCGCTTCTATATCTGCGTCGGACAATTTAACGCCCTTTTCCGGCTCCACTGATTTAGTTTTCGCCGGTTTCAACGACACCCCCATTGCACGTTTCACTACCTTTGCCTTGAGTTCAATTCGCAATGCCTGCTTCTGCGCTGGAGCACTGACTAACAAATGAGCCATTTCCATAGCCTCATTGGCCGTAATACTGCGGCCTTGCGCTCCGGCACCGATGATGATGTTATCAGCCATGTTCAAGACATCCCAACGATTGTTGTTCTGCCCCACAGTTAAGCCATTAACATCTTTCCCCTGGCCGTAAAAATCTACATACGGTTTAAGAGTGGGGTCAGTGAAGAACCCATCCACCATAGCTGTTATCGCGGCGTCCTGTTGCGGAACTTGCCGCCGTTCTTCAGCAACCGGCTGAACCTTAGTAGCCGCAATGACTTTCGCCTGCATGGCTTCAGCAAACTTTACTACAGAACTGTCCTTACCGTACTCAGTTTCCAGTGCAGTGAGATCGACATCATTGACTGTGTTGGCTTCACCAACCGTCTGAGAATCGGCAGCATTGACCTTATCCGCCGGTCTCAAGGTGGCGCGCCCCAAACTCGCAAAGTCCGCTGACAACTTGTTCGTTGACTCGTGGATTTTGCCGAGGGCCTTCAACGCTAATTCAGGTGTCGCTTCAAAAAACTCCTTTACTTCATCATCGCTCCATCCCTGATGAACTGCTGCGCGACGATACGCATCGGGCAACGTCACCTCCTTGTCACCATCTTCATCCTTAGCAGCGTCCTCCACTTTGCCAGCCGGGGTAGATTCCTCGTCATCTGCCTGATCGGTACTTTCAGGGGTAGACTCCGTTTCATCTGCCTGTTGGCCGTCGTCATCATCAATACCATCATCATTGAGAGCATCAAGGCGTTCTTGCGTCTTATCAAGAATTGCCCCTTCAGCCGCATTGAGATCGACGTTTTGCGTTTCTTCCGCTGCTTCAGTTGATCCTGGTTTTAACATGATATTACCTTTCATTAGGGTTAGGGGCTTAATTGCCCGTAGCTATTGGGGTAACTCTTTTACCTTTCGGTTTTATTTTCTGCGTATGCTTAACGAATCCTGTTTGCTTGAGATAGCGATCATGCTGTCGAAAAGAATTAAACTGCAACCTGCCATCGGAGAATACCTCTACTCCGGGGAACAATTTCCTATGCGCCTTTGTCTGTACCGGGTTTATGGCGAGAGACTCCGAAATCAATTTATAATCGCCACTACCGCCGCCAGGATTTTTGCTTGTGTAAACAAGGTAGAGCGGCTCTCCACACACAACACACGGCGGTTCGTCCTCGTCTATACGATTGACGCCAGTGATACGCCCCTTCTTTCCATCATAGCATTGTAGACACACGGCTATAAACATTATTTCTTTTTCCCGAAAACCTGTTTCAACTTTTTATCGACGTTCTTATGCAGCTTCAACTCGGCACTTACCTCTTTCGCCGTTGCCTCCCGCATTTTGGCGTAAATCTTAACCGCCGCCACTTTCTTTGTATCCTTCTCTATCTCTTTTGCACGCGTCAACGTGTCATACGCATTCTCGACTTCCCACTTGTCGAAGCCGCCTATTTTTTCAGATTTCTCAGCCATGACTGGTTGACCCCCCATTAGTAACCGCTTTTCTTTTTTGAAGAGTTACCAGGATTATGCCCGGTTTTTTTCTTTGCCTCTTCCCGTTCCCGGTCAGTTTTAACTTTAACCCCCGCTTTTGCCAATTGCTGTTGTATCTGACGAGTTCTCTGAGTCGTACCGGGTTTCTTTTTATCCGAGCCAAGGAATGCCTGGACTTTCTTTTTCAATTTCGCAACCCACGACTCTTCTTTCTTAACTGGAGCAGCCTTCTTTTTAACAGGTGCTTTGACCCGCGGCATTGTTTTCAGTTTCTTCAGTTCCTCTACCACCTTGCGGGCTTTTTCACCCCTTGTTGACGTTTTTTTCTCTGCCATCAGTAAACCCCTTGATTAGCTGACTGTGAAGAATCGGCCCCACTCTGAGCAAGTTGATTGATCTCCTGCCCAGGAGAAGCTATATTCGATTTCGTTGGAGAACCGTTATTCTGCATGACGCCCTGCATACTCTGTGGCCCGGCCTTACGCGTAGAACCCGGAGTACCACCCCCAGCCCCGGAGCCAGAACCACCCTGGTGCATCATCAAGTACATTTCTAATTTCTGCTGGAACTCAGGGTCATTGAAAATCTCTTGTATGTCATCCCCGATCTCAAGCTCATCGGCTGCTATTGTAATGGCGCGTTGGATGTTAAAAGGCACCCCCATCTGCATAAGGATCATGGCCGAATTAGACAACGCCGGAATCGCATTAACCAGAAACTCCATCAGGCGTTTCGAGCGTACTGCCGGGTCTATACGAGACATCGACTTCGCTTTAATCTTATAAATGAAATCCTCAACGTCACCCATTCGCTGTTCGGGGGTGAGCACAATCTGCTCCACTTCTTGCCCAGGTTTGCGCCGAGCCAGGACCAGGTTAATCATCGGATCGTGATGCAAGTACCAGGCACAATCATGGCTAATTCCCGCCGTGCCGTCATATAACAAATCCCGCTCATCCTCAACCGCAATCTGAGAGTTGCCCTGCAAAATATTCGCCTGTGTTGCTGATTCCGCTGAACTGTTTACCCCAGCCAACTGATCGGGATTACCTGCCATATAATTATGCCATATCTGCAACTGTTGCAGCATTAACTCATTGCCTTTATTCTGACCGCCGTAAGATATAACCTGTACAGCTTTTGGATCATCTGTTGCTACGGCCTCGCCATTACGCGCATCCAAAACATCTTGCGCAACATCGGCGTGAGACGGCCTGTATAGCGTGAGGTCTTTCTGGTTTTCAGCCTGGTCCATGATTTTTACCATGATCCTGTTCGCAGCCTTGTGCAAATCATAAGTCATGCTTAACGGCGCAACTGGCAAAGGATTCTTTTCAACTGGCGGGGTAAAACTGAGAAACCTATAAGGCCCAGTCTTAGGGCCGTAATAATCCGTTATACCGAGGTATTTATTGAACGTGATCTCGCGGGGATCGGGAATAGTGACCAACGCATCCGCACCTGGCACCCATAACTCAACCACGTTTACCAAATCCTGTATATCTTTCATGTTGTAAACGCCGTCATGCTGCCGGGATATTTCTGCCGTAGCCCGTTCACCCTGGCCGCCCGTGTTTACTGATGTAGACGACGGGAGCTTCAGCACCAGGTCGTGATCGTAAAGGTCTTGGTCGAGTAGGAACTGACGCGGCACACTTGTTCTATTACCAAGAAACGAAGACTCATGCAGGCTTTTACAAAGGGGGTCCATGACAAAATCATCAAGGTCCACCAAATCTACATAGATATCGCCGGGGTCAATCAATTGATTGTCTATCAATATGCAATTGCCGTTAGCAGAAATCCCGGTCTTCATAATTCCCATACTGAACATCGCAGCCACAACCCAGCCACGCAAAAGTGCCTTCAGGTTTATGCGAGACGCGATCTTATCTAATGCCAAAGACTGTAACTCAGCATATTCCTTATACTGTAAATGATCCGTGGTGACAGAATTGCGCGGGTTCCTACTTACAATCGTAGGAACAATCGAGCGTACCGCAGAGAAAAGTAAATTGATCGGCTGGTCTCCAGTGAGACCGTATTTCTTAGTGTAATACTGCCCGACATAAGCCCTTATGAACATGGCCCTTGCACGCCGGTACGTCTGTAACCGATTGAACCCCGTCCTTACAACTTCCTGCACTTTAAGCGGTGTAACTTCATTTATCATGTTTAATTCTTCCGATAATCAAACGTATGTCTCCAAGTTTTTTTCTTGGCGTTTATGCGTCTTTTCAATGCTTGCTGCATTCGATGGCCCGTAGAATTGACGGGCGGCCTCATGCCTTCAGCCTTCGTGGGCATAAACATAACCTTACCCTCTTCGAGCGTCAAAGCATCGGCTATCACACAATCGCCATGCGTCTTCCTGGCCGATGAATTTTCTTCGACCAGCGCAGCCGGACCGATATACCCATCAGGAAAATAAATATAATAGAGCATTTCTTCTAAGGCGAACTCTGAATGGTTGATAAACCCACCATGCGCCATGACCCTATCATATAACGTGAGCAATTCGTTCTTCGATTTAGGGTCAGAGTGCCAGCCATACTTTTTTGTTTCCGTGTCAACCACCTGTCCAGTAGTTTTTTTCCTGTAGTAATATGGGTAGCCAAAAATCTGAACGACGAGTTTCCCAAAATCCCATCCTGGGCCATTCATTTCCCACTTCATAAACGGCAGCCGTTGCGGGTTCTTCCCACCACACCATACAGCGACTGCTACAGCCACCCGCGCAAGCTCATACGGCGGAGTATTAGCGTCTCGCCACTCCGCGATCTTCTCCCCGGTTTCTCTGCACTTAATAGAAATAACAGAATTAGATGCCCCCTGCCCTTTACTAATATCAATGCCAAGCCGGTATGATTTCGATTGATCTGGCCTGCCCAGCATAAGATGCGTCCACACACGCAGCGGCCCTTTGCCGTGAGGCCGGAGTTCAACACAAGCATAATTCCGCTGCTTTATATAATTCCCAACTTCCTCGTTGGCAATATTCGATTTGAGATCAATGGAGTATCGGGCAAGTGGCTCACTGGCAAACATGGCTACATGCTTTTCAATGTTGAGTTGCGTAAAGAACATATCGCCAGATTCAATATCCTGAGCCAGCACTTCCTGAGCCAATTCTTTCGGGCTACGAACAGATGCCTCGACCTCAAACCACGGGGACTTAATCTCAAATCCGCCCTGCTCTTTCTCAACAACATATCGCCCGGCACCCTTTTCAGGATGTTCCCAGAATGGAAGGTGGAAAATCTTTATCTGCCCGGATCGTTTCCACCGGCTATACTCAGTCCCGGCACCTGCCGGAGTTGAGTTGATAATACGCATCAATGCCACGTCCCTTGTAGCCGACCGCATTTCCCCACCGAACTCAACCTTTGCAAACTCATCGAGCAACGCCACCAAACGCCGGTCTCCAGAACCCGCGTGCTTTGTAGTCGATTCACCGTCTATCGTGGCCCCAGTCAGAACATTGTGCATGTGCATCTTAGTCCGATGTTTATCTCCAACCAAACAATCGGGTGGCAACATCCAATCAGGCAACCACTCATTGATCTTGTCATGCTTCTGAAAAAGAGCCTTGTGGTTCCCGGTCTGATCTACATACTCGCGCGTCCGTGACATTTCTAATAACTGCGGTCCCTTGGGGTGGAACAGCCACAACCAGTGCATGAAGATAATGCAGCACCACGAGGCCCCCATGTCCCGGCATTTAGAAATCAGGATGTCCAGAGCCTTAGCAAGATGGTATTCAAGCTTGTTAAACAAATCGTCCTGAATATCCCAGGTTATAAATGGCACGTGGGCACTCAGGGATTCCACCCTCTCACCCGTCTCAGGATCAACATCGAACTGATGGTATGTCCATACAAACGCATTCACCCAATATAGCAACGACTCCGTACAAGCAGCAAGCAAGTCAGCCTGAAGGATCGGATCGTTCTCGGCCTGTAGAAGCAACCGCTCTTTCCACTCCCGATTCTCATCCTCATATTTGGGGACGATCAGCCCGGTCTTCGGGTCTGTCCAAAAACGATTCTGCGCCGGGAAAGGCGTCTTTAATGTGGGTTTACATATTTCAGTCAGCATCGCCTGTTGCCATATTATTCAACCGTTTCTTATTTTCATCGGACACACGTTTCGGCAGCGTCCGTTTCTTTGCAGCATTGTCCGTGATGAGAGCAGCCCGGCCTTCTATCCGGTCCCACACCAGTCCGATCATACCGCGATCCGGGGCATGTATCGTTTCTATGTTGGTCTTCACATCGAGTTCACTATAACCTAAAGCCAACTTAAACATCAATCGAGCCAGGGCCTCGGCTTTTGTTATCATGCCCCCTTCCGAGGTTGTTTCCGTCGCCTCCTGCGCAATTTTACGCAAATGAGTAGAGAGCAATGTCCCGGCCCGCATCTTGTCGCCGAGCATCGAGGTCGGTTTCGGCTCTACTTTTCTCTTCTCAGGTTTGGGTGGCAAATCCGGTTTGTCTTTTCTATCAGCCATACTGAGCTTCCATTTCAGAAATTCTATCTAAGTAATATGTCATGGATAACGCCAGCCATTCCGGCGTGATCACACACGGCTGCTCACTCTGTACCATCAATGCAAAAACAGCTTCCTGCCCATACTTCCCCTCCATGAATCGGAAGTATTTTACCCACTCGCCGGACCGAATAACATTACATCGGTAACACTGCGAGTGTACACAGGTCGGTTCAAATAAAATCGAGTCCGCCCGACCCGGAATAAAATGCCCGGCCTGTAACTTCGTAATCGGGTAAGCTCGACCACACGTACAGCATTTGCCATGCGTGATTGTGCTGGTAGCCTCGATGCAATCCCGCATCCTGATGTATATGGAAAAAACATCCCACAGCTTCTTCTTCTGGCCAGTGAGCGGCTCTTCTTTACTCGTTCGTACAGATTTCTTCTTGGTCTTTACCATCAATTGCTCGCTTGCTTTTTCCAATATTCCCGTTCCCGCCGAGTAGCTTCCACGTCGAATAGTAAATACGTCATAGCAAGTCGTTGCTCATCAAGAAGACGCTTCAGCGATTCAACATTCTGCTGCAACTGCTGCATCCGCGTACTCTTGTCGTTCGGGCTGCTCTGACTTTTCTTTGGTGTTTGCACCTTCATCACTCCACCCTTCGAGTAACTGAATAAAATCATTTGCTGGAGTAATATAATTTAACCCATCCCCCCGCATGTCCTTACCTATAAGGATGCCAATAACTTCACCGCGGTCGTTAAACACAGGCCCGCCGCTATTTCCCGGATTCGCAGCCGCATCTATCATAACCAGATGCGTAATACTGAAAAATTCATTGGCGATGTTCATCTTTGATACGATACCGCGAGTAACATAGTTAGTATACTTGGTATCAAAAGGCGAACCCACAACAAAGACCGTCTCGCCCACATGCGTCTTGGTAACGTATTTCAAGGGCCGGATGTTCTTACGCCGTACAGACATGATTGCACAGTCTGAATTGTAACTCGTCCTGATGCCTGTAACGTCACGCCTTGCACCATCGGCAAAGATGACTACATAATCTCCGGGCCGATCTGCAACATGCCTGGCGGTGATAATCAAGCCAGACTCGTGAACTACGAATCCTGAGCCGGAGTGCCGCCCTTCATACTCGATGCGTACTGTCGAGTTGAGCGCGTTCGATAACATGCTCTGTTTAGACACCTGTTGCACGGACCCACTATGTATGGGTGCCACCACCAAGGCTACGAACCCCGCTATAACTAAAACAGCAACTATCACAAAGACTATCACGCTTCTCATAGTTCTCTACTCCGCAAGTCTACGCAAATACCCATTCCCGTTATTCGTGCCAGCAGAATAGTGCAACGTCGTGTTGCCAGCCGGTATCACTATTATGATCGTGTCATACAAACCACACGCCCACCCAACATTAGCAGCAGTAGCCACAGCAGCCAAGCCAAAATGAAAACTGGCATTGCGCGTGGCCGTGAAAGCATACTTCGCACCAGCGACCACAGTTGCAGATTTCGCCTCGCCTTGATCGGCCTGAAGCAACTGTCCTGCGGGTGTGTCAGCCGGATTAGGAGAACCTGCCGGAGGAACTCTGGTACCCCTGTTATCACTTAGAAATACTTCACCTTGCATAATAAACCCCTCTATTCTTCAGTTTCTTCCAATTTATACGCTGCCGTTTCTCCAAGCACCCTCAAATTCTTAGTGTGCCCAAGATCGGTGATATACACTTTCATAATCTTCAGCCCAAATCCCGCAGCCTCTTCTCGAATCCCAGTAAGCACTTCTTCTCGGATAGCGTTGATCGGCACAGTGGGAGCGTGATCGTGCATGAATTCTGCAATGACGCCGAGGGACAACACTTGTACGCTGCGGTCATAATCCTGCACGCTGAGGATAGCCTTGCACACATCACTTACACGATACATGACGGCACCACTAATGATCATATCCTGGACATCCTGGCACAACACACTCTGGGGCCGAAGATCAACAATCTGTGGCGTGACACTCATCTTCTCAACATGCTGAATGACCGGCCAGTACCAGTACCATCCTGGCCCAAGCGTCTTG
>SDBT01005259.1_pt1 | contig 21796 bp, 10 predicted proteins | sample 2277101 | NCBI WGS metagenome assembly SDBT01 (sample SAMN10404973, study PRJNA504765) | marine sediment metagenome | isolation source: marine sediment core GS10_PC15, 103 cmbsf | place: Arctic Ocean: Southern Knipovich Ridge | collected 2010
CCCTTCACGCTTCAGGATGTCGCCGAGGGTCTCGCCGTCGACAAATTCCATGGCGATGTACTGGTAGCCCTGATCGGACCCGACGGAATAGATGTTGATGATGTTGGAGTGGTTGACGGCTGCTGCGGCGCGGGCCTCACGCTCGAAACGCACGGCGAACTTGTCCGAGTGTCCCCGGGGCAGCACCTTGATAGCCACCATGCGGTCGAGCGACGGCTGGCTGGCCTTGTAGACCGCCCCCATGGCGCCTCGCCCGAGAAGCTCGCCGATCTCGAACTCACCGAGCGTCATGCCGATGAGCGGGTCGGGCTGATCCGGGGGGGGGCCTGCCGGCTTGCTCTTGCCTACGGTGAGCTTCGCACCGCAGCCGGAGCAGACCATCTTCGGCCCCGAGGCCTGATTGAGATCCAGGTGCTCGCCGCACTTTGGACATTTACCGGAACGCTTGGCCATCTGTCTGGTCCTGCCGGGTGGATTCGCGGATGCCGTCCGAACCCGCGATTGTGCATCCTCTTAGCCGCAACTGTCGCCGGACCCGCACATTGTACCCGCAGGACGCGCGGCCGCAAGTGACCTCCCACCCCGTTCACTTCAATGCCGCGGCGTGGCGGCGTGTGGCCGGGTCGCCGGCCGCGTGAATCATCCCCGACTTCGGATCGACCTGCAGCATGACCGGCGCCGCGATCGCCCCGCGCGCAATCGAAACGCCGTGCCCGCGCTTGCGGAGGGCGTCGATCACCTCTTTGGCAACGCCTTGGTGGACGGTGAGACTTGCCGGTTTCGGCGGCGGCTGGCTGAAAGACCCCACGTGGTGCCGCGTCGCGAAGCGCGAGGCGGTAACGGCCCGATCCGGCGTGGCGGCGAACTCCACGAACTGAAGCAGCACGTTCAGCGTGGTCTGGTCCTGCAGATCGCCCCCGGCCACGCTGACGGCCAGAACGGGTTTGCCGTCCCTGGTCACCAGCGTCGGCGTCAGAGTGATTCGCGGGCGCTTGCCCGGCTCGACGCAGTTGGGATGCCCTTTCCAGTTGTTCAGGCTGATCATGCGCGTCCCGTGCGTGACGCCGGTCTTGCCGCCCGCCCCGGCCTTGCTGCCCCAGCCGCTTGGCGTGGCCGCCACAACGTTGCCCCATCGGTCCGCGATCACACAAGTGGTGGTGTCGCGTTTGGGCCCGCCGCGCCCCGGTCGGACGTAGGGGCGGCCCAGCGCCTTGCCCGCGACGGGGTCGCCGGGGCGGATATCTCGCGATGCCCGGCGCATGTCGATGAGCGGACGGCGGAGCCGCGCGTACTCATCCGAGAGCAGCTTCTTGATGGGCACCTTCTGGAACAGGGGGTCGGCGTAGTACCGGTCGCGGTCGGCCAGGGCCAGCTTCATCGCCTCGCAGACAACGTGTATGTAATCCGTGGAAAGGGCCCCCATGCCCTTCAGGTCGAAACCTTCCAGCAGGGCCAGAGTTTGGCAGAGCACCGGCCCCTGCGTCCAGGTGTCGCACTTGTAAACCGTGTAGCCGCGATAGGTTACCGAGACGGGATCTTCCACGCGGGTGACGTGGGCGGCGAGGTCCTTCTTGCGAAGGAAGGCGCCGTTGGCCCGGTACCAGGCGTCCAGCTCGTCGGCGATGTCGCCTCGGTAGAAGCGATCCGAGACGGCCTGCAGTCCCTTCGCGCGGTCGGTGGGGAATTTTCGCTCGGCGGCCACCAGCTTGCGGAGCGTTCGCGCCAGGTCCGCATGCCACGCCTTGTTGCCCTTGTCCAGGAGCCGTAGCGTCGCCGCGACGGCGTCCTCGAACTTGATCGTCCCGTACAGCTTCAGGACCGTCGTGCACAGGTCGATCACCGCGGGAACGCAGGCGGATTTCAGGTTGCCCTTGGCCCCGGCCGTTGGTATCCCGTTGGCCAGCAGCCAGGCCGTCGCTTTGGGGTCCAGCGGCCCCCGGCCAAGACCGCACAGAACCTTCACCTCCTTCTTCTTCGCGTCGTAGATCATCAGCGGCACTTCACCGCCGATGCAGAAGGACCCGTAGTCGGTCACGCTCAGGGCCAGAATTGTTGCGGCTGCGGCATCGGCGGCGTTGCCGTTGTTCTTGAGGATATCAAGCCCGGCCAGAACGGCCTTGCTGCCGCCCGCGGCCACCGCGCCTCCCTTTCCCGACGCCTTCCAGCCGACAGGGTCGGCCGCACGGGCTGCGCACGGTGCCAACACCGCGATCGCCGTCACGCACACAACAAGGCGATGTCGCATCTTCGTCCCTTCGTAGGCGACTGGTGCCGCGCCTACCGCGTGATCTCGAACTTTGTGGGGTCGCCGCCCGTGTCCATGACGAACACGCCGCTGATCGTGCTGAACTGCTTCCAGTCGTTGATGACGCCGACGACCTTCTTGTCGCGGGTGACCTCGAAGATCTGCGGCTGGGCCCTGACGTGCCCGTGCCCACCCCAGTTGCTCACCACCGTGTTGCCGTTGGGCAGGCGATGCATGCCCGCGGTGAATCGCAGCGGGTTACCCGGCAGGTCCTTTTCCTTGATCTCCCAGACGATCTTGCCGTCCTTGTCGACCTCGATGATGCGGTGCCCGTCGCCGGTGGAGATCAGCGTGTTGCCGTTGGGCAGGCGGATGCCGCCGAACATGGGCTTGTGGCGAAACTCCCAGATGATCTTGCCGGTCCCGTCGTACTCGCGCAGCACGCCGTCGGAATACTGCCCCACCAGGTACGTCCCCTTTGCCGTCTTGCGCGTCCCACGCATCTGGGCGTGGGCATTCTTGGTCTTGGTCGTCAGCTTCACCTCCTTGGTGATCTTGCCATCCCGGTCAACCTCGATGATTCGCATCGGGCCAGCCTCCGCGATCATCACCTTGCCGTCGGGCAGCGGCTGGCAGGCGTGGGTCTCGTTGCCCTTGCCCGCTTTGAACTCCCAGACCACCTTCTTCTCACGGGTGACCTCTTTAACGCCCCGCACGTACGCAAACAGGATGTTGCCGTTGGGCAAGACCCACACGTCCTGTGGGCGGCTGGCCGAAATTTGCCAAGTGATCTTGCCGGTCTTGTCGACCAGGCAGACCTTGTTCCCGCCGTAGTCGGCGCAGGCGAACGCCTTGTTGAGAGTGAGCACGGGATCTTTCAGGGGCGCCGCCGGCTTTCTTGCCGCGGGGGCCTCCGTCAGCAGAGCGCCGGCCGCCACTGCCGCCAAAACTACGATCCAACACCATTTCCTTGCATTCATTATGTGCTCCTTAATCAATCTATGACAGGCGGCCTGTCCGCGACCGCAGGGGAATACTACCACGAAATAGCGGCAAGTACCATCGGCGACGTCCCGTCCTTGCCGTGACGGATTTGCGTACTGACTTGACCTTGCGGCCCCGGTGGGCGACAGTTCCCGCCGGAAGGTAAGCCCGCTGAAGCAGGCTAGAGGGGAGGGGGAGGTCGAACGCTCGCCCGGCCTAAAAGGCCGGGCCTAGATCCCGACTCCGTCGGGACAAAGGCCCGTGAACGGGCCTGTTAGCCGCGCTGTTGAAAAGATCCGGTTGTTCTCTTCCGTCAAGCCTGAAGGGCTTGGATTCACCAGCCTAGGGCGAAGCCCTGGGAACAGGGTTCGCAAACAAACCAAAGCCCTGAAGGGGCGTTACAAATCCTCCCGATTTCCTGTAGCGCCCCTTCAGGGCTTGGCCTTTCGCTGCACCCTTCACCCGGGGCTGCGCCCCGGGCTTTCGAATTTGAGCTCCACCACAGGCGGATCTCCGACCTTTGGGCTCGACGGCCTGGTGGGGCGGAGGGTGGTTCTGAAGAATCTTATAATCCCTGCCTGCCCTTCCCCTGGGGATAGGCAGGTCTGCGGTCTCCGCGGCTCCCCCCCTCGGGGCCCATGGGGCCTGGGGACAAGTCTGCGGCCATATGCCGGCCACTGGCGTTGCCGTTAATAAGGATTCGACGGCATCATTTCCCACGCCTGGAGCGCAGGGACCTTGGTCGCGCCGCCGTTGGAAAACAGGACAACGCCCACGCTGTCGGGCGACGGATAGATCCGGCGCATCACCGCCTGGCGATCGTTGGCAAAGACCTCCACCACCGACTTATCCACAAACACGCGGAGCTTCAGCGTCTCGCCCTTGGCCAGCTCGAAGGGGCCGGCCTCGATCTTCTTCGACCCCTCCTTGCCGCTCTTGCGCGTGTCGATCTTGAGCTTCTTGTCGGCCGCGTCGTAATAGACCAGCGTCTGCTCCTTGCCGTCGCCAGAGGAGCATACCTTCACGCCGAACTGCTTGGCGCCGTCGCCGGGGACCATCTCGATCGACAGCTCGATGCTGTTTCCGCTGATGTCCTTCAGCTTCAGTTGGGAGTCAGCCTTGACGGTGAGCTTCTGGGCCTTGGTCGCGTTGTAGCGAAGTTGCTTGAGCTCCTCGGGCGGGCGCATGCGCAGGGTCTTATCCTTGCCCAGCCAGAGGACGCGCGGCAGGCTCATCGTGCCGGACCAGCCGCTTTCATTTCGCGTCTTGCCGCTTCGCTGGTCGAAGATCCACGCCCACATGATCCGCCGCCCCTTTGCGTCGACGAGGCTCTCGGGGGCGAAGAACGAGTTGTCCGTCCAGGTCATCCGCCCGTGCGTTTCGGGCTTGAAGCGATCCTTGTCATACCGGCCGATGTAGTACTGGCAGCCCAGGTTATGGCTGATGAAAAGTATCATGTGCCGGTCGCTGGGCGGGCCGCCTTCCGCCCTTGCGGGCAGGGGGAAGAAGTCCGGGCACATGTTGTCCTCGGATTCCTTCGTCCACTTGCGGTCCGACTTGTAGAAGGGGTGCAGGTACTTCCATTTGGCAAGATCGTCCGAGACGAACAGGTACAGCGTGTCGCCAAGGTGCTGGGCTTGCTTGCGCTTGCGCCCGAACTCGTTGAGGACCAGCAGGTTGCCGGTGAGCATGTAGTAGCGATTCTTGTGGGCCCAGATGGCCGACGGGTCGGCCGCCCCGTACACCACCTCGTTGGGCTTGCCGGCGTTGACGACCGTGTAGCCCCAGTGGCTCTCGCGGATGACCGGGTTGTGCGGGCTCTTGGTCCAGGTATCCAGGTTCTTGTCGGTGCTGGTGGCGATGCAGATGCCCCGGCCGCTGGGCTTGCCAAGGCCCCAGTAGGTGATGGTCGCGACGCCTTTCTTGTCGACGAAGATGCCCCCGCTGAAGATTCCCTTGTCGCCCTCGCCGGGTTCGAGGGCAAGGCGATGCTGCCGCCAGTACACCAGGTCCGTGCTGGAGACGTGGCCCCAGCAGTGGCCCTTGTCGGTCTGGACGATGTACATCAGGTGGTATCGCCCGTTCCAGAAGATCGCCGCGTTGGGGTCGAACGGCGCGCATCGGCCCTCGGGGCTGACAAAGTGGTACCCGGGCCGATGGGGATCTTTGAGGAGCTTCTCCCTGAGGGCCCGCACCTGGTCGACGTTCTGGGCCTCGGCCGCGGCAAACGCGGCGCCGATGACGGCACAGAACAGAACGATTGGGACAATCTGCATTCTCATTGCCTTTCCCTTCTTGGTGTTGACGTTATTGGCGTCAGGGGCTGCTGTTGTTCTGTCGCTGGTGAAGTGATGGACGATGATGAGTCGGGAATATCGACACAGAGACACAGACTTGTCCCTTGGGGAGGAACAGAGAAAAGAAGAGTCTTTTTGTTTCCTCTCTGAGTCTCTGAGTCTCTGTGTCGCATGCCGTTATCGTCCCATCAAATCAAGAGCGACGAAATACTAATACTGATTCGACGGCATCATTTCCCACCCCTGGACGATGGGAACCTTGGTCGGGCCGCCGTTGGAAAACAGGACAACGCCCACGCTGTCGCGCGACGGGTAGATCCGCCGCGTCACCGCCTGGCGGTCGTTGGCGAACACCTCGACGACCGATTTATCCACGAACACGCGAAGCTTCAGCGTCTCGCCGGCCTTCAGCTCGAAGGGGCCGGCCTCGATCTTCTTCGGCCCGTCCTTGCCGCTCTTGCGCGTGTCGACCTTGAGCTTCTTGTCGGCCGCGTCGTAGTAGACCAGCGTCTGCTCGGCGCCGTTGGCTGAGCTGCAGACCTTCACGCCGAACTGCTTGGCGCCGTCGCCGGGAACCATCTCGATCGACAGCTCGAGGCTGTGTCCGCGAATGTCCTTCAGCTTCAGCTGGGAGTCTGCCTTGATGGTGAGCTTCTCGGCTTTCTGGGGGTTATAGCGGAGGGTTTCGACTTCCTTGGGCGGGCTCATCCGCAGTATGCCGTCCTTGGGCAGGGTGAGCACTCGCGGCAGGCTCATCGTGCCGGACCAGCCGCTGGCGCCGCGCATGTGGCCGGGTCGGCGGTCGAAGATCCACGCCCACATTATCCGCCTGCCTTTGTCGTCGAGGAGGCTTTCAGGGGCGAAGAACTCGTTGTCCACCCAGCTCATCCGCTCGTGGAAGCTCGGATGGAACTGCTCCTTCTTCCACTCGCCGAGGTAATAGCGGCACCCGAGCCGATGGCTGATGCACAGCAGCATGTGCTTGTCGCCGATCTTGAACAGGTCCGCACAGGATACGTCCTCGTTGATATTCACGCCCTTGGCGGCATGGGCCAGGAGATCGCCCACGTATTTCCAGTCACCGCCCAGGGTGTCGCACTTTGCGATTGCCGGCCTCTTGCCGCCGAAGATGGCGTAATACGTGTTACCTTCAAGCCAACCGAACGGGTCCCACGATCTGTACTTGCCGTGATGCCCATCGCCCTTCACGGTCTTGGGGGTAATGGGATTGGACGCGAGCTTGTCCCAGTTGTTCAGCTCGTCGTCGATAGCGACGGCCATGGCGTTGCCCTGACCCACTTGGTGGTAGCACATGGTGGGCCGCCCGTCCTTGTTGACGAACGCGTTGCCGCTGAACATGCCGGAAACCAGTCCCGTCGGATGGTGCCGCCAGTGGAACAGGTCCTTGCTCGATGCGTGGCCCCAGTTGTGCCCCCGCCTGTCCTGGAAAATATAGAAGAGATGGTATCGGCCCTTCCAGAAGATGGCCCCGTTGGGGTCGAAGGGCATTCCGCGTCCTTCGGGATTAACGAAGTGGTAGCCCGGCCGGTACGGATCGGCGAGCATCTTGTCCCTCAGCGCACGGGCGTTGCCTTTTGCTCCCGCGATGAGACTTACAGCCGGCGCCACCGTGGCTTTGCCCACGACCATACAAGCGCCGCGTCCGTCGAGATGAAGCCTGCCGCCGGTGATCTTCGCGCCGCCGACCAGCTTGCCGTCGGGGAACGTCTTCATCTTGTCCTGGCCCTTGCCGCCGGCGAAGTCCCACCAGCCCAGCGGCTTGGGGTCGGAGGCCTGGTTCGGCTTCAGCGAGGCCAGCGTCTTGGCGTCCAGGGCTGTGTTGTAGATGCGGGCATCTTCGATCGAGCCGGCAAAGTAACGCGGGCCCCCTGCACCGAGATGCCTCAGGCCCATTACCACGACGCTGTCGGTGCTGAACGCAACCGGGGCCGGGCCCATCGTGTAGCTGGCGTACTTCTTGCCGTTGCGATAGGTCGTGACCTCCTTGCCCTTGTAGGCGATGGCGATCTGCACCAGAGTCTTGCTGTCAGCCGTCTCCGCGGGGTAGCTGTTCTGCTGCTTCTGCGTCCGGGAGAAAGTGTTGCTGCCGGCCATCCATTTGCCGGTCGCCAGCTCGCCGAACACGATCGCGTCGAAGACACCGCCGGGATTCTCCAGCGTCAGCGCGCTGCCGGCTTTCTGCGTCAGATTGGCCAGGTACACCCACGCCACGAGTGTCTTATCCTTGATCGTCTGCGGCTTCTTGCCGGCCGCTGCATCAGCCGCAGGAGCACCACAAACCCCCACGAGCAGCCCGGCAACTACAACTGTGGTCAACGAACATCGCCAAACTCTCATTTGCGCACCTGTCTTTCGCTTTGTGCATTCCGGCCTCGTGGGCCGCCAATGCCTGTGATCATTCATCCGTTTGTTCTCATTAATCCTTCCCGTAGCACCGGATCATGCCGTCAGCGGTGGCGATGTACAGCCGTCCCTCCGCCACGACCAGGCTGTCCCAGACGGGCGCGGCATCCAGCTTGACTTCCGCGATCTTCTTGCCGGTCTCAGCCGAAGCCGCCCAAAGCACGCCGCCCATTCTGCCTTCGTAGGCCTTGGCTAGATCGCCGCGAGGAAAAGCCACCGGCGTCCCCGCAACGAACAGAACATCATCCGCCAGCGCCATGGCTTTGCCGGTAAGCGGGATGCGGCTGCTCCATCGCTGCGAGGCGGTGACGGCGGGCGGCCTTCTCGGCTTCCTCCGGGGGGGCCTCTTGGGCTTCTTGGCCTTTGCTCCCGGCTTCGCCGCGGGCTTGGCCTTGGGGGACTTTGCGGCAGGTTTCGCCCTGGAATATGTCCCCGCGAACAGCGTGTAGCCGTTGGCGCGTGGGTCGAAGTTGGAGGATCGCCCGGGGAGATAGCCTCTGACCTCATAGAACCGCTTCCCGTCCATTACCAGGATGTCGCCGTGAACACCCCCGCGGGCGGCGGTAATGTCGTATCGGATCGTCGTGTCGATCGTCCAGAACGTTCTGTGGTGAGGAATCGCCTCCAGGAAACCGGCCGACGGAATCATGTGCGGGCGGGTGATCTGCTGCGGACGCAGAGGCTGCAGGTCGGGTTTGAAGGCCTGGTGCCTCAGGTAGAGGAGCTCTCCGTCGGTGAAGAAGATGTCGTTCTTGAAGCCGTCGAGCCCGCTGCCGGAGCTGATGCTACTGGCGATGATCGGAAACCCATCGGCGCCGTACGGGCCGTACATGCGGCGTTGGTGGACCACGCGGCCGGTCTTCGGATCGAGGCCGTAGAGGAAGATCCCACCGTCCATGAAGGAGTTCCTGCCGGCGCCGAAGTAGGCCACATCATCCTTGACGAGGATACTGCCGCAGACGGGCCAGGCCGATTCCAACTGGCCGTACGCACATATCATCCTTTCAGGCAATCCCCGGAACCGCCACGCCAGCTTGCCGTCGGACGCCCGCAAGCAGTACACCCATCCGTCCCTCGATCCGAAAAGCAGGAGCCCCTTGTAGTACGTCGGTGGGGAATCGACGCGCGCCCCCGTGGTGTACCGCCAGAGCTCACGTCCGTCGGAAGCATCCAGCGCGCACACCGCATGCGCATCAACATCAGCCACGAACACCTTGCCCCCGACAATCACCGGCGCGCTCGCCCTGGTCGAAAGCTTGGTCTTCCACCGTATCTCCAACTTCGCCGGGGGCTTGGCCTTGGTGACGCCGGTGCGGCCGACGTCGTGCCGATAGGTCGGCCAACTGTCGGCCGGGGCCGCGGCGGCCAATGCCTCGCCGTACGCGCCACCCTTTTCCAATACCGGACGCGCATCCACCTTGATCGCCTGGGCGGACGATTTCAGGCCGGGCTCGGCGGACAGGGCATTCAGCGCGTTGAGCATGACCCAGTTACAGCACGAGCAGGCGGGCGGACCAAGGTACAACAGCCCGTTACAGGGCAGATGCCCGATGCCGCACGTGCTTCGCGCCCACGGGTTCGGGAATTCGCCGGAACCGTCCAGGGCCAGGAAGTCGCTCCCGCCCGTCTTCGTGTTGATGTAGTAGCGCTCCGTGATTCGATTGCGGTAGCACCGGTCGTGCCCCATTGGGCCGTTCATCTTCTGCGACAGCTTCTTGACGATCTTCCCGGTCTTTGGATCGTGGCCGTTGTAGTAGGCGCTCCACACCACCCCAGCCGCCAGGAACACATCGGGCGCCTTGAAATGGTTGAGCTTGGCGCTGCCCGACCACATCTTCGCGCCGTCCTTCAGCGAATAGGCCGTGAGGGTCTTCGCATCGGCCAGGTACACGGCGCTGTCGGAGAGAACCAGGGCCGCCGACATGCCGGGCTGGTTGGACTTGACGTAGGTGATCTGCGTGCGCCATCGCTGTCGGCCCGTCGTCCGGTCCAGGCAGACCACGGCGTTGGCCGTGCAGTAGACGGCGTACTTCCCGCGGACGGCAAGCGAGGTCCCCTGGTATCCCGCGGTGTCCTTGCCCGATTTCCGCCACAGCTCTTCGCCCGAGTCGGCCTTCACCGCCACGATCGAGCTTTTCGGATTGGCCAGCTTCGGGATCTCGGGCCCGTAGGCTCGAGGCGCAAACTGGCTCGATCCCAAACCGCCGCGCGGGTTTCCTATTCCAAGCGTATCGGTGGGATCGCCGATGACCGCGTAAAGCACGCCGCGGTCGAAGGCGAATTCCTGCGTGCGCTCGGTTCCCTTGTACACCTTGAGCACCTTGCCGTTGGCTGCGTCCATCGCGGTCACCGCCGCGCTGAGACCCGGCGTGCAGTACACCGTATCGCCCACGGCCACCAGCCGCCGCTGGAGCTGGGCGGGAGTGAACTTGGTGTAGATGTTCACCGGCTGGTAGTTGGGGAACCGATGTTGCCAGAGGACGATCCCGTTGAACGCGTCGCGTGCGACCAGCGTGAACTTGCCAGGCAGCGCCGGGTGCTCCGCTGAGCCCTGGTCCTCGACGGTGAACAGCCGCCCCTTGGACGACACGAAGCTGCTGATCGACGGCAGGCTCAGATGCGAGCGCATCCACTGCGGCTCGCCAATCCATTGGAAACGCCGCGGTGGCCCCACGACGCTGTCATTGGCAACGGCGTTGTTATCGGCGCCGTGGAAATGCTGCTGCCATTCGTCGATCTCCTTGGGCCGCGGCTTGACCGTCTTCTTCCCGCCGACATACGCCACGCCAAGCGGCGCCAGAACGCGCATGACTTCATCCGCGGATACGCCGCCGAGATCCTCGGCAACCACCAGGTTGACCAGGTTGTCAACGTACGGAAGCCGTTTGCCCGAGCACTGCGCCACGGACACTTGACCGTACAGGCCCTCTGAGGCAATGTGCTTGCGGGCCGCGTCGACGTTCTTTGCGTCGGCGTCCAGGCCGCGGACCACGAACGGCCCGGGCTTGGCCCGCCCCAGCGCCGCCGTGAGGCGCCCATTGCCGCATCCCAGGTGCACGATCAGGCCGGCCTTGATTCCCGTGGCCTTGAGGATGTCCTGTGCCTGCTGGTCGGCGGATGGCTCCTTCGCGGCGGCCGGCCACGCCAAAGGGCCCAGCAGCAGAACCAGAGAAGCGATTACGGTCGGTGTTCGGTGTGTGACTGTCATGGTGGTATCTCCTTGGCCACAGGGGCGAAACTAACCATTGCCGAAGCATTGTTGCACCCCCCCGCCTGCAGGTCAACGCGGATTTGTGCTTCCCCAACGCATCGCCGTGGATACAATCACTGCAAATGCCCTGACGGGGCCAGGGGCGATACAGGAAATGTCAGCCAAAGGAATTACGATGCGAAGACGTGATCTTCTCAAGGCGATGGGGCTCGGCGCGGTAGCGGCTGGGACCGGCGGGCTGCGAAGGACCGCCGCAGCGGCGGCTGAAGCGACAACGGGCCGAAAGCCCAACTTCGTCGTGATCTTTATCGACGACATGGGCTATGGCGACATCGAACCGTTCGGCTCGACGCTTAACAGCACGCCGCATCTGAATCGCATGGCCGCCGAGGGCATGAAGCTGACGAGCTTCTACGTGGCCTGCGGCGTGTGCTCGCCCTCCCGCGCGGCGCTGATGACGGGCTGCTATCCCATTCGCGTGGGCCTTGCGATGGGGTCGTGGCACGGCGTGCTGTTCCCCGGTGACAGCCACGGACTGAACCCCAAGGAAGTCACCATCGCCGACATGCTCAAGGCCGCGGGCTACGCGACGGGGTGCTTCGGAAAATGGCACCTCGGCGACCAGCCGCAGTTCATGCCCAACAGCCAGGGCTTCGATTACTATTACGGCATCCCGTACTCGAACGACATGTGGCCGGGCCACACCAAGTGGAAATTCCCGCCCCTGCCGATCGTGCGGAACGCCAAGGCGGTCGGCGAGGTCAAGACGATGGCCGACCAGGCCCAACTCTGCAAGCAGTTCACCGACGAGGCGGTCGCGTTCATCCGCAAGCACAAGGACGGTCCGTTCTTCGTCTACCTGCCGCACGCCTTCGTGCACCATCCGCGGGCGGCGCGAAAAGAGTTCCTTGCCCGGGCGAAGAACCCCGACAAGGTCACCGGCGCGCAGATCGAGGAGGTGGACTGGTCGGCGGGGCAGGTACTCGACGTCCTGCGCGAGTTGAAACTCGAGGCAAACACGCTGGTGATCTTCACGTCCGACAACGGCGGCTCGCGCGGGTGCGTCAACAGGCCACTGCGCGGGGGCAAGGGCAGCACGTTCGAGGGCGGCATGCGCGAACCGACCATCGCATGGTGGCCCGGGCGCGTGCCGGCCAAGAGCACCTGCGACGAACTGACAACCACAATGGACCTCCTGCCGACCTTCGCCGCCCTCGGCGGGGCCAAGGCGCCCGCCGACCGCATCATCGACGGCAAGGACATCTCCGACCTGCTGCTCGGCAAGGAAGGGGCCAAGTCGCCACGCGAAACGTTCTTCTACTACCAACGCACGAATCTCCATGCCGTCCGGTCAGGGCGGTGGAAGCTGTTCAAGGACGGCAAACTGTACGACCTGGCCGCCGACATCGGCGAGAAGCGCAACGTAGCCGCCAAGCACCCGGACGTGGTCAAGCGCCTGCAAACATACCTCCGGCAGGCCCGCGAGGATCTCGGCGACGGGCGGCGCAAGGGCAAGAACTGTCGCCCGATCGGCGTGGCGAAGAATCCCCGCGTCATCCTGCCCCGCCCGGGCGTGACCGGTCCGGCCGCCTACGCACCCGTCGGGCCCGGCGCCCAGAAGAAACGCAGGAGATAGGCTTACCGGCCGTCACGTTTGGCCGGGACGGGCGTGGCGGTGGGGGGGGCGGCTCGGCCGGGGCCCTTCGCCGCAGTCTCGTAGCTGCCGTAGAACGGCACGTTGGCGTCGAGCCAGATGTACAGCCGGCGGCGCTCGGCATCGGTCAGCTTCATGCGTCCGGCGTGCGCAGCGTCTGCGAGGATCTTGGTCAGCGGGCTGGCATCGGCCCCGATGCGCCCGGGGCGGGTCACGATGGCCGAGATGCTCTTGCCGCCCCATTCATACCACCGCACGTAGGGGCGAAGGCTGTGGTACGAGCGGCTGAACGAGCCGGCCGGTTCGCCCGTCAGGCGGGAGCGGCCCTTCTTGCCATTCTTGGGTCCGGCCTTGCCGTCGTGGCACCCCGCGCAGCGGGCGTCGAGGACAGGCTGCACGAGGCGACGGTAGCTGAGCGGGCGCGTCCCGTCAGGGCCGGGCTTGATGACCGAGGGCGGCCGCCGCAAGGCCACCAGTCGGCGCACGGCGGGAGCGGTGCCCGGTCGTTCGTGGCAGCCCACGCAGCCTCGAGTCTCGCCGGGCTGGAGATAGACGGCGCTGCGCATGGACTGGACGGCCCGCCCGGCGGCGTCGACGGCCTGGAAGTACAGCGGCTTTCGGGCCGGGGCGCGAAAGTAGGCCGAGCCGTCCGGCTCGACAGGCACCGTTCCCAGCAGCGCGCGGGCGCTTTCGGCGTTGGCGTGCCCTATTCGCGGCCGATTCGCCACGTGCGTGACGGTTTTGGGGAGGATCTCGAATATGCGCAGTTTGGTGACTCGCCGGCCCGCGGGCAGAGGGAAGAGGCTCTTGGTGACGTCGGCCAGGATGAATCGCCCTTCGTCGCCCAGGGTCGCGTCGAGTTGGCTGGGGACCCGCGGGGGCCGGGGCCTCGCCGCCAGCGGGATCGGGTACATGCACGCGAAGCCCGCCTCGCGGTACAGCAGCTCCAGGTTGCCGAACCGATCGAAGTAATACAGCCCCGTGCTGTCCCGCCGCTTGTTGCCGCTGCTCATGCCGGGCAGCGTGTCGAAGCCGAACGCCACGAGGAAGTGATTCTCCGACAGCGGCCAGGGGCTGTGGAAGTAGCTCTTGGGCCAGCCGGCCGACTCGGGGAAGCAGATTTCCGGCGTGAGGACCTCGAGGGCGCCGAGGTCGTCGTGGCCGGTTTTCGGGTTGAGCTTCGCGCGGGCCGGGTCCAGAATCACCAGCGACCCGCCTACGGCCGCGTGATGTGCGCCGGCGATGAAGGCTATCTTCCTGGAGCCTGGAATTGCCCGCGGCTGGAAGCATGCGTTGACGCGCATCGTGTAGTTGCCGAACAGGATGCTCGCCCTGGTGCCGTCAGGGTTGCTGACCCACAGCCCGTGGAAGTTGGCCGCCGACCGGTCGACGTAGTCCCATCGCGAGTAGACGATTCGTCCGTCGTTGAGCACCGCGGGATGCCATTCGCTGGTCTCGTGGAAGCTGAGCGTCCGGACGCGCCGCCCGGCGGCGTCCCCGAGGGACAAGTCCATGCGGTGCAGCGTGTAGCTCGGCAGCGGCTCCCATGGGTTGTTGCACCGCGCGAATCCGCCGCGTCGCGTGGACATGAAGGCCAGTCCCCCGTCGGGCAGGGGGCAGGGGTCGAAGTCGTCGTTCGGCCCGTCGGTCAGGCGGCGCAGGTTGCGGCCGTCGGCATCCATGGCCAGCAGGTGGAAGTATTGCCGCTGGGGCGAGTAGAAGTCGTGCCGTTTCGCTGCCCGCCGGGCGAAGGCAAAGTAGATCGTCCGTGCGTCGTACGACAGGGCCAGGGTGGTGTAGTTGCCCCGTTTGAGCCGGCCGCGGATCAGGTCGCGAGTCGCCATCGAGTGCCCCGGACGCTCGAGGACATACACGCCGCCGCCGGCGACGTCGCCGTAATCGTAAAAGTAGCCGAGGTACTCGTGGAGCATCTGGCAAATGAAGCGACGCCGCTTCATGAAGATGATTGGCTTGGCGGCCAGCAGGGGGTTCTTCAGGGCCAGCTCCCGCGCCGCCCAGCGGACCTCGTGGTACAGCGCCAGCCGGGCCTTGGCGTCGAGTCCGGCCAGGTTTGCGGCCTTGGCGCGGAGCTGCTCGAGCCGGCGTGCGTCCGCCGACAGGTCCGGCGCATCGGCCCGGCCGCGAAGGTCCCCCAGCAGGAGCCCCGCGCGTTTCAGCGCATCGCGGACGGCCTGGGGCGAGTCACCCGAGCGGCCGCGACGCTTGGCCTGGGCGGCCCAGTCGGCCTCCACCATTGCGCGGAATGCCGACGCATCCGCCCGGGCGATGTCACAACACGCCGCGCCCCACATCCACGCCACCGCGGCGCTGACGACCATCACGTGCAGCCGAACGCTCTTGTCCACTCTTGGCACGATCTGCATACCCGGCATTATACCGACATCGGGTTATCTGTTCTTCTCCAAGACCTGTGCGTATATCTTCTCAATATTCTTCACCGTGTTGTCCCAGCTGAAGTTCTCTCTGGCGTAAGCTGCTATTTCTTCTCCCGCCTCCTGCTTGAACCCCCGTGTTATGAAGGCGACAACTTTTTTGGCCAGGGCCTCGTCATCTCCGGGCTCTATGAACGAGCCAACCTGCTCGTTGACCGTTTGCCTGAGGCCACCCACTCTGCTGGCGATGACCGGCGTCCCGCAGGCCAGGGCTTCCGGGGCCACCAGGCCAAAGGGCTCAAAGGAAGAAGGCAGCGCCACCACGTCGGCAACGTTGAAAAGCCCGACCATCTGCTCGTGGCTCTGATGCCCGAGAAAATAGACGCTGTCCAGATTCAATTCCTTCGCAAGGCTCTCGAGCTCTGGCCTCAGATCGCCATCGCCGGCAATAAGGGTTATTGGCTTGGCCGGGCTCCTGGAATACTTCTCAGCAGCCTGAAGCAGCGTCGCGACGCCTTTCTGCGAGGTTATTCTTCCACCGAAGACAACTACAGGCCTGTCCTTCTCTTTGACGGAGTACTCCTCGAGAAGTTGCTCCTTGTTAATCTCAAGAGGCCTGAATAAATCGGCATCAACACCGCTGGTTACGACTGTCACTTTCCGGGGCTCGACGCCGTATGCAGCAATGGCCTGGTCTGACTCCTGCTCGGTCAGCGCTATGATGACCTTTGCAGCGCGAAGCCCACGCAGGGCGAATTCCTGACAGTTCTTATGAGTGCCGAAGGCCTGATACTCAGTGCCGTGAAGCGATACGATATAAGGGACGTCAATCTCTGCGAGTATGGCGGCGATGGCCCAGCCGTGATGGACGTGAATGATGTCAGGGGCGAATTCAGAAAGCTCTTTTTCGATCTTTTTCCGGAAGGCCTGAAAGTACGCCTCCAACTCCTCCTTACTCAACTGGCCGAACTTGGCGCCTTTACTGAGAGGATGGGATGCAAAGACCGGAAAATCGAAATCCAGATCGAACGCCTCGTTCCGCCCATCGCTGAAAAGTACCGCCTCGACAGGATAATCCCTAACGGGCTGATAATGGTCCGAGCAGAGCACTCTTACCTGATGGCCATCTCGCATCAGCGACTTGGTCAGGCTGTCGACGTATATCCCCGTTCCCGCCCCCGTAAGCGGAAAGTGCATCATCTGGCTTATCTTCATCAGCCTCTCTCGAACTCAATGGTTGTCTGCGGTGCAGGCCCGGCGGTAGGGGGCTCACTCTAAGCAAAAGAGGTATCCGAAGCAACGCCGAGTTCCATACCCAGCCTGATGGAGGCTGGCGGTGCAGCGGCAGTGCAAGGACGGATAGCGCCCTTGCAGCGGCGGGGGGTTTGGGGATAATGGTCGGTCTGGGAATGGCCGGTGTGCACCGGCCGCGCCTCGGACGCCGGAAAGAGGGAGAACCCATCATGAAACGCATCGCAATCCTCACAGATCTGCTTGCTGTGCTGGTTGTGTCAGCGGGCACCGTTTTCGCAGCCGCCGGCGCATCCCAGACGGCCCCGGCCACACAGCCCAAATCAAAGCCTGCGGCGGCCTCGGCGCGGAATGCCTACAAGATCGAGGAGCAACCACTGGGGCGCTTTCATGACCGTCGCGAGCGCCTGTCAACGGTAGTCAGTAAAGATGGTTGCCATGTCGCTTATGTGACACGCAAGGGGGGCAAGGAACTTATGGTCGTCGACGGGAAGCGGGGCCCTGAGTATGATCACATCCCGAGATATGGCTTGGTCTTCAGCCCAGACGGGAAGCGCGTGGCGTACTATGCCCGAAAGGGCAAAAAGCACCTTGTGGTCGTCGACGGGAAGGCCGGGCCGGAGTATGACGGCATCTCGTCAGAGAGCTTGGTCTTCAGCGCCGATGGGAAGCGTCCCGCTGGGGACGTCCCTGGGGGGCGATTCGCGTACGTGGCCGTAAAGGGCACCACCGTAAAGGGGGGGAAGTACGTTGTAGTCGTGGACGGTCAAGCCGGGCCTGAGTATGACCGGATCGGCGGGGCGGGCGGCACGCGCCCCGTCTTCTTCAGCCCGGATGGGAAGCGCTTCGCGTACATGGCCAGAAAGGGGAGTCGACAGCGGCCCAAGTGGCTTGTGGTCGTCGATGGGAACCCAGGCCCAGAGTATGACGCCATCGGCAAGCTACAGCTACGCTTCAGCCGGGACGGCAAGCGCGTGGCGTACGGGGCCAGAAAGGGAGGCAACTGGCTCGTGGTCGTGGACGGAAAGCCGGGGCCAGAGTATGACGGGACCGGCTTCCCCATCTTCAGCCCGGACTCCAAGCGCGTGGGCTACAAGGCCCGAAAGGGCCAGAAGTCGTTTGTGGTCGTGGATGGCAAGCCTGGCCCAGAGTATGACTACATCATCGTGACGGGGCCCATCTTCAGCCCGGATGGGAAGCGATTGGCGTACGTGACCCTAAAGGGGAGCATACAGCGGGGCAAGTGGGTTGTGGTGGTCGACGGACGGGCGGGGTCGGAGTATGACGGGGCTGGTGGCCCCATCTTCAGCCCGGACGGCAAGCGCTTCGCCTACCGGGCCAAGAAGGGCAACAAGTACCTTGTGGTCGTCGACGGCAAGCCGGGGCCCGAGTATGACTCGATCTGGCCGCTTATCTTCAGCCCGGATGGCAATCGCGTGGTATACGGGGCCAAGAAGGGCAACAAGTACCTTGTGGTCGTGGATGGGAAACTCGGGCCGGAGTATGACGCCATCGGGCCATTCCCATTGGGCTTGCGCTTCAGCTCGGATGGCAAGCGCTTGGCGTACGCGGCCAAGAAGGGCGACAAGCAACTTATGGTCGTCGACGGGAAGCCTGGGCCAGAGTATGACCGAACCCGCTTCCCCATCTTCAGCCCGGATGGGAAGCGATTGGCGTACGTGGCGTACGTGGCGTACGTGGCCCAAAGGGGCTCGACAAGAAGCAGTTGGATGCGGCCATCAAAGGCTGCGACAAGGCCGTCGAGATCGATGCGAAACTGGTCGATGGCTACTGCAACCCGGCCGTCCCCTACAGCGCGAACCGGGCCGTCCCCTACGCGGCGAACGGGCAGCACGACGCGGCCCGGGAGGTGGGTTGTGGTCGTCGACGGGAGGCTAGGCCCAGAGTATGACTTGTGTGGGCGCCCCACCTTCAGCGCGGATGGCAAGCGTCCCGCTGCGGACGTCCCTGGGGGGCGCGTGGCATACTCGGCCAAAAAGGGCGACAAGTGGGTGGTGGTGGTCGACGGAAAGCCTGGGCCGGAGTATGACTGGATCGGCAGTGGTAAGCGAACAACCTTCAATGCGGACGGCGTTGTGGAATATCTGGCCGCCAAGAACAAAACCCTGTACCGCGTGAAGCACGTCCCGAAAGCCAAGTAGCGGTCATTTAGGCGGTAAATGCACCCGCGCGGCTCCTCGGCGTTACGCTGCTGCTGGGCCTCCGCGGGCCGAGCGTGATTCGCCCGCGGCGGCGATGCCAAGCTCATCTCGCTGGAAGTCTACGAGCTGAAGTCCATCTGGCCGCGGGCCAAGGGATCAAAGTAAGGATTAGCGGCCGCTTACGTCCAGGCACACGATCGTGCCCAGGTGGTCGCGGCAGTAGATTCGCCCGCGGCAGAGAACCGGCGGACTCCAGCAGGTCCCGTCGAGGACCTTCGCCCGTGCCAGTTCCTTGTATCGCTTCGGGTCGGCCTCGGCGATGACGAGCTCGCCTTTCTCACACAGCACGATAAGCCTCCCGCCCGCGAGCGTGAAGCCACCCTTGCCCAAGCCGGCCTTGTCCCACTTGACCTTGCCCGTCTTGAAGTCGATACATCTCAGGCGGAAGTTCCTCGAGATATGATCCGTGCTGTGGGAGCCATAAAGATGGCCTTCGTACAGCACCGAGGCGTTGAAATAGTTGTTCATCTGGTTGTGTTCCCATACGACTTTCGGCTTCGCGCCGCCAACGTCCAGCAGGACGCACCACTGCTTGGCCTCCGAGGCGGAGATGAAGACCTTTGTCCCGCTGACAAGGGGCGTGGTTGCGCTGCTCTGCGGCCCGGTGTTCCAGGGGTGTTTCCAGAGCAGCCGGCCCGTCGCGGCGTCGAGCCCCAACACCGCCGGCGGTGTGAGGATTGTCACGGCCTTCTTTCCGCCCACCTCGTACGCCACCGGTGAGGAATAGCCCGCCGGACCTTGCTCCGCCTTCCAGACGACCTTGCCGGTCTTCTTGTTCAAGGCCGCCATTGCCGGGCCGGGGTGCCCGGCGTTCAGGATCAGCAGATCTCCCACGATAACGGGCATGCATGAGTAGCCGTAGTAGGGCATCTTCGCCTTCAGGCTGCGGGTGATGTTCGTGCTCCAGACGACCTTGCCTGTGGCGGCGTCCAGGCAGAACAGATCCCCAAACTTGCCGAGCGTGTATACTTTCCCCTCGTCGACCATAGGTGTGCCGAAGGGCCCGTGATAGTACCACTTCTTGCTGGGGTATGTGTGTTTCCAGATGGGCTTGCCCGTCCGCCCGTCCAGGCACCAGACGTGATCCAGTCCAGGCTGCTTCTCCATGGTTGCAGACTTCGCGCCCTGATTGCGGATGAAGCCCATCGTGTAGACCCGCTCGCCTACGACGGCCACGCCCGAGAAGCCCGTACCCACCTGCGCCTTCCACAGAACTTTCGGGCCGGAGTCAGGCCACTTGGACACCCAGTTGGACTCCGTCGAAACGCCGTCGCGGCGAGGGCCGCGCCACTGCGGCCAATCCTGCCCCGGACCTGCTGCACCGCCGGCGCCACCTGCCACTGCGACGGCACATAAGACAAGCGCCATCGCAAACACCCGACTTGTCACGCGTCTGAGGATGATTCTTCCGTCCTTTGGGAAGCCGCGAGGCGCTCCGTCAGGCCCCGCACCGTCGCCTCCAGGGAGAACTTCCCCAGCCACCACGGGGCCGCCACCAGTAAGCACACGTTCACTCCCGACAGCGCCGGCCCCAGCGGGCCCGCCTTCTGCGCCACCCGACCGACCACGTACGCCATCGTCGCGAAGACGGCCACATGGCCCAGCCACAGCGACACCTTCCCGCACATCGGGCCGCCCGCACGCAGCACCGTCTGCAGGTCCGCCAGAACACCCGTAATCAGCAGGCATATCCACAGCATCAGGAAGAACAGGAAGTCGAAGAACAGGGCCTTGCGCGGCCCTGGCTCGAGCCCGGTGTAATCGATGATCAGCAGGACGACGGCCGTGCCCGCCAGTAGCGCCATGCCGCCCCCGCCCAGCCTTTGGGCCAGCCGCGCCGCCACGCTATCGACCCCCCCAAGGCGAAGACGCGTGGCAGCCATCTGGACCATCAGCAGGAAACCCGCCGCGCCCAGCACCACCTTTCGCAGCACCGGCCGAACCGTCGCCAGCCACGGCGCCAAATACAGCATCCCCTCCCCCGACAGCAGCACCATCGCCAGAGCGATCGCGCCCAACGCCAGAGTCGACACCGAAAGCGTCAGCCTTCCCAGCAGCACGCCGGCCAGCACCACCGCCAAGCCGACCACCCACGTCCCCACCAGCAGCAGCACCGGCCCGGCGTCGGCCTCCTGCAGAATCTCCCACGACATCACAAAGGCCTTGTCCTTCAGGCCCCACGGGATCACGATCGTCATCAGCATCGCCGCCCCGAGGATGATCGCGCTGGCCTTGGCGAAGAATTCCGGCGCCATCGCGGTCAGGCGATCCCAATACGCCCTGGCCCTGGACGTCGCGGCCGAGTCATCCGTGGGCACGTTCTGGAGCTCTTCCAGCGGCGATTCCGCCGCGGATTCCGTCTCTGCCGCGTCGTCCGACTTCGCCTCAGCCGCGTCGGTGTCGGCCGGCTGCTCATACACCTGGGTCTCTACCGTACCCGCCGCCTCGATATCCGCCAGGGCCGGCGTCTCTTCGCCCGACAGGGTATCCGCCAGGGCCTTCAGGGTGGCACGGCGGGCGCCCGCCTTCGACGTGGGCTTCCCACCATGCCTGCCCGCCGGGGCGGGGCGGGTCTGCGACTTCTGCGGCGGGGGCGCTTTCGCCGACGGCTTGGGTTTCCCGCCACGCCTGCCCGCCGGGGCGGGGCGGATCTGCGACTTGTCGGCCGCGGGGCGCTTCGCCGGGGGCTTCCCACCACGCTTGCCGGTCTCGGCAGCCTTCGGGCCGGACTTCGCTTTCGCCTTCTTGGCCGCTTTGGCCGCTTTCTTCGCACCGCGGGGGGTCTGCGACTTCGGTGGCGGCTTCTCGTCCACCTTGGCCGGCTCGGCGGTGACGTTGCGCTGGGCGTCCAGAAGGGCCCCAAGCGACCCGGTGAATTCACCGTCCTCCGGCGGAGCATCGCCTCTTGTCGCCTGCTCGGCCAGGCCCGAGAGGTAGTCGGTCAATTCGCCGCTCACCCCGCCCGGGGCGGCCGGCTTTTTCGACTTGGCCGCCGGCTCATCCGGGAAGATGCCCTCCAGATCACCGGCCGCTACGATCTCGTCCGATCCGGTCCTCCGCAGGCGCGTCTTTCGGTTGATCTTGCCCAGCCAGGCAGCCTTGGCGATCTGGACAA
>SDBT01005260.1_pt1 | contig 21789 bp, 18 predicted proteins | sample 2277101 | NCBI WGS metagenome assembly SDBT01 (sample SAMN10404973, study PRJNA504765) | marine sediment metagenome | isolation source: marine sediment core GS10_PC15, 103 cmbsf | place: Arctic Ocean: Southern Knipovich Ridge | collected 2010
CCCGGGGACCGGCAAGCGGGAGGCCGAAGCGATCATTGCAGGGCGTCCTTACGGCAAGCCCCCCTCCCCGGGAAGCCCGTGCCCTGGCATCTCAGGGCTCCTCGCGAGCAGTGTGCTTGACGGGCGTTCCTTCTCCCGCATCAGCAACCTAACGACCATCCGTTCGAGGGTCTTCAGGGTGACTATCACTGCCCGGATATCTCACCAGGGTGCGGTGGGAGCGCCTCTGGCGGAGGAGAAGGTCGAGGCGGTTGTGCAGCGGTCGCCGGGCCGCGTCCTCTACTGGCGCAAGCTCTGAATTTCGGGTAATCCGGGGTAATTCGGGGACAGGTCACTTAATTGCACGTAATTCGGGGACAGGTCACTTAATTCTGTATACTCACAACGTGCAGGAATTAAGTTACCAGCCCCCGAATTACCAGGTGACCTGTCCCCGAATTACCTCACCTTGACACCCGGACCTGCCACAGGCATAATCTGATTCGTGTGCGGTGCCCTTCTTACAGTCGGACTGTCAGCCGCGAGACGATGCCGATGGCAGAAGTATCTCATTCAGGCCGGGGAGAACGCGCTCCTGCGGGGATCTCGGTCATCATACCTGCCCACAACGAAGAGCCGAGTGTCGGCAGTGTCGTGAGGGGCGCGGCAGCACTCGGGGACGGGGTGGAGGTGCTGGTGATCGACGACGGCTCGACGGACGGCACCAGCGGCGCGGCAGCGGCTGCCGGGGCGAGGGTCCTGAGGCACCCGTACAGGATGGGTAACGGCGCGGCAGTGAAGACGGGCATCCGGGAGGCATCCGGCGGTACGCTTGTGATGATCGACGGGGACGGCCAGCACGATCCGGCCGAGATACCTCTCTTGCTGAAGGAACTGGAGCGTTGCGACATGGCCGTCGGGGCGCGCAACGGCGGCCAGTCCTTTCTCAGGAGGGGCGCCAACCGCTTCTATAACCGCCTTGCGAGCTACCTTACCGGTGTCCCTATCGAGGACCTGACGTCCGGCTTCCGGTGCATCAGCAAGGACTTGATGCAGCAGTTCATATCGATACTTCCCAACGGCTTCTCCTATACCACGACGAGCACCCTGGCTCTCATACATACCGGGCGTACCGTTGCCTACGTGCCCATCTCTTCCCGTGCCCGGCTCGGCAAGAGCAAGGTGAACATGTGTATGGACGGCATCAAGTTCTTCCTGATAATCCTCAAGATATCGGGCCTGTGCTCGCCTCTCAAGATGGTGCTTCCGGTCGGGGTGTTGCTGTTCGTCCTCGGGCTTGTCAATTACGCCATAACGTTCGTGACCGAGCGTCGTTTTACCAACATGTCGGTCCTCCTTTTCGCGGGTTCACTGATCGTGACGGCGGCCGGATTCCTGGGCGAACTGGTGGCGCAGGTAAGATACCTGCAGATAGGGAAGGACGGCGGCAAGAGATGAGGGAAGCGAGGCGGTCCGGAGCGGTCATCGCGCTCGTCTTCCTCGCGGCACTCGCGGTGCGGGTGGCGGTATGCCGGTTCGAGATATACCATCCGGATTCATGCTCTTACCTGTGGCTTTCACAGCAGATCGAGGGGGGAGACTTCTTTGTCCGTTACGGCGAGGAGGTGGAGTACTACCAGCCTTTCTACCCGTTTCTGATCTCGCTCGCGGTGCCGGACGGGCGGGACCGTATCCTGGGGGGCGTCATCATCTCGTTGCTGGCCGGTGCCGGTGCCGCTGCCGTTGCCGCGTGGATGGCGGGCAGGGTGACCTGTGCCGGTGACAGCAGGCAGAAGCTGACGGCGATGGCAGTCGCCGGGGCGCTGGTGGCTGTCCACCCGCTGGCGGTGCGCTACTCGGGGGTCGTCCTGACGGAATCGCTTTTCTCGTTTCTCTTCGTGCTCCTTGCGGCCCTGACATGGGCCTGGCGGGACAGGAACGGCAAGTGGCCCTTCCTGGTGATAGGTGCGCTCGCCGGGCTCGGGTACCTGACGCGCGCGGTGGGGCTGCTGGGGCTGCCCGTTGCAGTGCTGTGGGCCTGGCTCGGGCGTCGCGGCGGGGAAGGGGGGCGGGGCGCTGCGCTGCGGGCCGGTGCTTTCCTGGTGCTCGGGTTCCTTGTCATCTCGCTTCCTTACATCGCGTACGTGAGGGTAAACCTCGGCTCGTGGCGCGTGACGGGGCAGGAAGAGCTCTTCCTGGGCAAGATAGCGGACAACGTGTGGGAGGACGAGGAGCAGTACGACTTTGCCCTCACTCCCGACGGCCGGCGCTTTGCCACGGAGGAGCACGGCCTGGAAGCGGGCATCTTCGCGACGATGTGGGGCCACAGGGCGTTCATGAAGAGGCTGGTGAACGGCAACCTGGAGAACATGGTGCGTGTCATCGCCCCGGGGCTTCACCTGGCCGTCCTTCTCCCCTTCATCCTGGCGGGGCTGGCTGGCGGGAAGAGGCGGGAAGCGGCCTACATTGTTTCGTGGTGGCTGCCCTTCCTTGTCGTGTACGGGGTGACCTTCTCCGCGCTGAGGTACTTCGTCCCGCTCCTTCCCCTGCTGCTGGTGACGGCTGCGGCGGGAACGGTCAATGCGGGAAGGTGGATCTGCGCGCGGCCGGCGCGCAACGGGCGTGTGGTGCCGGGGATCGCAGTTTCCGCGGTGATCGCCTGCGCCTTGTGCGGCTTCCTGCTTCACCGGGTCCCCCGGGAGCGGCACGCGGAGGCAGTGAGAGTCGCACCGCTGAGGGAGATGGGCCTGAGGTTGAGCGGCAGCGTGCGGGAAGGCACCCGGATAATGGACCGCAAGCCCTTTGTCCCTTACTTCGCGGGTGGCGAGTTCGTCGGGATGCCGTACGATTCCGTGGAGCGCATCCTGGGGTATGCAAGGCATGTGGGCGTGGAGTACCTCGTGGTGGACAGCGACATCGTGGCGGCTTACAGGCCGATGCTGTCGGGGCTACTGGAAGGCAGCGAGACGGTTTCAGGGCTGATGCCGGTCATGACCAAGGAGCTGGAAGGCCGCAAGATCGTCATCTACCGGGTGGAGTACGATGGTGGGACATAGGCGTGTTCTCGCAAGGATACTTGGCTCTGTGTTCGGGGCCGCGGCTGTAGGTTTCCTGGTCCTGCAGCTGGCCCGGCACGGGGACGATGTGGGTGCGCTCCTCAGCGATGTCCGCCGCGGGCCTCTCGCGGTGTCTTTTTTCTGGCTGCTGGGCTGCCTGGCCGTCTCGGTCTTGGAGTTGAGGCAGATCCTGCGGCTTGTCGGGGTGTCGTTGCCGCCGGGGAAGGTGTTCACGGCGACGTTCCTGCCCCAGCTGGCGAGGTACGTTCCGGGCAAGGTCTGGGCGATCCTGACATACGTCTTCGTGCTGGAAAGGGAGGGCGTTGACCGGGGTACAGCGGTGGCGAGTGGGGCGCTGGTGCTTTACTACGACCTTGTATCTGCGGTCTCGGTGTTTCTCCTGTGCCTGGCGGCAGCAGGGATCGTGGCGGGCCTTGCTGTGCCGGGCGCTCTGGGCGTGGCGGCGGCGGCAGCGGTGGGCTGCGTGCTGTGCCACCCGGGCATCATCAGGAGAATACTGGTCCTCACCCGGCACCGGGCATGTCCGGCCTGCCGCATCACGTATCGGGGGAGCATGGGCGTTCTCTTGCTGATGCTGCTGGAGTGGGCCGTGTACGGGGTCGGCTTCTTCCACCTGGCTGCTGCACTGGGGCATACGGAGACGAGACAAACGCTGCTGATCCTCGGTTCGTCAGCTGTATCGTGGGTGGCGGGGAACCTGGCATTCTTCTTTCCCGCGGGCCTGGGCGCGAGGGAAGGAGTGCATGTCTTCCTGGGCGGATTGTTCGTCCCGCCTGGCCTTGTGGCCGGTATCTCCGTGGCGGAGAGAGTATGGTATACGGTCGGGGAGGCTGTTGCGATAGGGGTATGCCTGCTGTGGGGAGGGGCCGGGGCATTGAAGGGATCGGGCAGGTGGACGACAGCGCGCTGAGGCTGGTGCTGGACCCGCGGGACACCCGGGGCTGGAAGAACCGCTACATAGACCGCCTTCAGAAGACGGTGCTCTCGGCGGAGCTGGTGCTGTCCCGTGATGCGCGTGTGCTTGACCTCGGGTGCGGCGCGGGGCGGATGAGCCACTGGATGGCTGCAAGAGGATACCGGGTGGTGGGCGCCGACCTCGACAGGAACCTCTTGCTCAGGGCTGCGGGGAACGGTCAGGGGAGGAACGCCGGGTTTGTGCAGGTCGATGCCTGCGTCCTTCCCTTCAGGAGAGGCGCCTTTGCAGCCGTGCTGTCTGTCGGGATGCTGGGGCAGTTCTCGGAGCCGGGGCGACTGGAGCTGGTGGTGCTGGAACTCGCGCGCTGTCTCGCCCCGGGAGCGGGGGTCTACCTGATAGAGCAGGTCGGGAGGCGCGGCAGCGGGAGCGGCCTGCCGTTGGGTGAGTATCTCGATGCTTTTGAGAAAGCCGGTCTTGAGTGCGTGACCCGTTTTCCGGTCAGGAGAGGCAGGTGGGCGGGGCTGTACCTCATACGTTACGGTCTCCTGCCGCCGGTGGCCTTTCCTGCGGTCGGCCGGGTCGAGAGGGCCCTGCTGTGGTGCGGCCTGAAAGGGATGCCGGGCTACGTCGATTACTTCTTCAGGTTCGAACAGAGGAGATGATGGAGAAGATGCATCTCGATGTAGAGAGCAATCCGGGTCCGAAGTGGGACGAGTTTGTCTCCGGCTACTCGGGCTTGCTGTTCCACTATTCCTGCTGGGCGAAAGTCCTGAGGGAAGGGTTCCAGGCGGACCTCAGGTATTACTGCCTGATGGATGGAGACAGGATGGTCGCAGGGCTGCCCGGGATGGTGCTGGATTTCAAGGTCATCCGCATACTGCATGCCTGCTTTGCCTATGGAGGCATCATCGGTCCTCCCGCGTATGCGGGGAAGCTTCTTGAACTGCTCGCGGAGAAGGTAAGGGAGGACCGCATACACAAGGTCAGGATCGTCGAGGCCCCCGGAACCAGGTTCCGGGCCCGGGATGGGTGGGTCAGGCGGGACGGGAAGCGCCATGTGCTGAAGGTGTTCGGCAAGAGCGAAGAGGAGCTGTGGCACAGTTATCGCAAGGGCGTGCGGAAGAACGTGCGCGCGGCCAGGAGGGCATGCATAGAGCTGGCAAGGGCCACGGATGCGAGGGTTATCGATACGTGCTATGACATGTACCTTGAGACGATGGAGAGGAACTCGGCTCCGGCCAAGTACCCGCGCCGGCTATTCCATGCGATTTCCGAGGTGCTCGTGCCCCGTGGCCTGGCGGGGTTTGTATTAGCTTCCCACGCGGGACATCCGGTGGCAGCGGAATGCGTCATATACTCGAAGGACACTGTTCACAGTCTGTTTTCGGGCTCCCGCAGTCCGGCTCTGAGACAGCGTCCCAACGATCTTCTCTCGCATGCCATCGTGGCGGAAGCCCTGAGGATGGGAAAGCACAGCGTGGACTTCATGGGACCGCCGATCGGGCATGCAGGCCTCGCGCAGTTCAAGGAGAAGTGGGGTGCTCACTGCGAGGAGTCGAACACATTCGACCTCGAGATCGATCCTGCACGGTGCAGGGCGTGGGGTGCTGTCCAGTGGTTCCTCAACTCTTCCGTAGGTGCGGGGGCGGCCCGGTATGTCCAGAAGCACAGGCGGGGGGCTTTCACGGCATGACTGACAGGAGAAGCCTCATGCTGGTGGTCGCGGCCGCGGCGGGGACTGCCGTCAGCTAAAGGAGAAGCGCAGAGTGCGGACCGTGTATGTTGGTGACGAGCATGACCAGGTGCTGGCCCTGTGGAGGCGCAGGGGGCCGTTTTCACTGCGCGTGTTGCACCTGGACTTCCACTGTGACATGCGCGGCCTGCTCATCGACCGCAGGGCGGGCAGGGCATACCGGATACGACGTGCACCCGGAGCTTGACCACGGGAGCTTTCTGAGCTATGCGGTCGCGGAGGGACGGGTGAGCGGGATACGGTGGATGCACGATGAGCCAGGCGGCCGCCGGTCGGACGTGGGCGCGCGTCGGGCGTGCCGTTTTCGGACTTGCCCGGCGCGGTTACCGCGGAGCGAGCATGGGGCTCAGGAGGCTGGGTATCTACTGAGGTGTCGCGGGAAAACCGCTCGTGCCCGCGGATGGCAATGCCGGAAAGCCGGATGCTGAGAGCGATAGGACGCGTGAAGTGCATAACGCTGTCACTGGTCCCGGGCGTGCTCAAACCGAGCCGTCGCCCGGCGCTTCCAGAGACGAAGGTAGGAGAAGAGCAGCGATGACGGGGCGGACGAAACTTCTCACGGTGGGCCTGGTTGCCGCGGCGCTGGTATTGCCGTTCGCGAACAAGGCATATCACATCGACGACTACACGATGATCAGCGCCGCGCGGCATCTCTCGGAGCATCCCTTTGCCCATGACGGGCCGCTGTTCGTCCGGGGTGGGGAGGTCCTGGAGAGCCTGATATGCGAGAACACCCATCCCCCGTTTGTGCCTTACTACCTCGCACTTGTGATGAGGGTGGCGGGGAGCGAGTCTGAAGCGGTGTTGCACACTGCGTCTCTCGTGTTCATGCTGTTGCTGGGCGCGGCGGTCTTCTCGCTGGCGCGGCAGTTCGGAGCCCCGGGATTGCTGTCTGCTCTGCTGGCACTCTCGTGCCCCGGGGTGATAGTGATGAGTCACAGCCTTGCGGCGGACCTGCCGCTGGCAGCCCTGTCGGCGGCGGCGCTTGCGCTGTTCATCCGCGGCGTCGACCGTGAACGGCCGGCGGAGGTAGCCCTGTCCGGCGTCGCGTTCCTCTTCGCTTTCTTCTGCGCTTACCAGGCTGTTTTCCTCGTGCCACTTGCGCTGCTCTACAGCCTGTCCCGGCGCAAGGGCATCAGGCCGGTGGTACTGGCCGTTGCCTGGCCTCTTCTCCTTTTTGCCGGTTGGATGGCAGCGGTACATCTGCTGTATGATTCATCCCCGCTGCGGGTAATAGTCTTTCCTTACCTGGGGATGGAACACCTGTATCGTGGTCCCTACATGCTGGAGCGGCTTGTCAGCCTGATCGTGAACATCGGTGCGAACCCGGCGCTGGTCATAGTCGCTGTCGCACTCCTCATCAGGGGAAAGAAATGGCCGCTCGCGGCGTCAAGCGCGGCGGCCGCTGCCGTCCTGGCGGCATGGTACCCGGAAAGGCCTGGAGGGGGGAATGCGGTGCTCTTCTTCCTGTTTGCGCTGGGTGGTGCCGCGGTAGTCGCTGTGTTCCTGGACGAGGCGGCAGGCTGGATGCGCGGGCTGCACGCGGACAGCCGCAGGTGCGAGGGCTCGCCGGCTGCTCGAGACCGGGCAGCGCCTCAGGTTCCCGGCAGTTCAACATGGGCAGGTGCGGGATTCATGCTCGCGTGGTTCGCAGGGCTGGCGGCGGCCACGGTGGTGTTCATGAACTGGGGTGCTGTGAGACACACCCTGGTGATGCTGCCTCCGCTTGTGATAGTGCTTGCAAGGCGAGTGGGCAGGGAGATCCGTCCCGCGCCCCGCGCGAGGAGGCTGTGTGCTGCTGCGGTGGCTTGTTCGCTGGCGGTGGGACTGCTCGTGGCCGCGGCTGACTACGAGTACGCGGGACGGTATCGTAGTTTTGCCCGCTCTCTCGGGGAGGCGAGGGAACCCGGCCGCGAAGTGTGGTTTGTCGCCGAGTGGGGACTGCGGTACTATATGGAGGAGGAGGGGTTCCGGTATCTTCCGGGAAGCCCTGGTTCCCTGCAGGAGGGGGATCTCGTGGTCCTGCCGACGGAAGCGTGGACCCATCCGCTCTTCGGCGAGTTCAGGCGCAGGTCGCACTTGCGGGAGAGGTGGACACTCGAAGCCAGGATCCCGCTTCGCACATCAAGCAAGGCGGACGGGATAGGTTTCTACAGCCATCGCCTCGGTATCCTTCCGTATGGTCTCTCCCGGAGGCCGCTGGAGAGGATGGAGATGGCCGAGCCAGATGCAGAGACGGTCCGCTGGTGGCGGACGCAGGACCCGAACGACAAGTCGATAGAGGAACTGAAGGCCATGCGCAGATGAGCGTGGTGAGGAAACACCTTTGAAGATATGCATCTTCACAAGTTCCTATCCAGTGGGCCCCGGCGACGGCAGGGCCGCGGCTGGCCTTTTCGTGAGGGATTTCGCGCTTTCCCTTGCCAGGAAGGGCGTGCGCGTATTCGTCTTTACCCAGTCGGGCAGTGATGATGTGGAGGACAGTCCGGATGTGAGCGTCACGCGGTTTGCCTGGCGGGGCTCCGTCAAGCCCCTGTCCCGGCTAAACCCGCTGAACCCGGCGGATCTGGCGAGCATGGTATCGCTGTGTCGCAACGGTGTCCGGGAAGCGCTTGTGCTTGCGTGCAGGGAACGGCCGGACCTGTGCCTGGGCATGTGGGCGTTCCCCGGGGGTCATTTTGCCAATGCTGTCTGGAGGAGACTGGGGATCCCCTACGCGGTGTGGGCGCTCGGGGACGACATCTGGCTCCTTGGAAAGATCCCGGTAGTGCGCAGCCGCGTGAGGGACATCATCCGGGGGGCCGCGTATCGGTTTGCCGATGGGAAACTGCTGGCCGGGGAAGTCGAAGAGCTGTCGGGGCGCCGCTGCGAGTTTCTTCCCAGCGCGCGGGCCCTCAGGTCTCCGGAGGCTTCTGCGAACCGGTTGCATGATGTCCCCGGCGCTGCCAGGTTCGTCTTCATCGGGCGGTGGGAGCACAGGAAAGGCGCGGATACGGCGGTGGAAGCGATGAGGCTGCTTCTTGGATGCGGGTACAGGGCGGTGCTCCATCTCGCCGGCGGGGGCTCTCTTGAGCGGCGCCTGCGGCAGCGTATCCGCCGCTGTGGGCTCGAACGCAGCGTGATCTGTCCCGGGTACCTTTCCCCGGAGGCGGCCGGGGCTTACATCAGGGACTCTGACTGCGTGCTCATCCCCTCGAGGCGGGACAGCATCCCGCTGGTCTTCTCGGAGGCGGTGACGGCAGGCGTGCCTGTGATAGTCGCCGATGTCGGCGACATGGGGCACCTGGTAAGGGAATACGGTAACGGGGAGGTGGTGAGGCCGGGCGATGCCGCGGCCCTCTGCGGTGCGATGATCCGGATGATAGAGAAGCCGCCGGGCGGGACGCCGGATGGCTCCGGGCGGCTCATGGAGCTATTTGACCTGGACCGGATAGCCGGGCGTTTTCTGAGCTTATCGGCGCCCGGAAAAGACAGGGAGGTGTGCTGATGAGAGCAAGTCCGGCCTCCGTCCTGGGTATCAGGAAGAAGTAATAATGCACGTTGCTCGAGTGTATTATCTATAGGAGGAGTGTAACCGATGTTCGGCAGGATATCAGCCATAGCGCGGCACCGCGAACTCATCCTGCGCCTGGCCGTGAAGGACCTGAAGGTCAGGTACAAAAGCCCCTGGCTGGGCTTCATGTGGACGCTGCTGGTGCCCATCTTCATGATGCTCATCCTGACCGCAGTTTTTACCTGGTTCTTCAAGGTGGAGGTGGATCCCTACCCGTTCCCGCTGTTCCTCATTGCAGCCCTGTTCCCTTGGAGCTTCCTCAGCCTGTCGCTCTCCGCGGCTACCACCAACATCGTCGAAAGCGGAGGGCTTATCAAGAAGGTCTACTTCCCTCGCGAGGTGATACCGGTAGCCGTCGTCGTAGCCAACCTCATCAACTTCGTTCTTGCGCTCCTCATCCTGCTTGTGGTCTTCCTCGTGCTGCCCATCAGGGTGTCCGGGCTGGTGGCGCTCCTGCCGCTGCTGATCGTGCTCCAGGCTCTCTTCGTCGCGGGGATGTCTCTCATTCTCTCCAGCCTGCAGGTCCATTACAGGGACGTGAAGTACATCGTAGAGATCCTGCTGCTCGGATGGTTTTACGTCAGCCCCATCATCTACCCCGTGCAGAAAGTCGTTGATTTCATCGCGGAGAAGGGGGCGAGCAGGATATTCCTCCACCTGTACCTGCTGAACCCGATGGCGGGCTTTGCCATACTTTTCAGGGGTGCGTTCCTGCCCGGGTACCTGGAGTTTCTTCCCGAGGGAGTCGATTACTGGCGCATCCTATTGCAGTCCGCGGCGTGGGTCCTGGTGGCCCTTGTAGGAGGCCTGGCGGTGTTCCGGAGGTTGGAGTCGGGGTTTGCGGATCTGACATGAGCGGAGACAGTGCGTTGACGGGTGTTATAGAGGTACGGGAGGCCGGGAAGAAGTTCCGGGTCCTTCACGAGAAGCAGTCCATCATAAGGGACGTGATACCTCACCTGTTCAGGATGAAGGAATACGAGGAGTTCTGGGCTCTGAAGGACCTGGATCTCACGGTCCGCAGGGGAGAAACGCTCGGCATAATCGGGAGAAACGGCTCGGGCAAGAGTACGCTGCTCAGGATGCTGGCGGGGATAACCCCGCCGACGGAGGGTTCGGTCGCCTGCAGCGGCAAGATATCCACCCTGCTGGAGCTCGGCGCGGGCTTCCAGCAGGAGCTCACCGGGCTGGAGAACATCTTCCTGAACGCCACGATCCTCGGCCTGAGAAGGCGGGAAATAGAGAAGAAGATGAAGCAGATAGTGGAGTTCGCGGAACTCGGAGACTTCATCGACACGCAGCTCAAGGTGTATTCCTCGGGCATGTACGTGCGCCTGGGGTTCGCCATCGCGATCCACGTGGATTTTGACATCCTGCTGGTGGACGAGATACTGGCGGTCGGCGATGCTCCTTTCCAGAGGAAGTGCATGGAGAGGATAGAGGGGTTTAGGAAGCAGGGAAGAACAATAGTGATAGTCACTCATTCGATGGACACGGTAAGGGGCATGTGCGACCGGGCCATATGGCTCGAGGATGGGAGGGTGGAGTTCTCCGGACCTGCCGGCAGCGTGGTGGATATGTATATGAAGCAGTTCGGGGAGCATGCTCCGGTGAGTGTGCAGGCAGGGGACGAGGACGGGCATGAGAACGGTGTCGTGGAGGAGCCCGGCGTCAGAGAGGAAGCTGAGCGCTGGGGGACGAGGGAGCTCGAGATCACCGGGGTGGACATGGCGGACTCGTCCGGCCGCAGGCGGCACGTGTTTCATACCGCGCAGCCTTGCACCGTGCGCTTTCGCTACAGGACCCGGGGCCGGATACCGAGACCGGTCTTCGGGTTCGCGGTGCACAGGGACGACGGGCTTCACATCAGCGGCCCCAATGCACGGGCGACCGGCAGTGTGAAGGATTACATCGAGGGAGAGGGAGAGGTGGAGTTCAGGATGGATTCGCTCCCGCTGCTCGAAGGCACCTACCTGCTGACGGCTGCGGTCCACAGCTATGATTTTCAGACCACATATGACTACCAGTGCAAGGCCCTGCGCTTCCAGGTCGCACCGAACCGGCCGGAGGAGTGCTACGGGCTTGTTTCTTTTCCCGGAGAGTGGCGCTACCGGGATGGTGGATAGAGGACGGGAGATGGGGATGTCCCGGAGTTTCACAGTGGTGATACCCACGCACAACGGCGCCGGCCTGCTGGCCAGGCATCTTCCAGGGGTGCTGCGTGCGGCCAGGAGCGCGGGCGGGGCCAACAGCGTCATCGTGGTCGACGATGCGAGTAGTGACGGGACCCGGGAGCTGGTGAAAGGGATGAAGGGGCGAGTCCGGGTCATCCGGACTGGCAGGCGGGCGGGGTTCGGCGAGGCATGCAACACGGGGGTCAGGGCAGCAAAGGACCGCATCGTGATCCTGGTGAACAACGATGTCGAGGTCAGCAGGGACTTCGCGAGCCCGCTCCTGGAGGGATTTGCGGGAGAGGACACTTTCGCAGTGGTGGCCAGAAGCCTTCTGCCCGGGGCCGGGATGAAGAACGAGAGTGTGACAAGAGGCACGCTCGAGGGCGGCTTGTTCGCGGTCATACGCCCGGGGCTCGAGGGAGATGACGGAACGCCAGGGACGTGTACGAACCTGTATGCATCAGGAGGCTTTTCCGCCTTCGACAGGGACAGGTTCCTGGAACTGGGCGGGTTCGACCCGCTCTACGCGCCCTTCTACTGGGAAGACGTGGACATCTGCTACGCGGCATGGAAGCGGGGGTGGCGGACCCTCTACGAGCCGCGGAGCGTCGTGTATCACCATTCCAGGGGGACTATAGGGCGCAGCTACTCCGCCGGGTACGCGGAGATGATAGACCTTCGAAACCGCTATCTCTTTACGTGGAAGAACATCGCGGATGAGGCATTCATCGAGGCGCATGCGCGGGTGCTGCTGCGGGCTGAGTGGTCGGGCTGGAACGGCGTGCCTCCACTGAAGAGGCAATCCTTCTACGAAGCGTTCCGGAATATCCGGAAAGCCGGTTCCCGAAGGAAAGCAGTGCTGGCGGAAACGAGGCTCAGTGATGACGAGGTGCTCGAGGCATCGGCAAATGTCGCCTGCAGTTGAGGACGCGACCGGGAGACTGGATTGATGGATGGGAACCTTGGATTGTGGACCGCTGCAGGGGTGGCGGCTATACTTTTCGTCCTCATGGCGCTGGTGGCGCGCGCGCTGAGGAAGATATACTACCGGACCATCTCCTTCAGGGAGACTCTTTATGGGGGGCTGGCGGAGACAAGGAGTGCGGCGGAGGCTGCGGGAGAGAGGATGGGAGCCCTGGAGGCGAGGGTGAGAGATGCGCTCTCCGGCATCATAAGCGGCCTGAGATCGGTGGAGACAGCGCTTGGCAAGCTGGAGGATAGCGTGGGTTCCGCAAGGGCGGACACAGATAGGATGCTGGGGGAGTTGCGGGGCGAAACGGAGTCGGCAGCCGGCAAGCTGGAGGAGCTGAGGGGTGAAACGGAATCGGCAGCCGGCAAGCTGGAGGAGCTGGTTTGCCAGGAGAAGGAACTGGCCTGCTGCGAGCAGGAGCTGGCCGGGAGGATAGCGGAACTCAGGGCAGACCTGTCAGCGCGGGCGGCGAGGCTGGAGGAAGAGGTAGCCGGGGCCCGGGCGGCAGCGGATGGAGCGAGTGGTGCGGTCGATGGGGTATCATCACGCGTGCTTGCGCTCGAGCGCTCGGTTGACGGGGTATCATCACGCGCGCTTGCACTCGAGGGGTCAGTGGACGGGCTGAGCAAGCGGCTGGCAGACGTGCGTTACAATGATTTCGTGGAATACTCCCTGAGGCTTGTGGAGGAGGCACACTCTGCGGGCAGCATAGAAGAGGGCCTCTACGATCGTCTGAGGGAGCTGCTCCACAGTGCCAAGGTGGATCACTTTGGTAAGACGGCAGGGGATGGGAAGCAGTGATGCGAGTCGCCCTCATCGATCCTCCCGGATGGCAGAAGCACGGCTACAATCTCGGCCTGGCGTATCTTTCGGGTGCGCTTCAGGAGGCCGGGATGGAAGTCCGGGTCATAGACCTTAATCACGGGGTCATGAGCGATGCGGAGTTCGAACGTCTGCTGTCAGGCTTCCGGCCCGGCGTGATAGGAGTCTCTGTGAAGACGGCGGCATGCACGTCGGCCGTCGCGGTGGCGCGCAAGACGGTGAAACTCTGCCCGCGGGCGGTGCACGTCGCTGGCGGGCCGCATGTGACCCTGGCTGCGGGGGAGTTCCTGGGAGAGACGCCCGAGTTCGAAGCGGCTTTCGTTGGCGAGGCGGAGCGGTCGCTGGTGGAGTTTTGCCTGCGGCTGGATGCGGGACAGCCCGTCACGGGGGTCCCCGGCGTCGCCTGTCGAGAGGCCGGAGGCGTCAGGAGCTGTCCCCCGCGGATTGAGAGCGACCTCGGGTTGCTTCCGTATCCGGCGCTGGATGCCTTCTCGAACGTGGATGCGGCACGAGGCCCGTATCACCTGCTTACGAGCAGGGGATGTCCCTACCGGTGCGTGTTCTGCTGCGTGAGTTCCATAAGCGGGCGGAAGTGGCGTTCGCGGACGCCGGAAGACATCATCGCCGAACTGGAGCATGCTGTCCGGCGCTACGGGATCACCGAGTTCGAAGTGGATGACGACAACTTCACGCTGGACGCGGGCAGGGCCAAGGAGTTCTGCAGGCTCCTGGCGAAGAGGCACCTGGGGCTGAGGTGGTTCTGTCCCAACGGTGTCAGGGCGGACACGCTGGATGACGAGATGACGTCTCTCATGGCAGGGACGGATGTCACAGCGTTGCCCTGGGGGTCGAGAGTGGAAATGCGGAGGGGCTTCGCACGGTGAAAAAGGGCCAGAAGCTCGAAGACATCGAACTAGCCGTGGGGCACCTTAAGCGAGCCGGCATCCACACGATGGGCTATTTCATAATCGGCCTTCCCGGGGCCACGATGGAAGCTGAACTGGAGTCGATGGCTTACGACAGGAAGATAGGGCTCGACGACAGCATCTACAACCTCTTCGTGCCCTATCCAAGGACCGAGGCGTGGGAGTGGGTGAACACGCATGGGAAGTTCCTGAAGGACTATCGCGAGGGCTACCACTTCGCCGACGACAATGAGTGCGTCTTCGAGACGGCGGAGTTCCCGGCCGTGCAGCGGATGCAGGCGTACCGGATGACCCGCGAGAGGCAGGTCACGGGGCGCGGGGTGGCGCTCAAGCGGATGCAGCGCCGCTGGCTTAGCGGAGAGCCGGGGAACGTCCTCATCGTGGAGCTCGCCTCGTTCGGAGGGATACTGGAGGACGTGAGAGGTGTTCTTGACGGGGCTCACGTGACGGTGCTGCAGATGCCGAACCGTTCCCAGTACGTGTTGAAGGAGGGTACGGCTGGCGACCTGGCGGAACTCGGCAGGCATGCGGTTCCCGGCTCTTCCGGGGCAAGACTACTCGACGGGTGGCGGATGGCACGCAGGCTGAAGAAAGCCGGCTTCGACATGGTGCTGGTCCCCAGGACGGTAAGGCATATCTCGCTGGCGCTCTTCCTGGGGGCGCCGCTCAGCGCGATGTATTTCGCCCGGGACCCGCGGCTTGTACGCCTGTCGCTGGTGCAGGTAGCGGCGCTCCTGCCCGGCACGCTCCTGTACCGGGTGAGGCTTGCGGCCCGGGCTGCGGTAAGGTTTGCGGGGATGGTCATGCGCGGGACACGCAGTGTTGGCGTCCGCCGCATCGGGGGGGGAGCGGTCGGGGCGCTGCAGGGCTTTCGTATGCTGCAGCTTTCACGGGAGGAACGGAGACTGCTGGCGCGTGCAGAGGGACTGTCTGTCCCTGTATTGGAGCGGGATGACCTGAGGACCGTCGCGCACGGCATCGGGCTGGAGATCGAGGAGCTTGGGGCCGGGAATGCGGCGCGTCTCGAACGAGTGCGGGTCGCGCGCGGATGCGGGTGCGAGCCTCGGCTGTTGAAGGCCTGCTCCGCAAGCTGCGGGAAAGCGCTGAGAGGTGGGGCGGACGTCATGGCGGCGTTGTTTGTGGCAGTTGCCTTTGCCCCGCGCACGTTCCTGCCCTGGCTGTACAGGTCTGCGAGGGCGGCGATTAGAAGAGGCGGACGGACCGGGGGCGGCATCGGATGAAGATCGTAGAGATAAACGGCTTCGACCGCGTGGAGGGAGGTGCCGAGAGCTATCTCGCTACCGTGGGCCGCGAGATGCTGGGGCTCGGTCACAAGCTGAGTCATATCTACATCACGAAAGGCAACGGGGGCGGGGGGCTGATCGACGGCATCCCCTCGTACCATGTACCGGAGTTGTCGCTTTACGGTCCAAGAGCCCTGGTGATGGGGCGGTTCGGCCGGGGGGTGAGGAGCGGGATCGCCAGGCTGAGGGGAATACTGCGGGAGGAGCGGCCGGACGTCATCCACGTGCACAACGTCTATTACCCGGTGTTCCTCAGTGCCCTGCGGTCATTCGCCCCGGTCATACGGACGGTGCACGACTACAGGTTCCTGTGCCCGAACCTGATGAAGCTCAAGGTGAAGCGAGGGAAGAGGTGTTATACGAACCTTGGGCTGGAGTGCTTCCGGGCCGGGTGCCTGGACAGCCGCAGGCCGTGTGATCACCGCCTGCTCTCCTTCCTCCTGCTGGAGCGCGAGGTGTCGACCGGCTACGACCGCTGTGTGGCCAAGAGTGCCTACATGAGGGACGTGCTGGTCGGTAACGGTTTCCCCGCCGAACGGGTGTCGGTAGTCCCGCTCTGCGTGGCTCCGGTGAGGCAGGCGGACGCCGTCGCGCCCGCAGACCGTATCCTTTTCGCAGGAAGGATGGCCCCGGAAAAAGGGCTCGAGATCTTCTGCCGCCTGATGCTTGCATTGCCGGAGCGGGTGCGGGCAACGGTCGCAGGGGGCGGTGTGATGGAAGAGGAGACCAGGCGCCTGGTCGACAGGCTCGGGGTGAGCAGTCGTGTGGACTTCACCGGCTGGCTTTCACCGGGCCGGATGTCGGAGGAGTACCGTAAGGCGGCTGTTGTTGTGATACCTTCGCTGTGGTCCGAGCCCTTCGGACTGGTCGGGCTCGAGGCGATGGCGCACCGGAGGCCGGTGGTGGCTTTCAATGTCGGCGGTATCCCGGAGTGGCTGGAGCACGGGAAGACTGGATTCGCAATCGAGCCCGGAGACACGGAGGGGCTTGCATACCTGACGGGGCTCTTGCTGGAGGACAGGGCGCTGGCGAGGGCGATGGGCTCTGCGGGCGTGGATGCTGCCGCGAAGCGCTTCAGCCCGGGGGAGAACGCCCGGATGCTTGTTTCTCTCTACGAGGAGGCCGTCTGCGGCAACGGGCGTCCGCGGTCTTTGCCGGCGGACGCAGGCACGGGCGCAAGGGCTGCCGGCGGCAGGGCTGCCGCCAATTGCAGGCTGGAGGAGGAAGCCCGGGCGGCGGGGAGGACTTTCCTGCACAATTACCCGCGGAAGATGACGCTTGCGATAACAACGCGGTGCAACATGGATCCTCCCTGTGTGATGTGCTCCAGGAATGTCACTCCCCGCGAGTGGGAAGGCGACTGCGAGCCCTGCGTGCTGGAGCGGGTCCGCAGCGTGTTCCCCTACCTGGAGATACTGTACCTTCACTGCAGCGGCGAGCCCCTGTTCTCCGGCAGTTTCGAGGCAGTCCTCCAGGCAGTGAAGCCTCCCACCAAGGTGAGGTTCAATACCAACGGGCTTCTGCTCGACGAGCGGATGGCGAGGCTCGTGCTTGACTCGGGGGTGGTAGACGTCATCAACTTCTCGGTGGATGCGGCCACCGCGGGTACCTACGCCCGGATACGGAGTGGAGACTTCGAAAGGGTCACGGGCAACGTGAGGCGGCTTGCACGGATGGTCCGGGAAAGGAAGGTCGAAGGATTTACCATCGTCCTCAACATGTGCGTGATGAGAGAGAACATCGCCGAGGTCCCGGCGTTCATAGACCTTGCGGAGGCAGTCGGCGCGAGGGGGGTCGACCTCTTCCACCTGAACGAGGGCTACAGCTGGCGGTGCGAGCGGGAGGGGTTCGCGTTCGATTACGGCGCGCAGTCGAGGATCGATGCCGGGCATCATAACAGCATGATAAAGGAAGCGTACCGGCGGGCATACGCGTTCGGCATCACCCTGAACTTCATCGGGAAGGCTTTCCTCCGGCCGGATGGCGTGAAGGAGGCCGCGGGGAAGGCACCGGGGGCCGTGCAGCCGGGATGCACGGCGCCGTGGTCTGAGATCGTCGTGGGGCACAACGGCAGGGTACGGTTCTGCTGTTATCATCCCGACAGTGACGCCATCGGGGATCTGTCGCGCGAGGATTTCTGGAGTGTGTGGAACGGGGAACGGGCCCGGCGTGTAAGGGCTGAGATGATATCGGGGCGCCTTGCCGCCATATGCCTGGGCAGTGAGAACCGGTGCGTCTTCAGGGGGAGGACATGAGGTGAGGATCGGCATCGATGTCCGCTCCATGGTCGGAGAGAAAACCGGGGTGGGCAGGTATACGGAGAACCTTGTGCACGGGATCGCGGCCTGCAACGGCTCGCACGAGTTCGTCTTCTACTCGCTCTTCGTGAAGGGCTTCAGGCGGAAGATGGCGGCTATCGATCTCCCGCAGGGAAGCAATGTCAGATTCATCTCGCGGCGGGTGCCCGGCAGGCTTCAGAAGTGCCTCTGGGCTGCGGGAGCCGCCCCGATCGAGAGGTTCATCGGCGATATCGACGTGCTGGTGCTCCCTGAGCCGCAGGTGCCGGCGGTGAGGGCAGCCAGGGTGGTATCGATCGTGCACGACTGCATCCCGCTGGTCACCGGCAGATGGCATCCGGGCAGGACCGTAAGGACGATCAGTGCATCGCTGAAAACGACCGCCGGCAGGGCCGACGCGGTCATCGCCGTGTCGCACAACACGAAGAAGGACCTCGTGGAGCTGACCGGTATAGAACAGCAGAAGGTGAAGGTGGTGCATGAAAGCGTCGGGCCTTCCTTCCGGAAACTGGAAGAGGCCGAGATGGAGCCGTTGCGCGAGCGCCTGGAGCAGAGGTATGGCATCGGGCAGCCCTTCCTGCTGTATGCCGGCACGATAGAGCCGCGAAAGAACCTGAAGACGCTCTTCAGCGCGTTCAGTCTGTTGAAGAGCCGTGGTAGAATGGACCACAGGCTGGTCATCGCCGGCAAGAGGGGCTGGATGTGCGAGGACGTGCCGGCAACGGTGAGAAGCCTGGGCATCGAGGGCGATTGTATCTTTGCCGGGTACGTGCCGGACGATGATCTGGTGGCGCTGTATAACGCGGCAGAGCTGTTCCTGTATCCTTCCTACTACGAGGGATTCGGCCTTCCTCCGCTGGAGGCGATGGCGTGCGGCACGCCGGTCGTGGCGTCTAATGTCGCATCGCTGCCGGAGGTCGTCGGCGAGGCCGCGGTGACGGTCGCCCCGGATGATGCCGAGGGGCTTGCCGGGGCCGTCATGCGGGTGTTGGGCGACGGAAAGTTGAGGGAGGAGATGTCCCGGATGGGACTTGCCCGGGCCCGGCTTTTCTCACGGCAGAGGATGGCCCGGGAGACACTGGAGGTGATCGAGGAGGTCGTGCTCGGACAGGCGGCCGGCGGCCGGCTGTAATAAAAGGCACGGGACAGGTGTTTCATATATGAGAAGGCGGTCATCCAGGGGAAGGAACGGGAAGCAGGACTCGAGCGGGAGCTCTCTGCCGGCAGACAGGATGGACTTCGAGTTGGTCCATGAGCTCTACCGTGATCGTATCCTCAACTACTGCTACCGGTTCCTTGGAGATTTCCACCTCGCTGAAGAGGTGACTCAGGAGACGTTTCTCAGGCTGCACCGGAACTTCGAGAGCCTGGAGGGCAATGTCTCGCCCTGGCTGTACAGGGTCGCTTCCAACCTTGCCAGGAACGCGGCCCGGGACCGGCGCAGGAGGCCGCTGACCGGGGTGGAGGAGGAGGTGATCCAGCGGGTGAGCGATCCATCGCTGAGGCCGAGGATCGCGGCTCAGAGGAGGGAGCTTGAGGGAGTGGTCGCGCGGGTGCTGGAAGGCATCCCGGCGAAGTATCGGGAGGTCCTCTTGCTCTGCGACCTGCAGGATCTCAGCTACGATGAAGCGGCGGGAGTGCTCGGCATAAGCCGGGGCAGTGTTGGGGTCAGGTTGTACCGGGCCAGGAGGCTGGCTGCCCGGAAGTTCGGGCGGGAGAGATACCGATGGGAGTGACCTGTAGGCGTGCGAGGGCAGTGTTGTCGCGCCTGGTCGACCAGGAGGGCGATTGCTGCGAGCTGGAGCGGGCGGCAGAGCACGTGAAGGGCTGCGAGCGCTGCCAGGCGGAGGTGGAGGCTCTCGGGACACCACGGCGGCTGCTCGGACAGCTTGCCAGGGCCACCGTGAGCGCGGACTACGACCGGCAGTTCGCTGAACGCGTTGCCGGGTCAGGTTCTGCCCCGCTGGCACCTGTTGAACTGCGAAGCCGCGGGCAGTGGAAGAGGATCGCCTGGGGGGGTGCCGCGGCAGCGGCAATCGTTGCAGTCATCGTCTCAGGGGATATCGCCCGTTCCAGGCACCCGCGGGTGCTGGCATCGTACGGCGTTGTGGAGATCAGCAGGGCCGGGGAGGGGTGGCGGAGCGCGCCGACAGGCGCAGGCCTTGTGCCGGGCGACAGGGTACGGGTGATGGGCGGGGCCCAGGTGGACCTGGCCCTGCGCGGGCGTTACGAGGTCCGCGTGCGGAGCCAGGACGAGGCCGTGGTGTTGCTCCTACTCAGCAACGGGGGACGCAACGCGGACTACGAGCTGGAGGAGGGGAGGGCGGTGGTCAGTGTGTCGGTCCCGGCGCACCAGGGCACTTTTCGCATGAGGACGCCGGCTGCCGTGACCACCGTGATGGGTACCAGGTTCATGGTGGAAGTCCGCGAGCACGGTAGGACCCGCGTGGCGGTCTCCGAGGGGAAGGTCGTGGTGAAGAGTTACGCGGGGGATGCCGCGGCGACCGCGGAGGGCAGCGAGGTCATAGTCATGGAGGGGCAGCAGACAGAGGTCTGGCCGAAGCAGGCCCCCCATCGCCCTACAAGCTGGAGGGGGCTGGTATTCGTGGGGAGATCATGACGGGTGTTTGTGTGTGGTTCGCGCAAAGGTGGTGCAGACATGAACAGGATGAGAGCCTGGTCCCGGGCACGGCGGAGTGACTGCAATATGCAGAAGGAAGAAGGGTGTATGCCCCTGGCCTTTACAGGCCGTCCGGATGAGACCGGGAGAGAAGCAGGGAGAAACAGACCTGGCTCCGCTCCCGGGTTCACGCTGATGGAGCTGCTGATAGTGATAGCGATAGTCACGGTGCTGGTGTCATTCCTGGTGACCGCGGTGATGCGTGCTGTCAGGAATGCAAGGATAGCAGCCACCCGGTCGGAGATCGCGCAGCTCAATACGGCCCTTCAGCTCTACGCTGACAACTGGGGTACTTTCCCTCCGGATGACGGGGAGATGGGGGGAGACGGGTTCGAGAGCTCAGTATTGATGGTGAAGGCGCTTCTCTCGACGGCAGGCGGCGGGCCCTGCATGGATCTGCGGTCCAGGAAGTATGACATCTCGAGCGTGGAAGCCGGGAAGGGCCTCCTCGACGTCTGGGGGAACGCCTTCCGCTATCACTGGTCGACCCAGGTCCCGCAGGTCACGGCCGTGGGGCAGTCGAAAAGTGATACCAACCTGACGCCTAATGTATGGAGCATAGGTCCCGACGAGAAGGATGACGAGCACGCGTACAATCCCTACTACCCGGAACCGCATTCCGGCGGCAGCGAGAGCGATGACATTGTGAGCTACTGAGACATGGTGTATACGGGTACTACTGATACGATCACCTCCGCAGGTGCTGCCTGATGGCCCTCTGCGCTGCCGTCTTTCTGTCGAGCGGGATCCTCGCGCTGGCTTTTACTCCGCTCGCGCGCCTGGTGGCAGTGAGGCTGGGCATCTACGACCGTCCCGATGGTCCGCTGAAGGACCACGGGCGGCCGGTGCCTTACCTCGGCGGGCTGGCGCTGTACGGCGCGGCTGCGCTGGGCATGGTGGCCGGAGTGGTCCTGGTACGGGATGCGGGCGTGCCGCGCGAGATGCTGTGGCCGGTCCTCCTGGGGGCGACAGCGATGGCGGTGGTAGGCCTTGTGGACGACCTGAGGCCGCTTCCCTCATGGGCAAAGCTGTTGTGCCAGGCAGTTGTCGCAACGGCGGTCGTCGGGCTCGGCGTGCGCCTGACAGTAGTCGTAATGCCGGACTGGCTGTGCATCGTGCTGTCGGTTCTCTGGCTGCTCGTCACGATGAACGCTTTCAACATCATCGACGTGATGGACGGGGCTGCTGCGGGGGTGGCGGGCATCGCAGCAATCGGGCTCGGCATAATAGCGCTTGGAGCGGGCCAGGTTGCAGTTGCCGCCGTGGCCGCGGCGCTGGCCGGGGCGTGCGCGGGGTTCCTGAGATACAACTTCCATCCGGCTTCCATCTTCATGGGGG
>SDBT01005261.1_pt1 | contig 21785 bp, 25 predicted proteins | sample 2277101 | NCBI WGS metagenome assembly SDBT01 (sample SAMN10404973, study PRJNA504765) | marine sediment metagenome | isolation source: marine sediment core GS10_PC15, 103 cmbsf | place: Arctic Ocean: Southern Knipovich Ridge | collected 2010
CCGATGACGTCCTGAACTACCTTGCTACAGGACTCTTCTTCAATCCCCTTAGTCTTTTTGAACCATCAAAGGATGGTAAGTGGCTTATCAAGAATATAGAGTCTTTACCTGAAGAGATAGGCCGACTCATAGAGAAAATCAAGGTTAAGGTAGTTACCCTCAAGAATGGTAGCACAGAATCATTCTTTGAGATTGAGGTGGTAGGTAAAACCACCTTGTTGACTCTTGCAATGAAACACCTCGGAATCGACGCGATCGTAGCGACTGCCGAGGGTGTCTTCCATCACATCAGGATCGAGGCGCATCTTGTCGAAGGCCTCGTGTAGTTCATCGACCATGCTCGACACATCGCCGGGCTGACGATCCCCGGTGCCGAGCATGGCGCGTCGATAAGTGAACTTCTCGTGCGCCTTGTTCAGGTGCTTAGCGTTGTCTAGCAGGACGTTCGAGGCGTGCAGATCTCGACCCCAGGCTTCAACCAGCTGGGCATCGGTCACCCCGAGTCCCTTCAGCAGCGTGTAGAGCGGGAACTTAGACTGACCGACGCGCGCATAGAATCCACCGGTCTTCGGCTCCATGAAGACCCGAAAGCTAGGCCCAGATCCCGGCATGATATTGAAATGCGATTCGAGTTCACTGTTCTCTTTCTTGCGAGTGAAAACGCCAGGCTTGAGCCGCATCTGATTCGCGACGGTGTACTCGTTGCCGCGGTAGATAATCGTGCCCCGGTCGGTGATGTGCGGCACCATCGCGATGCGACTACGACGCTGGTCAACGACCTGATTGGTGGCCTTGTCGGTCAGCCGCCAGGTACCGGAGAGCGAACGGTGCATATTCCGACCGCTGATGATCGCGGTCTTCTGCTTTTCGAGCCCGGCAGGCTCGTCTTGGTCGTAGTCAACGTCGTCGAGTTCGAGCTTGAACTGGGTGTTCTCGATGGGGTAGTAGCTGGAGTACGAACTCCTCACTCGATCGTAGACCTGGCTACGCAGAGCACCGACATCGTCGAAGGCTCGTGTGGTGGGTTTCTGAATTAAGCTGCTCACGCCCATCCATCAGAATCCCGCGCGTTCGATCACCGCATCGTTGTGGATACACACTCCGACCTCTTCGTACGCTGTGAAGTCGACCTCAAACGGTTTTCTAAATATCTCACGCCAGAAGTCGTCTGCCGAGATCTTGTTGCTGTCGTCGATCATGACAAACTTAGGGTTGCAGCCGTTGATTGTTTTGGTCTCGTCGCTCATACGAAGTGCTGCATCAACCGGCCCGCTATTGGGTGCCGCCGGACGATCTCCCGTTTTAAGTGCGGAGCAAACCTCTCGTACATGCTACGAAATAACTCAGGGTCATCGGACATCTGAGTCAGCTGCTTCAGGATCATGTCGCGTCCGGCGTCCGTGTTGGTCAGGTAATGCTTGCCCGCGAGCGCCGTCGCTCCCGCGCCGACAGCTCCAGCACCAGCGTGAGGAGCGAAGCGCCGAGCGCCTGCAGCTATATCATCAACGTAAGGAGCGCGGCGCCGAATTCTATCAACTCCAGCGGCAGCGCGAGGAGATAGGCGCTTGAGCAACTTCATAGCCGCGACCTTGCGTACCGAAGCGGCCTTGCGGTCCGCATCCAGCTCATAATCCTCCTCTACCTCGGGCTGCTCGGTGCGATCCTTCTCAGGCGTCTTCGAGATGGGTCCGCTCCGTGCCACCAGACTCGTCGGACGGGACAACCGACGACGGCGAACCGCCTCCTGGTAAGCCTCAATCTTGCGGTTCTGCGGGTTGTCTCCCGCGATCCTCCAGCCTCCATACAACCCAGCCATTCCGGAAAGAGCTATCAGCGTCATCAGCATATCGGCGCCGCCGCGCAAGATTGTCCCACCCGCTTCGTAGGCCGAGGCCGACTTCGCAAGATCCTCATCGAGCGTGCCATCGATCCAATCATCGCACAGCTCGGTTAGCTGAGCCGCGAACTTAGGATTTCGTCCGCCCTGCTCCTCGACGAGCGCGGACTCAAAATCTTGCTTAGCAGCATCCAGATCCTGCCCAGTGCGATGCTTGCGATACGTCTTCATGAGATGGCTTACCCCCGACCAGCCTCCGTAAGCCGCGAGCGGCGCAAGGATCGTGGTAGCGGGCACAAACCACCAGGGACGACGCACATTGGAGAAATAGGTCTTAGACTGCTCGGCGAAACCAGGTGCAGACGGGGCCGCTGGCTGAAAGCTGGGCATGTCCGCAGCAGCCTTGAGCGGAACGATCACGTCGCTGCGCGCCGGTTGCTCGGCTTCCTCGCGCTCTTTCTTCCTCTGGATATTGCGTCGCATGTTGCCATAGATACCCGCCCCAGCGCGACCCGCTACCCCGATACCGAGCCTGACAAGCAGCGCGGCGCGCAGATCCTTCCAGGCTGCATTGTCCCGCAGACTGATGGCTTCTTGTCTAGTTCTCGGAATCATTCACTAACTCCGCCGCAACACGCCCGTGCGCGTCTCGCCTGTTTCCCGAGGGTTGTTCGGGTCATAGGTGAACAGCTCGATCCACTCGAAGTAGACGACCCAGCCACCCTTCGACTCGACGAACTGTCGGTCCACGGAGCAGATCAGAGCCTTGCCCTGCTGTGCCATGCTATAGACCCTGGAGGAGACGACTTGGTAGGCTAGCTTTTCCTTAGCGTCCGACAGATCGAACGTCTCGCAACGCACCTGTCCTCCACCTTGAGGGCGACGACTTTCAGGATCATCATCCTTGAAGAACCTCGCGCTCTTTGCCCGATGAGGAATGCCATCCATACCAGGATAGGTCGTGAAGTTGTCGCTCCCACCAACCGAGTACACGAACTGGTTGAGCACATCATGCGGGTTCAGCGCGGGCGGCACCTTATCGTAGGCTAAAGGCGATCCGCCGTTAGAATTTCCGTTGTCGCTCACGATCCGTTCGCTCCCGCACATCCTGAGCCAGCTGACGATAGAGATTCGTCATCTCTTTCTGCTTGACCTCGTCCAGGTCTTCGTCATCGGCCCTAGTCGCACCGCGCGCCGCCGCACCGATAGCAGCCCCTCCGACTAGTGGCAAGCCCAGTGACAAAGCTAGGCCGGTTCGACCCATGCTCCAGCCGGTTTGAGCAATAGACTTACCTACGCCCAATCCAGGAATAACCGCCTGCTTCTCCAACGCCCGCTCGAAGTCCTGGGGCGCCAGGCCCAGATCAGCCGTCTGCTTGAGGAACCCGATCTTGAATAGCTCGGCGTCTCTTGCCACCGCAGAATCTCCTACTGCATACCAGCTTACCGACGAGCGTCCTATGACCGCAAGTCAGGAGACTAGACGCTATCCGCTTCCATCTGTTTGACCTTGCGCTTGTGGGCGTCGGTCCACTGGTGATCCTGCATCGGTATGGAGAAACGCATGTCACCCGCCAGGAACGGATCGCGGAAGGCGGCCTTGAGAGCGCGCTCGTACCAGGGGCTCGACACATGGCCCTCGGAGGGCGGTGGTCGCACCATCGGCGTTTCGAGCATCTTCTTCCAGCTCATCGAGGAATCTGCCATCTTGATCAGCTCAAGATCCACGATTGCGCCAGCTAGCTTGGTCATCTGATCGGTCATCGTCTTCTCCTTAGGGACGGTCTTGCAACCGCGGATTAGTATAAATCTGATCCTCTCCTCCGGAAGGATTTTTTTCCGTCGTCGGAGCAGAGCGCGGATCAATGTCGGGATCAGTTCCGATCTCGATATAGGCGGCACGCTTCCTTATCAAACCCAATTGGGCCTGAGCCGTCTTCGTTCCGAATTTCGGAGTGCCCGCGTTGCTAAACTCGATCGTTGCCAACGTGCGTGGGGCATACTCTACCCGGACCTGATCTCCCTCGTGAAAATGCGGATCGTAGCCTTGTCCAGAAGAGGAGGAGCCGGTTGGATGGCCCACGTTGATGCTACCGTCTGCCAGATGGGGCTCAATCAGATCCGGGACCGGCAAAGACTCATTGGCGTTGACGGGCCAGGCCTGGCTATCCGGATCGTACCTGTTCAACAGCGGCCAATTCGCGGCGTTGAGGACCGGGGTGTCGTCCCGGTCCACTAGATAGTCGCTATCGGATGCCAAGAACACGCCCAGCACGTCCGTAGGCACATCAGGCAGAGTCACGCGATTGTTCGCATCGACTGTAAAGACCTCTCCCAAATGACGTGAGGCAAAGCTCTTGAGGTCGTCATCGATATTGCTCTGATCGATGAGCGTGTGATGATCCACCAGGGACTGCTTCAAGACGAGCTTCGCCGAGTCCTGCCCAGAGATCTCCAACACGGCGTAACCGTGCTTCCCGAACGACTGAAGGACGTTGTTCTCTCCGGAGTTGGGAAAGCCGTAGTCAAACCAATCGGACCTATTCCTGTTCTTCACCACGAATACCGAGTTGGCTCCGGCGGGAGGAATAGTGATGACATGCAAATTGCTGCCTGGTTCCTTGTAGTGAACTCCTCCATGATCGTGTCCTTTTAAGATCGCCGTGACCTTGTACTTCAGACACAGATCAAAAAGACGCTCATGACACTCAGGAAACGAAACTCCCGGAGCTGACGGAGCTTTCGTGAACCCCGACGTGCGGCAATAAAATCCGGTGCTATTGAGATTGCCCAGAAGTCCCTTATCAGTTCCACCCGGAATCGCATGGGTAATGATGAACTTCCATTTGGCCGAGCTTCTGCTGAGAGTGTCCTTCAGCCACTTCATCTGAGCAGGACCGTACGTCCAGTCATTGACAGTCCTCTGATCGTTGTGCTCATCGCTGCCAGGGGCGGTATAGCGATAAGGGTCCAGCACTATGAACAGCGCTGGTCCATGAGTCATCGCGTAGTAGTTTCCAAACGGAGACTGGTTGATGCCTAGCTTGTCCTCGTGGTTGCCAGCGTTCGGGAACTCGTAAATGTTCTGGTCGAAGTAGGCAACCGCTTCGTCGCCGCCAGCGTCAGCAATGTCCGGAATCCAGTCGACGTTGCTGACGTAGTCTTGGCCTATCTGGGGCTCAATCGGAACCGGCTCGTTCTCTCCGCCCTCCGGATAAGTGGCACCGTATATTAGAGGAAAGCGAGCAGCGTAAGCTATTTGATTCTCTCGTTCGCGAGGAGTATTGGCGTTAAACGAGACATCCGTAATGTCCTGCTGGAACCCGCTGATCTCTTCGTGGTTCCCGATCGCCGGATAGAACGCACCCATCGCGAAAAGCCCGAGGAGATGAACCATCGGCGGTTCAGCAAGCCTCCACTGGCCCCCGGTGTCGCCCACATCAAGAATGAAATCGAATTGCCCGTCATTGCGGATGGCCTCCAGCGTTCTATCGCAACGCCGCTGAATGAGATCGTCGTTAGAGGTTCCCACCAGATTGTCTAGACCATACAACCCGGCTGAATCGACGGCAATGGCAAAAGCATGCCAATCAGCTACCACCAGAATACGCAAGGTGTCCCCAGCCGACGTGCTCTGCGTCTTGACTCGCCCTACCGGCATAACGAAGGGGTACCACGTCGTTCCGTCGTCCGTCGAATACTCGGCGATCCAGTAGCGCGCTGCAAAAGCGGGCAGACCAGAAAGAACTATCTCGACACCGCGCGATGCGGCGCTGTCTATCTCGACCACGTCGGAGGTCCGCACGTCGGTATCCATGATCTCGTCAGAAGCATGACGAACACGCAGCTGAGTCGTGTAGCCGACGCTGGAAGAGGACATATTGTGCGGCTGGATGCGACCCGGAAAATGGATGACGGCGCTGGTAGCTGTGACGCGCCCAGCCACTGCACCCAGCGCCCCGTGCTCCTCTCCAAGAAGATCTGTGCCCGTCAGACCACGTCTGGTTGGAAGATGCGGATCGGCGAACAGGGCATTTCGCTCTCGCTCGCTGAGCTGCCAATCGTACCAGTAGAACGCTGAAACATCTACGTCGCTGTGCGTTAGATTTGGACGATCAGCCACCACCAGCCTGACGCCGTCCGGAATCTGAACCGCGTCGCTCGGCGTAATTTGATTATCGGGAGACGCTCGGCCGGTGGAATAGAGCTGCAAACCCTTCTCGCCCCAGCTAACTACACAGTTGACCCATCCATCCTCGGTATCCCCAGAGGAATCTCCGACTGCATTTGACTCATCAATGGTTAGCGTATGAAGGACATCGGCATTATCACGGAAACGGAACTTCATCTGGTTAGCGCTACCTAGAAGTTCCAATCGAAACGCACCTGGGTGGCCAACACCAGTGCCCCAATCGTTCAGAGCAAATACATGCCTCGGCAAAGTACCTGCCGTGGAGCGAGCACGAATAAATATAGACCCGCGAGGGTACACCCACGCTCGGCCGTCTCCGTTGAGCGGGCCAAGAATTCTGCCATCGGTGGCGCTGAAGTAGGTGCCCTCGCCCGTGATGACGTTGAGTCGTGTCCAAGTAGGCCCAGTAATATCGGCATCCCAGTTAGCGCGCTTGCCGGGTGCCTGGTTCACGACCGTGGTACCTACATCGTCTGGATCGCTGAACGAGTAGCAGACCGCCATCTTGTCGATCTGGGGACACCAATTGTTCTTGACGATATCGGCGTCCAGTGGCTTTTGAAGCAGCATTACCCAACACCCCTATACCGACAGAAGATGGTCTTGAGACGAGCCATCTTCGACAACGCTCCGCTGGGCTCGTCCTTGAAGCCCTCTGAACGGTAGAACCCTTTCAGCTGTTCGTCATCCATCGGATGGTCCTTGAAGCTCTTGGCCATCAGGACCAGGCGCTGACCTCGATTCCGATCAGCAGCCGCCCGAAGCAAGAACCGAGCCAGCCCTTTGCCACGGTGCGACTTCTTGACGTAGACCCCGCGGATCTCGATGCCATCCTCGTGCGGGTTCTCGGTCAGGAACCCGACCTTGTCCTCGCCATGGCGAATCGTGCGACGACGCCATAGTTTACCGCCACCATCGTCCTGCTCCTCATCGAGCACGTAGCCGTCCGGCAGCTTCTTTTTCATGCTGCTTTTTTTGCCCATGCCACGCAACTTCTGCATCCACTTTGGAGCGCGTGAGTAAGCGTACGCCGAAACCGGTATAGAGACAGCGCCGCCAACCAGCATCCCCATAATCTTGGCGATGGTGTCACGACGACGTTGCTGCGCGTAGCGACGATCCATCGCCCGATCAGGACTTTCGCCTTCCCGCCTCTTCAGCTCCGCGCGACCCAGTATGCTACTCACTAGAGCACGCGTACCCAGATAAGCGGGAACCGACGCTGCTGAGCCAACCAGAGCACCGAACCCTAGATTACCAAGAAAATTATCTGCAACTGGAACGTAATCTCTCGCAGTTCGTTCAACTGCTGCCAAAGAAGGATCAAGCATATTCGCGCCGATCAGATTCGCTGTACCCGTCGTCATCTCGCTGACAAGATCACGATCCTGAAACTGGTTCATGATCTTCTTCACCTTGTCAGTTTGCGACGCGACCGCAGTTGGCGCGAAAGGCAGCGCTGCAGCACCGGCTAAACGAAGCGGCGACACACTCCGGGTCAAAGCGTGTTCTCCAGTAGACGGGTTCTTGCGGAATTTCTTGCTCCTGATCAGCTTTCCCGCTAAACGTGGATTAGCGAGCGCTGCGAGTACCGCGGCCGTGCCCCATCGAGCGCCTTCTCTGGACTCGGGAGAATACTGGTAGGATTTGCCGTACTGACCTTGATAGCGCTTTTCTAGTTGATTGAGCCCAACGCCACCCAGCACGTAACCGGCTCCGCCAGCAGCAGCTGACGTACCAACTTCGCGCAACGCGGTCCTTCCGGGCTTTGCTAGACGTTTCAAAGCGTGAAGAAACCCTCCCTCTTTCTTGATTGATCCTCCCTTGCTCATGAAGCCCTTGAGCGCCGAGTAGACCAGCGCTCCACCGATTGCAGTCTGCTTCAAACGGCGCGGGGCACCGAGCAGCTTTGAGACCGCCCAGGCCCCACCTACCGTCGGGATAGCATGTCGAATGACCTTCGGCAACGCTGACATCAGCGAGCCCGTGCTCGCCGACCCGGTGAAGCCAATGCCCTGGTCCTGTCCAGCCTGAGCGATGAGCCGACGCATGGTGACCTTGTGCGATATCGGGATCATCGGATTGTTCGAGATCTCGTCCATCGACTGCGCGACCGCGAAGGTAGGTCGCCAGAGTCGCTGATCGTAGATACGAGGGTTGAGCCCGGCGGACTTGCGAAGCTCGCTCATCTCGCGCTTCACCAGGGCATACAATGTCTCGTCGTCCGTGCAGAGATTTTCCAGGCAATAAGCCCGTTTCGCGCGCGGCAAGCGCAACATGCGCTCGGCAATATCCCACGCGAGCTTCACCATGTCACGAGGCGCCGATTCGTTCTTGGTCAGACCAGAGATCGGCACGGTGATCTCGTAGGGCTTTCGGTCTGGAGGCTGAAAGGGCCGACGGCCCGTCAGCCGTTGCGTGAAATCGATACCGCTCGTCGGGCGATTGCCCATCGCGTAGCGATCGTGCTCGACCTGCTGAGCCAGGCCGACCGGCGGGCCACCCGAGGCGAAGTAGCTACCCTTGAGCCGCTTCCTGGCTAGCGCCGTCATGATCGCCGGAGCCATCCCGGCCGCTCCGCCGAGCAACATCATAATGAGACGAGCGCGCTTCGGGTCGAGCCCTAGCAAGCGAGAAAGAATAGGCGCGGCCACGAAACGACCCGCGGCCGCGCCTCCCAGTCCACCCACCGCGCCGAGCGTCAAAGGATTCGTTAGCCAAGGATGATCCCGCGTCACCCGGCCGAGATAGTTCTGAGCCGCTTTCGAGAGACCGATCGTGGTCTTGCGTCCGCTGGGCTTCGAGAAGCGCACGGCCTCGAAGGTGTGCGTCTTGTTCTCCAGGTCAGAGCGACCGGTGTACTTCTTCCCTCTCCCCTTCTTCACGTGGGCCACCGTGACATGGGGCTGGTACTGAGGATGCTCTTCAGTGTGCGGCGACAGCCGCTTGAGCTTCTCGTTCAGGCGACGCAAATCTGGGCTAAAGACCTTGACGTAGACGACGTCCTCGTCGTCCAGCTCGAATATCTCAGTACGTCCGAAACGCACCTTGATCGGCGGCTCGCTGGTCAGGACCGAGCGCACCGGCTGAGGGTCAGTGCTGTGAAGCCCATACTTGAGCGTGATGTGAGGAACAGTCTCGCGGTGCAGCAAGTCTCGCTCGTCGATGTCCCGCGCCATGCGACGTACGACAGATGCCAGCTCAGACGGCAGGTGCACCTGCGCTGAGCTGTAGTCGTACTGTGCTAGCTTCAGCGCGTTCATTGACGATAGTTCCCGCGCGGGCCGAAGACCTGCGAGTAGTAGTTCGGAATCTGCTGCCCTCGCTGCTGCGACATGTACTGCGCCAACAGCTGATTTAGCAGCGCGTCGCTGTACTGATCGTCAGTCGACGTCGCCGTCGCCTGACCCGTACGCTTCTTGCCGGTGACCGTGTCGGCCAGCTCACTGGCTCCCGTGACCCCGAACACACCGCCCAGCGCTCCTTTACCGATTTTGTTTCTCAGTCTAGCGCGGCCAAAGCCCTTCAGCGACGCAGCCCCGTATCCCAAGCTCTCGGCCCAGGGTGGCAGAACATTCAAACCAGGGGCCTGATAGATCGTCGACCCGAGGGCCGAAAAACCGCGCTCAAGGGGATTGAGCTTGTAGCCGTCCGCTGCCTGCCCGCTCCAGGCCTCGCTGAACATGTCTCTCTGGCCTTGTGTAACGGGAGCTAATGTAGGAATGTAGGCCCCAGAGCCAGCCGTCCCGATAGTGAGCCAGGGATGCTTTTTCATCCAGCGCGCGGCACCGCCGCCGTACCGGAGCGCGTTGCCACCAAGAGAGGGGCTGTACTTCTTACCCAGCACCTCGCGGGCCAGACCCTGGCCGAAGGCGCGGGTCTTCTGCCGGGCACCTACAGCCGGAGTAAGTTTGCGCGCGAGCCCGCGTATGGGAGCTGCGGTACGAGGAATGAGCCCGTGGCCGACCTGTAGCGCTTTGCGACCGACCCGCGGCCCAACTGCTTTCGCAATGTTCCAGGCCCCACCTAGCAAGGCCTCCTTGCGCAGATCCTCGACGGCAGCTCGCCTACCTAGCTCGTAAGCCCAGCTGTACATTGAGCTTATCCTACGGCAGGAGCTTGCGCTTGAGCCGGGACTTGTGGGCTACCTCCCGCAGTGAGCTTCGCGATCAGGCCCTTCAAGACACCTCCCGAGCCACCGGGCGAGACGCCACCGGGCGAAGGTGATCCAGCAGCCGTGACTCCAGGGGCGCCCCCACCGGGCGCGGGTGGCCCAGCAGCCGGGGCGCTAGGAGCACCGCCGCCAATCGGGGCTCCGCCCATCGGGCCGCCGCCACCAAGACCGGCACCGCCGGGACCGCCTGGACCAGACGGCAGACCGGCATACTTGAGCAGGTTGTAGTTGGTAATCAGGTTTGCCATCTTGAGCAAATCGGCTTTCTTTGTAGCCATGGATTTCTTCTCCTTCTTCTTGTCGGGCAGACCCTTGTGCTTCGTGCTAGCGAAATCCTCCAATTGAGATTCCGTCATGCCTGTCTGCGTTCCTTTCCCCTCACGCTTGCGACGCAGCTCTGCGCCCATAAATCCCTGCTGCTTTTTAGAGACCGCAGGCATGCTGCGCCTCCTCAGCTACATCGGGTTCGTGGCCTTGGGCGGAGAAGTCGGGCTCGCTCCGCTCGTGGGCGTCGTAGGCGCTGTCGAAGGCTTGAGCGGCGTCGTTTTCTGCATCTGAGACGCTATCGCGGGAGCGATCGGTCCAGCCGGGCCAGCCGGTAAAGCCGGGCTGGCCGGGCCAGCCGCGCCAGCTAGACCTCCCACGGCCATCGGCGCTGTCGGGAGCATGGACATCTTGGCCAACTCGGTGTCCACGATAGCGTCGGCCAGAGCTTCCATCTCTGGGTTCTGAGACATTTCAATTCTCCTTCGGTTTGATGGTACCGAGTGATCAGTCGAGAAGCCGACTTTTACCGCAACCACCAGGGAGCCAATTTCTCCCCCCGCGCCCCCTGGGACCAGCGTTTGTAGATGTCGGGATACCTCTCCTTGGCATCGATCTCCATGCCCTGTCTCATCATCCGTTGGAAGCCGTCCCGCTCTTGTTCGTTGATATACACCCGATCTTTGCCGCGAGCGGCGATCGTAGCTGGTATTGCTAACGCCTGAGCTATTGGTCCAGGCCCGGAGCCACCCGCCCCGACAGCGTGCAACGCAGTGGTCGAGACCGGAAATGCCGCTGTGCCGACGTTACTCATCCGTCGACCTAACCAGGACTGCTGATTGTATCGACCGAGCACGGAATCAGCGAAGCCTCTTGGATCTCTGACTAGCCCCGAAAAACTGGTGTTGCGATCATAACGAGCTTGCTGCTGCTGCGGCGCGCTCTGCTGACCCGTAGCCCCCGTCGACCGCGCGAATGGATTGCCCATCACACCAGAAACGGTATTCATGGGGTTGAATGTTTTTATAGAGTAATCGATGAGCTTGTTGTAGATAGGCGCCGCGAAGTTTCCACCCATCCCTGAATAGCCGGAATAGAGCCCAGCAGCTTTCTCGTCGCCTGGATAAGAACGCTTCTTGGCAAGCATCAACCGGCGCATACGACGCCGCTTCAGATCCTCGGAAGGTGGCTCCTGCATCGTGTTAGCCAGCACCGCATCCTGCTTGCGCTTCACGGGCTTGCGGCCCGAACCCCAGGGCATGACCCCGCTGTGCTTTTGCTTACGCAGCCGATCGTAGGCACGATCCGCCTCGGCCACCGGCACAGTCGCCGAGACAGAGGCAGCATTCTTGATGGACTCTCGCAGCGTCATAATCGCCTCGCGTAGCGCGCTACATCACCCCGCCCGCACCAACTGCCTGCTGAAGGACCTGCTGCTGCCCGACGCTTCGGGCCTGTGAACGTATGGTCTGCAGCTTTTGCTTGACAACGGCGTGCAGCGTCTCGTCGGTCTGGCGCAGCTGGTTGAGCTGACCACGACGGCTACCTTCCGGCATCGCGATGAGCTGCTGTGCAATCTGGTTGGCCTGATCGAGGATATCGCCCGGCGTCACCGAACCGCCCATACCCCCGCCGGGAGCACCCATCCCGCCGCCCGCTCCCATACCCGGCGCCATGCCCATGCTAGGCATACCGCCCGGCATACCACCCCCTCCTCCAGGCATCATTCCTTGCCGCATGGCAGCCGTCTCGGACAACCGACGTTGCATTTCTTCGGCCTGCTCCTGCTCTTGCTGGAACTTCTTCGACTCCTCGGCATAGATGCGCTGATCGTCGAACATCTTCTTGATCTCGGCGCGAATGTCCTCGATGCCGAAGGGAGCCAGAGCTGTCGAGTCCGAGATTTTATTAGCAGCTGAAAGCTGCAGCCGGATCATACGAGCTTCCATATCGTCGGCACGGGTAACCGGGGTGAGCCTGGCGCGCGCTCGCTCCCAGTTGAAGGTCATCGCTGCAGTTTCGAGCATCCAATTGAGCCAGTTGTTGAACCCGGCAACCAGGTGCGGCCAAGTAGCCTCGAAAAGACGAAGCGCGCCTGGCATGGCTTGCAGCTGCAACGTGCCCTTGTATAGCTCAGCCGGAACACCGCAGGAGTTAAGCAGCTCGTCGATGCCGATCGTGAGCAGCTCGTGCGGAGCGAGCTGCGTGCCCTCGCCCCCGAGGGTTTGATAATTTATTGGAAAAGGGAGGCTGTGCATCGCTAAGGGATCACGTCGATGCTCGGCAACCATGCCACGGATACGACTGGTGAAGTCACCCATGTTGGCGTGCAACAACGGATCGACTCGGCCAGACGGACCAGAGGGTCGATCGGGACTGATGACTCGCCAAGGTACGATATAATCGAGCGCGAGCGCTTCGTTGTAGCGCTTCAGCGTCTGAATGTAGAAACCCTGCTTGAAGTTGCTGAGCGCGAGCGGGATACCCCAGCCACGGTTCTGCAAACCGGCGAGCGTGTCCTCCTTCAGATGGAAGACGATGTCGTCGTTGAACTTGAAGAGATGATCGTCCCTGATCGCCTCGATCATCTCCCAAGGCGTATGCTCCAGATAGAAGGGCTTGCCTTCCCGAACCATCCGCTTCAGGTCTTCAGGGATGCGATAGAGATACTGGCAGTCGTGACTCAGCGGATGGAATAGCAACTGGATCTGATGGGGCGACCAACGGATCACCCGCATCTTGTCCTGCTCCATCGAGCGCCGATCCGCGACGTCGTGCTCCCCGCGGTACTTGCACTTCGGGCAGGCCGCGTAGAACTTGAAGTTCTGGAAGGTGTAAGTCATCTTCTCGATGGGGCGCTCGAACTTGCAGTTGTTGCACCGCAAATAGCGTCGGAAAGGAACGTACATCGAGGTGAAGGAGTTGCCGTAGAACATGAAGTCCAGCCCGACCATGCGAAGCTGGCTCATCACCTTCAGCGTATCGTTGAGAAACTCCTCATACTTGCGCTTGACCGAGTCGGTGACTTCGAGCATCTCGACTTTGGTCAGGAAGTAGGAAACGACCCGCTGCAGCGCCATTCGATAGGTGCCGTTGTTCCCCCACAGCAGCTCGCACCAGCGCAGCATGCTGCGCAGGTTGCGCGGCATGTACATCCCGGAGTAATCGAGAAAAGGATCGGGGAACCACTGCGTCCCGCCCTGGCTGCCCATACGCAGATTGCCAGCACTCTGAACGAATTGATCAGGCATGACGGTCCACAAGTTCCGGATCGGAGCCGCGATGCGCCAGCTTGGGCTCAGCTGAGGCCCGTTTGGTGTCACCGCATAACGAGCAAAGCGGTTCGCCCCGCTGGCCCGTGGTCGTAGCAGGTTTACCGCACACAGCGCAAGGAGTACGCGTGGGCTCGACGACGTTGGCTTTATCCACTGAGCAATCCTTCAGGGGCGCCGTCCTCTGCGCCCTCTTCCTTCGGCGGAGAAGCGAACGGAAAGACGACAATGGTCATATCGAACTCTTCCAGACGAGTGATCAAACCAAAGTGAGCAACCGAGAAGTCCCGGTAGCTTCGATCCTCCATCGGGATCTTCACCAGGAAGGGCTGATCCATCGGCGGCTCGAAGGCCAGATCCTCGTCACCTGCCTCGCCAGTATAAAGCAACGTGACGTGGGTGTCGCAAAATTTCACATCACGCGCTTTCGACCGAAAGCGGCCGAACGTGCCCTCGAACACGACCTGAATCCAAGAAGGCTTGTCTGGCTTCTGATAATCACGACCCCGCTCCGGAGCCTCCTTCGGCTCGGCTGGCTCCTTCTCCGAGTCCATATCGGACATCGCCTGGCGATTGATGTGCCCCAGAATCGCCGCCAGGGTCTGATCGATCTTAGCGAAGCGGGCTTCATGAGCCGGATCTTCAGGGACACGAAGCTCTACTGGCGGCAACTTGGTATGCGTCATAGGTTGCTCCTTCGCAAGCGCAGCAGCCTGCTTAGCCCCATTGTTCTGCATCGTGGTCGGAAGTTGCGTCGGCAACGGAGGCACCGGGGTAGCCGCAAGCGGATGACCTGGTGGAGGCGGCGCGAGAGCTGGCGCCTTCGTCGGCGAGATATGCTTGTTCCAGATAGCAGCTTCTGACGCCTCTTCTGGGCTACGGCGAGAGAGACGCAGAATGTCATCGAAGGAGGGATCATCGATAGGCGGAGGCAACGGGCCAACCAGATCTTCGCGCCCCCCGCGCGTGTCATCCGGCGCCGACGGTATGACGGTACCACCACCGCGCGAAGCGTACTCCTTGACAATCTCTCTGCGTATCCCGCCCGGTCGATCAACGAACTCGCTCATCTTGGTCTCCTGACCAGAAAACAATACCTGATAGCTAAAGAAAAAACAAAAGGCCAGGCCCGCCACGTGGCGGACCCGGCCTTTTGACTCATGCTACTAGCGGAGCCGTAGGTTTCGCGTAGGGCCTACGCGTTCGGCCGAGAGGGACATTGAGAGCGCCCACCTGCACCCTCAGCTCTGATAAGCAGGCGAAGCTGATCACCGCAGGAACACCGGTCTCGACGAGCACCGTATCGTTCTTGCCGATCCTGCCAACCCACCTCGCCGGGATGAGCGAGCGACCCTGCACAGTCTTGGTATGTTGATCCAGCAGCTGCCGGATCAAGGACATCACCGTGTCGTCTGGCACGACGCTGCGGAAATGCTCGCTCACATCGAGAAAGGGAAGTTCTCGATAGATCTTTCCACGCACCCGTCGCGATAGTTTGTGGACAAAGGGGATCTTGCCGTTCAGCCCTCGCACGACATCGATCTCCAGTGCGGTCCAGTCCAACGAGTGCACGTTGCTGGCGGTGCTGTCGACATAGATCGGCAAGTCCTCTCCGAAGGGCGAGATAAACCGTTGGCTCAGTGCCCGCTCCAGCTCGATCATCGCGTAGTGCGCTCGGCCATGCTTGCGGGGCTCGATCTTGTACCGGCTTCGCAGAGCGTCCAGGTCCCACCATCTTACGTCCCGGCCGATGAGCTTTCCGAGTATCTCGTTGCGAGACATACGGATTTCGACGAGCCGAGGCTCTACCAGATGTCGTTCTCCCCTAAAAACTTGGTCGGGGAACAAACTGAAGAGCGTTGCCTCCCCAAGCGGTACATAGGGCGCTCGTTGGCGCGCGAGCGCCACAACAGCCACCTCGTGACCCACAATCGAATTGTGCATGCTCGTTCTCCTTCCGGGTAATAAAAAAGCCCGGCGGGCATCGCTGCCAGCCGGGCCACCCACGACCAAGAAAGGTCGATTCACTCCTGTCTGTCGAAAATCTCCTCTGAAGACGATACCTTCTCTGCGATCGCGACGGTTTCATCGTCGCAGGTCAATTGGATGCCGGTAGTGAAGGTGAGCTGTCCACGCAGACGATGTCCGAAGAAGGCGTACATGCCGGTGACCGACTTGTCCCCCTTGTTCTTGGCCAGCGCCTCGGTGAAGTCGCGGACGCTATCAAAAGTCTCGACGTGCTCCCGACGCTCGCCGATGACCACAAGATGGTATTTCGGCGGAGTCTTTTTCGCGAGCGGAAGCGTCTCCTCATCTTCCGCAATCTCAAGACCCGTAGCCCCGTCCACAGGTTCCTCTTCGTCTGTTGGTGGCACTGGCCTATCTCCGGGCATCACTTACCTCCGGGCTGGGGAAGCTGAAAGCTAGCCGTATTTCCGACCGGTACCGGCGGCGTGCTGTCAGCCAGAGTGGTCGGATCTACTTGGACCTCGGCTGGTGGTGAAGGGCTCGCGGCCTGCGTGGCCACACCAGTCAGCTGCATCATCTGATGCCGCAGAGACAGCTCCAGCAAGGCTTGATCTCGGCGACCGATGACCGCCGCGCAGAGCGAGTAGGCCACAACCACACGCGTCGCAGTCTCGTTGTACTGAGACTGTTTGATTGTCGGCGTGTAGAAGGGATTCATGTCGTTCTCGTCGGACCACTGATTGAACTTATCAGCTACCGGCACGTCGGACGACTCTATCTTCCACTCGTTCGTCGCTTCGTCCAGGGCATAAGTCGTCCTGGAGTGCATCTCGACTACCCGAATCTCCGGGTAGATCATGCCCTGCTGCTGCGGTTGCTGAGGTTGATCCGCCATTCTAGCTTTCCTCCGTACCGCCAGTCTCTTCGTCGGCCAGGGGCTTCACCTCCGCATGGCGCGTCGAGAGCTTGAGCTTTCCACTACCGGTGACAGTGATAATCACGCGATCGAGCGGAGTGCCGTGCACATCCTTGACAATGAACTGACCGACGACTGCATCACCCTTGCGGGTAAAGAACCTCGGACGAATCTCCACGACACCCCCCGAATCAGCCGCACATCTGACTTCGCCGTCCAGCTCCGAGGGAGGTAGATACTTAACGTCCATCTTCGATCCGTCCTTTACAGGCAACGACTGCCTCTGCTGCTTCGATCACTTTCGCATGCGGCTTGTTCCACCAGAGCTTCGCTGGATAGCCGCTCTTGATGTACATACGTCCCTTGTTGCCATCGGGCAAGAACACGCGCAGTCTAACCGGCAGGCGGCTGGGGTCGACCACGGTATTGTTTTTCGTGCCCTCCATATTGATTTCCTGGGGACGGATGAACCAGATGACCTCGCGACGCTCCGAATAGAACATGACCGTGCCGAGGTAGTGACAGAAATCCTCCCAGACGTCCTTGTGCATCCCTTCGATGAAGTGTCCCCAGCGGCCCAGCCCACCGATAACGACACGCTGATAATCGACCAGGATTCGATCCTGCGGACCGGCCTCCAGCTCGAACTGGTCAGGCATGCTGTAGGCCACGCCTGCGTGAACGTAGAGCGGCGATAGCGCGAAGAAGGCGTAGTCATTGAGATAGGGCTCGATCCTCGTCGTCTTGATCCGCTTGATCTTGCGACGCGGCCGAGGCCGATCCTCGAACTCTTTCTTCCACGAGTCCTTCCGGCCGAGGATGTACATTCGATCGCACCACCCATAACGCTCACAATCACCGGCCGCCTATCTTAGAACATGGAGGAACCCAGTCCAAACGTCTTCACCAGATCAAGCGCGAACTTCGCCTGAGCTTCAGCAGTTCGGGGCACCTCATCGCTGAAGCTCGGGTCGTTCCGATTCATCCAACGAGCCATCGTCGCGACCTTGGCGAGATGGTCGCCGTCGCTGCCCAGGATGAGCCGTACCGGATCGTGAATCTCGGCAGTCTGGCGCACCTCAGCGGGCGTCGAAAAGAAGGTGGTCAGATAGAGCCCCCAGCTCCGTAGCAAAGCATCGTGCTCGGCCGCACCGAGCGCGCAGAGATGCAGACGATCCCGCGCATTCAATCCGAAGATCAGCACCTTTTCGTTCTTGCCTGCCTGCTCGACGATGAACTCTCCGATCCAGCTGTAGGTCTTCCCGCCAGGTCCCGCGAAGAGCTTCTTGCCATCGCCGTCCATGACATGGACGAGCGTAACCCGGCCGACCAGTGGCATCGATGGCGCCTCCGTCTCCAGCTCGCCCCACCGCTTAGCCAGCCACTCGCTGATGGCCTCGGGCTTCTTGTAGTTCTTCGGCGGATTCGGGGACACCATCAGTTCCTTCCAATCGCTCCGCGCTTCGCACTCGAAGCCGACAAAAAGGAACAGATTCTTGTTGTTTGTAAGATGCTCATTCATGAATCGTTCTCCTCTATAGATCCGGGGCATCCAGGTCGCCCGGATCGATAATGTGATCATCACTGACGTGGCTTTCCCGACAAAAATCGGCGATCAACAGCGCCGCGGCCTGTTCGGCGTGCTTCTTCAAGGATAGCTTCGCGTTGGGAAAGAGCTGTCGAGCGCGTGCCAGATAGGCATCGCGCCGCTCTTTCTTGTCCTTGGGTATATCGCCCAGCGCATACCGCTGCCAGGCTCTCGGCTCGACCAAGCCGTAGTCTAGATCGAAATCGTGGAAGGCCTGCTGCAGCGCCCAGTAGGCCCCGCCGAAGGTGAAGGCCGAAACGCCGGAGTCGGTATGCCGAGCAGAGACCCGCTCGATCATCCCGTGCTTTAGTCCAGGCAAATCGACGATCTTACAGAAAACTGCTCGCAGACCACCGAAGTCCAGCTCGGTTCGCGAGCGCGACACCACCTTGATCGTCTTGCCTGTCTTCTTGCTCCTCCACTGCTTTACGCTGGGTGCCTTGGCCACCTTGACGGCGGGCGTGTCCTCTACCAGAACAATCTTCCGATCTCGACGAATGACAGCAATAGCCCCATAAACACCGGGATCGGCTCCAATGAAGTAGAAGCTGGTCTTGTTCATGTCTGAGCCGCGACCGCTGCGAACTGATCTCGCAGCGCCTGGTAGACATAGTGCGTAAAGAGCGTATCTGCCGCAGCGTCGTGAGCCTGACTCAGATCCAGACCATGTTTCTTTTCCAGGTCTAGCTCCTTGCAAGCCGTACTCAGACTCCAGAGCACGCCCTTCGCACGAATGTCGCGCACGTGGCACAGGAACTCGTAGAGCGAGTCCCCATCGCGTGGCAGCATGCCTAGCTTGTTGGCCTTGAACATCACCCCGGTATCGAACAGCCGGGTCTTATCGAAGGCGATGGGTTGACCGCACTTGGCCGAGAAATACTCGATGAAGGGTTGGTCGAAGCCGACCAGGTTGTGGCCCACGACGAATGAGCCTGGGAAGTTCTTCATGACGTCTTCGATGAGCCTTCTGAGCAAAGCGAAGACCTGATCACGCGGCTGACCATGCTGGCGGACATCGGCGGCCTTAATGTACCCGTCGTTACCCGCCGCCTTCTGCTTGCGGACATAGAAACCGTTCTCGTAGGCCTGAAGATCTGCTTCAGGCGTCTCGATGTAGACGCCACCCTGGTTCTTCACCAGGCCTTTGAGCACCAGGGCGTATCCAATCTGCAGAATGCTGTTCTGCGTCGGTGAAAAGCCATCCGTCTCTATGTCCAGAACCAGATAATCGTTTGGTAGTTGCATGCCGCGCGTCCCGAAGTAGAGAGCCACTCGCCGCCATTGCTCTTCAAACGGCAGGTTTGGGTCCCCCACGTGTGTCGGACGCATCATCAGTGGTAACCTCGTTCTTCTCGAACGCTTCCAGCAGCTTGAGACACTCTTGAAGATCCTGATGGTTGGGATCGTGCTGACCACGCTGGAGCGTGGACCCGTAGCAATCAACGAAGAAGCGTGTGAGCTTGTCGAGCATCACCATACCGACGAGCGCGTTGACTCGGTGGTGAGTGAACCCTGATTTCTCGATAGCCGTCGAAAGATCTTCGCCGCGCGCAAGCACGCATCGCACGATCTTCGCGTACAACGCCGCGGCATCCATGATCTCCTTAGCCGAGATGCGAAGATTTATTGCAACCTCGGCTAAGGCTTCAGGCCACTCGTCGCTGCCAAGCTCGTAGAAAGTCTCTCGCAACAACCTGTGGAAAAGAGAGGTGATGTCACGTTGCGGAGAGTACCAGCGGCCATCTTGGCTAGTCCTATCCCGAACTCGAATCATGCCTGGGCGTCTTTGCTTCTTCGATGGATTGCTCATCTAGGACTCCTCGCGACCGGGCGCCTGGAACGACAGGAAGCGCATTTTCCAGCGTCGTGCCAAGTCACGTCGGTACATCTAGAACAGAACTGCTTCTCAAGCGTACGAGGTCGGCAAGCCCGTCCTTTGACCGGGCAACTGTCTTCGCCGAGCGTACACTCGTGGCACGCCCATTCGTATTCCTTCGGGCAAGGCTGGTGCCGCAGCCGCATCAACCTTTGATTGCGGCTGATAAACTGACCCGACCACCAACGATCGAAGGTGATCGCGCCGCTCTCGAACTTCGACGGCTCCAGCGCCGCGACGAAGCGCATCCCGTAGAGCTGGTTGCGCTCGCCCGTAAACCGCGCCTTGGCCCGATACTTACTGATTTCCAACTCTTTTGCAAACGTCCAAAGAAAGTTTTGTGGAAACCAGCGCTCGAAACGCAACGGACATAGCTCTCCGTCGATGACTTTGAATTCGAGCGTGGTACCGTACTTGGGCTCCTTACCCCGGCTCCAGCCAGGCTTGGCGCCCACAATTTCTAGCGGGGACACAGTGATCTCGATGAGCCCTTGGAAAGGAAGAACCGGGTGATCAATCATGAGGAAGCCGATGTTCGCGATGATTCTCCAACAGAGAAACTCGACCTCCTCCTTGACCATCTCGCGCAGAAAAAGCGGAGCCAGCGTAGTGTGCATCGTGGGAAGCGTGATCTTCCCGCCGCATAACTTGACGGCCTGAGCCGCCATCTCCATTTGAGCCATGTAGTCGTTGGTGATGTTCAGCCCCGTCCAAGTCGAGGCCAAACCCGGTGTCCCCATCTTACCGTACATCAGGAACTTCGCCCGACGCGCGGTCACATGGGGAGCAAAACACTCCTCCATAGCCTCACACTTCAGTAGGGATAAGCTGCGAGAGAGATGGACCTAGTCAGCACGTCCCTTGTCCGCAGACCGTGCACTTGCAGCAACCTTCGCCATGGGCTAGTTCTCCAGAACAGCCTATAACCGGGCACGCTGCCCGAAAGGTACCAGACCGTGACGATTCAGCAAGCACCTGCCGAACGAAGTCGGTCGTACGGATGTCCGAGCCGATAGGCACCTTGCCGTTGCCACCGTCGTTGTCTACGGAGACATGCACCGTCGGCAGAGGCTTGGGAACTGTCTTCGGCTTGCGCCGCGGGTCAGGCATGCGGGAGAGAAAGCCCTCCTCGTCACGCACATCCTGCGTTGCCTCGTAATACTTCAGCAAGGCCATAGCCAACTCGTTCGGCAGGCTGGTCAACGACCCGGTCTGCCGATTGCGAGCCTCCATCACCGATCCATGGCTACGCAGACAGTGAATGACCGACTCGATCTTGCCATCGAGCCGCAGAATGAAGCTACCCAATCGTCCGTACGCCTCGGTATTCGCGTGCTGTAGCTCGCCCGATCGACCGACGTCGAAGAAGACCTCGCGCTCACGGTACTTTCCATCAGCCGTGATCTCGAACGTGATGTTGACATGTATCGTGCCGTAGGTCGACTTGTAGCGCGTCTTGATCGAGAGCATCACATCCGATAAAGACGTAGGATCACGAAAGCTGGGCGCCTCAGGAGCGATCAACACGTCGTCAGCGAGCTTCTCCGTGGCAGCCTTGAGCGACATTGGCTGCATTGCTCGACTGCCATCCCGATAGACCGTTACGCCCTTGCAGCCATTCTCGCTGGCAAGCAGATAGGCCGCTCTCACGTCGGCCACCTCAGCGTCGAAGGGAAGATTGATCGTCTTGCTGACCGC
>SDBT01005262.1_pt1 | contig 21782 bp, 37 predicted proteins | sample 2277101 | NCBI WGS metagenome assembly SDBT01 (sample SAMN10404973, study PRJNA504765) | marine sediment metagenome | isolation source: marine sediment core GS10_PC15, 103 cmbsf | place: Arctic Ocean: Southern Knipovich Ridge | collected 2010
CTCAGTCAATGCGTCGACATAGATATAAAGGCGATTAGATTAGTGGCAAAATCATCTGCTCGACGCGCAGAAAATCGTGAGTTCGAATCTCACATCGCCTATTGGTGAATTATGGTACAAAGTGCAAAGAAAATCAAGAAGACCAAAAAGGTCAAGAAGAAAGTAGAAGAGGTGAAGAAGTATGAAGTCTATCTCCTCTACGAAGAAAGTACCCATGGCGGTGAAGTCTGTGCCGGAGACGAAAACTATGAAGATGAGTATAACACCTTCACTCCGAAGGGGCTAAGGTTAAAGCCTCCCGAGTGGAGTGAAACAATTGAAGTTAACTTTGATCCATCTGGATCAGATCATCTTTATGTAGTTATTGTAAGGTACTCCAGCGGCAGTACCTTCGGTTTGACGTATGGACATTGGCATATTGAAGGTGCCTACAAAACCTACGACGAAGCCGAGAAAATCAAAATGGCCATCTCGAAAGGAACTGGTGAGTATGCAAACGCAGGACATTGTCATCCTTGGGTAGGCTACTTCGAAAGTCTCGAAGGAGCAACAGTCGAAAGACTGGACATTTGGAAGTGATTATGGTACCAACAGGAGCGATTATAATGAGCAAGAAAGCAGAAGCAATTTTGGACGAAATAACTGTCGTTACACCACAAGGAATGTTACCAAGCGAAGATTTACTGGAACAACTTATTGAAATTGGACTTCGACTTATTGCTCAAAAATGTGGCAAAGAAAACGATTGGCCCGAAAAGTATGGAGCTGACTTCGAAAATGACATCTTCTCTATGCATCCATTTTGCTGGTGCGAAGAAGAGGAATGCAAATATTGCCGCGAAGAAAAACCTGCTCCTAACTTCCGACACAAAGCCAGTGGACTACAGATACATTGGTATAAGTATATTGGACGAACCATGGAAATTGATGGAATTGGCATAGGAGAACCTGACAGTTCACACGATGTAATTGTCAATATGATCCTTAGTATAATTCGAGAATGCCTGGATTCGATTAAGGAGCAATAAATGAAAATTGGAGATCGAGTTACTCGAATGCTCGCGGATAGTATTCCAATGAATCTGCTAGTCATTGAAATAGATGATAAGTTTATTCATTGCGGTGGGGGATGGAAATTCGACAAAATCACAGGAGCAGAAATAGATGACGATCTAGGATGGAGCAACGAAAAAACAGGCTCCTATCTCATCGAACTTCGAAAAACGCCGCAAGAATTATTTTGAAAGTATTGAAGGAGTAACAGTCGAAAGACTGGATGTTTGGAAGTAAAATGGGAAGTCGTCCAACTTAGGACACCGGGTAGATCCCGGAGATGCAGGTGAAAATCCCGTCTTCCCAGTAACAGGGTGTGGGGTAATGCCATAAGAAAATGGCTAAAATAACAGAGCGTAGGGGAGTCCGGTACCCCGCAGCCTTTGGGAGGCTGAGGTCGAGAGTTCAAATCTCTCCGCTCTGATTAGATCGAATGACAATTGGAGAGCACATATGGACAGCTGCTGTATGTGGATAAGTTCGAGTCTTATCATTCGAGTGATTCTTTGACAAGTGAATAATAGCAAATTTGATCCTGGGTAGCTCAATTGGTTGGAGCCGCCCAAGCAAGTTCATTGACAAGTGAATAAGTGATCCGGGGTAACTCAATGGTCGAGTGTCGCTTTGTTAAAGCGAAAGTTGGGGATTCGAATTCCTCCTCCGGAGTTTAACAATGTGGTTAAAGGATTTAAGCTACGTTTTGGCGTATATAAGTTCGAAAAGGAGCTTATTATGCCCAAATGCGAAAATTGCGAGAAATCATTTAAAAACAAAGTTAAGATTGAAGGAAAGATTAGAAATTTGCAAAACCGAAAGTTTTGCTTAGAATGTTCTCCCTTCGGTCTACATAATACATCCCGTATTCTGGATCTGGATGTTGATGAAAAAAAGAAACGCCGGCGAAAACAACAAGTAGAAAGCGTGACAAAATGGAGACGAAAACAAAAACTTAAACTTCTTGATTACAAAGGTGGAAAATGCGTTATATGTGGATATGATCAACCTGTTCCTGGTGCGTATTCATTTCACCATAGAAGCCCAAAAGAAAAAGATTTTACAATATCCAGGTATGGACATTGTAGATCATGGGAAAGAGTGAAGAAAGAAGTAGATAAGTGTGATTTGCTTTGTGTGAGATGCCACGCTGAAGTTCATCATAAAATGTTCCTAGTTCAAGTCTAGGCGAGGGAGTTTGGTAATTTAGTCATAAGGCTTTCGTTCAGAATGTCGAAAGTGTTCTGACAACTTGGTCAAGGCTTTCAAGAAAGAACCATAACTGAAAGGATTCAAATGTTAGTACTGTCGAGAGAGCGAGATGAAGAGATTTTGATTGGTGATGACATTATTATCAAGGTAGTGGATATTCGAGGAGACAAAGTACGTCTCGGATTCGAAGCTCCGCGACATATACAAATTCACCGCAAAGAAGTATATGACGCTATCAAGAGAGAGAATTTGCAAGCAGCATCTCTTTCTTCAGAAAGTTAATAATACGGGGCTATGGTCCAACGGGACGACGTCTGACCTGCAATCAGAAGATCGAAGTTCGATTCTTCGTAGCTCCATAGGAGACGTAGTTTAATTAGAAAGAATAGCGGCGAGTGATTGTCGACATCACCATGAAAGTCGTTGGTGCAGGTTCAATTCCTGTCGTCTCCGTTAAATAGGAGAAAAATATGAGTTCTGGATGTTTGCCAAACGAAAAAGATCGGCTCACAATGGGCCATGCTTTGGCTATTCCTGAATCTCTTCTGAGCCAGGAACCATCGATGCTGGATCTGGTTATCCAGAAACAAAAAGATGATCAGCAGGTGTTGTTGCGAATGATTGGAAATCGCATAAAAAATGATTTAGAATCAATATTAACAAAAGATGAACTTGAATTGTTCCTGGTGGACAATCCTTGGTGTCGGAAAACAGAGATTTAGATCGAGGTTCGATTCCTCGTAGCTCCATAGAGATTTGATGCTGCGAAGAACGATGAATAAGTGGGGCTGTAACTCAGTTGGTAGAGTGCGTTTAGCGAAAGCCAAGTTAGTAATATCCTATCTGATCAATAGGACGTATCTAACATGATCGGAGAACGATCTTTAGGAATACCGTATTCGTCGTCGAGGGTTCAAGTCCCTCCAGCTCCATGCCTGTGATGGATTGTTGGCGGAGATTCAGGTTCAATTCCTGGTTTCCTCATTATTTTGCCCTTGTAGTGTAGTGGTTAGCACATGAGACCTTCGGCATTAGCTCCTATGGTGTACGCTGGTTAGCACATTAGGTTTTCAGCCTGAAGAACCCGGATCGTCACCGGGTAGGAGCATTCTGGTTAAGACATAAATTATTTAGAGGAATCTTAACTACACTCTCCGAATATTGAGTTAGGAGAACAATTATGATCAAGAAAAGAACCAGTCCAATTTGGAAAATGCCTAAAACCAAATTTGAATCTTTAGTAAAAAAATCTTCTAGTATCTCTGAAATTGTCAGATTCTTTGGATTTACTCCCGCAGGGAGTGCCCATAAAAAGATCCGACAAAGGTGCAAAGAAGAAGACATCGATATATCTCATATTTCATTAGGCATAGGCTCTAATAAAGGCAGAACATTCTCCGTCAACAGAACTCCATTAAAAGAAATAATGATTGAAAATTCTTCTTATGATAGAGGGCATTTAAAAAGGCGCCTGCTAAAAGAAGGCATATTAGAAAATGAGTGCAGTTTATGTGGACTACTTCCTATGTGGGAAAACAAAACATTAGTTATGCGCTTGGATCATATAAATGGCAGAAATAGAGATCACCGTCTAACTAATTTGCGTATTGTTTGTCCTAACTGTGATAGTCAATTGCCAACATTTTGCCGGAATCTCAAAAATAATAGGTTCTGTAAAGAATGTAGTTCAAAAATAACGAGGTCATCTAAATCGGGTTTATGTGCCACATGTTCAAGACGAGCCAACCGAAAAGTACAACGACCATCGATAAATATACTAAAAAAAGAAGTAGAACAATTCGGATTTTCGGCAACAGGAAGAAGATATGGCGTAAGCGACAATTGTATTCGTAAATGGCTAAAATAATTCACTCTCGATTCCGGGTATTGGCTGTGACAGACTGGTCTCGCGAGGCAAGGTGACTTAGTTTTCAGGTTCGATTCCTGAGGTGTCAGTCAAGGACGCTTGACAACAGCCTTAATAGTCGTGTGAGCCCGAGCGAATCTGGCATGATCGGGCTATTAGGTGGTGGTAGATTATGGTTTGGATAAATCGCCAGGGTGACGGACCTTGGAGACGCGGGATCGTCACCCGTCCACTACATTACCGTCTGTTATCGTTCCAACGGGTACGAGCCCTTTGACGGTTTGGGAATGCAAACTCGTACTCTTGTGCTTCCTTGGGGTAATTGGCAACCTGATCGGTTTGTACCCGATAGCTCCCGGATCGTGGCCGGGGGGAAGCTTTTGAAAAGTAAATTCGCAGGAGTGAGTTATGGACAGAAAAAAGTCAGGGCGTGGGTACACCGTAGCGACCTTCTCTATATCCGCCCAGCAGAAGAACGAGAAATGGTCGAACCAGGGCAATTCGCAAAACCTGGGGATATGGTGTTAGAGCGGCCAGGAGTAGACGACTATTTGATAGTAGCAGCCCACATGAAAGATTATGTGCGAGTAGGACATCTGGTTGATGGCCCACTTCTTTGATCATGATAAGCGGTGAAGCAGCTTCTCTCAGGAGGCTTAAATGGATTGTCCTTGTAACCTCTGTCAGCGACAGCATGGGTGGTACCAGTGGTATGCCAAGTATCGAGAAACTTGGAGATTAGAGCTAAATGCTTACTCGATAGAAAAGCTTGGCCAACTCAAATGGGTATGGCTAAACGGAAGCCGGTGTCCGTACAGTTTTGAGGAGTTAGAACGTGATTATCAGAGTAGGTTCCTATAATCCGGTCAAAGTTGAAGCAGTGCGAGAGTGTTTCCCTGATTGGGAAATCAAAATTGTCGCAGCAGACCCCGGAATCAAAGAGCAGCCCACGTCTCTTGAAGAGATTATTGAAGGTTCCCGAAACCGGGCTCAGATGTGGGAGCCTGGTTGGGGAATCGGCATCGAAAGTGGCATCATGGAAGTCGAGCGTGCTTCTTCGGGATGGATGAATACGATAGCATGCTCGATTTGGGACAGTGATCGGAGAAAATTCTCTCTTGGTTTGGCTGGCGGATTTGTCGTACCACAAGCAATAATGGATATTGTCCTGGAAACAGGTGTGGATTTGAGCGAAGCGGCATTTAGGGCTGGACTTACGAAGGAAAAGCGCATAGGATACAAGGAAGGTCTCAGTAGCGTGTTAACGGACGGCAAGATGGCTCGGAAGCCGTATATAAAACAAGCCATCGAAATGGCGATGATTCAAGTTAATCATCCTGAGTTGTTTTGAGGAACAGCATGAAACGTCCAAGAGAAGAAATCAAGGCGGACATTGAGAAGGCTCTTCGTGTTGATTTTCCACATGACACCGTCGATATCTCTGATGGGTATCATGACAATATTCATGTGCTTGTTGTTTCTCGGAAGTTTGATGGAAAAGAAAATGCGTACAATGACGATTGGCTTCGAGACATTATCAAGAAATCCGGTTTGACAGAAGAGGAGCAAAAACTTATTAGTGTAGTTCTGCCGATTAGTCCGGCAGAGATCAAGTAGGGTGTGGTTATGTCAGCTTCATTAGATTATGGGATGGGATATTTGGGATATCGCTCCGTTGCGCTGAATGGGAAACAGCATAAATCAAAACGCTACAAAGAAAATCGCAGAAGAAAAGTTAATCAATTTTTCCGCGATTTTCCGAACTGTTATTACTGTGGAGAACGATTTGATAGAGATAACCGATCGTTAGATCACTTTGTTCCGCGATCACGAGGAGGCAGTAGTTGTTTTGATAACTTGGTCACTGCATGTAAAGAATGCAATCAAGAGAAAGGGAATGATCTCCCTTCGGGCATGAAAACAATCCCGCAAGAATTGACTGTGCGGGTTAGTAAAAAATGGGAGCCCGTTGTAAGCCCTAAAAAGGCAGGAAGCGTGGTAGAAGTTGGACATGCTAGAGCATGGAAATTATTTCCTTGTTATTAGCCCTGTAGTCACAAGAGTGCAAGATAATGGGCGGTAGTTCAGTTGGAAGAACAACGGGCTTTGATCCCGTAGGTCGCAAGTTCAAATCTTGCTCGCCCAGTATGATACTCCGGAAGCCGTGTGATCCCGAGCGGCTGAATGGGTTGAAATAATCAGGACCTCTTACGTGGCGTAGCTGAGATGGTTTAGCAACAGTTTCATACGCTGTGGACGTGAGTTCGAATCTCACCGCCACGATTAGGGTGAATATGGTGCCTCAAAGGCGAGTAACGGAGACGGGTGCTACGCGGAGGCAGACGGTTCGAATCCGTTTTGGAAAACCGGGAATTCGAAATCCGGCACCCATGCCAGCAAGTTATTGTGGGTAGGTTGGGTGGCGTTTGCTGGCAAAACCTGGCGTAGCTCAATGGAAGAGCACTTGGCCGTGGACCAGGAGACGGGGGATCATAACCTCCCGCCAGGATTCCAAAGGAGGTTCTTACTGATTTGTGGTATAATGCACATGGAGGTGTATTATGAGAAGCAAATCGAAGAAAAGAATAGAACTTGGAGAAGAGGGCTGGAAAGAGTATCAAAAGGAGCGAGACAGGGAAAAATCTCGGAAATGTTACAAAAGAAATATATCCCATACGTCTCGTTGGAGGCTGAAACTAAAGAGACGATTGATTGAATACAAAGGTGGCAAGTGTCAACAATGTGGTTATAACAAGGATGTCCTTGGAGCCTATACTTTTCATCACCGAAATCCGAGTGAAAAGAAATTCTCGATATCGAGATATCCAAGTGGTTTGAATGTGCTGATGAAGGAGGCAGACAAGTGCGATTTACTATGCTGCAATTGTCATGCCGAAGTTCACGACGATGTATACAAATACGATAGGAAGGAATTTCAAAAAGCTGTCGTAACGCCGATTCAACCCAGAAAATGTACTGATTGTAGTAAAACGTTTACGCCTAAGAAAAGAGATCAGAAATACTGCGATATGAAATGTAGGGCCAAAGTCAAGAACAGACCCAGCAAAACAGAACTTAAAAAACTAATCGCAGATTTGCCGTGGACCAGGATTGGCGAAAAATACGGAGTAAGCGATAACGCTGTCAGAAAATGGGCTCGCACATACGAACTTTTATAGTGGAACAAGAAGCCCAGGTCCAACTCCTGGCGTCGGGATTGGTGATAAAATGAATGAGATGTGCTCACACTATGGCAAGAAGACAGAGGTAACAGTATCGGCTGGTGTCGCGCCTGCTCCTGTTGCTAAGAAGATCAAGTGTCCTGAATGTGGGCGAAAGGTAAAGCAACGGATTGTGCCTTGTACTTGTGGCTTTGATGATGCGTGTGAATTTACAATTAGCATTCCTCCGCATAAGGTTAAGGGATGGTTCAAGAAAGAGAAGACGAAGAAAAAACACAAAGAAACGACTGGGATTAGAGCCACCCGGTAAAGTGTTATGACTTGGCTAGAGTGGTTTATTGTGATATTTCTTGGAATTAGCATCATCCACGTTGGAAGCATGTGGATACGACTGATAATGGAGCAAATGTGATACATGATGGAAGAGCGTTCGGAGACCAGCCATGAGAGTTTTTAAAGAACAAATTTTCTTCGGCGGGTTTTCAAATTGTCACATTGACTTACCTGGAGTTGTAGAAAATGGCTTAATTTTTGGAAGAAATGATTCAGAAAGAATTAAATCGCAATGTCAACATATTGATCATCTGCTCAGTCTTTTGCACAAGAGGTTAGACGATGCTTTGGATGACTTGTCTGGATTGCAACAAGGAGCTACTGAAGCTGAAGAGTCATACAATGAAGCCGTTGATGACATTTTATGTGCTTTGGGCAAGATTAAAGATGCCAGCGTGGTGCATGGCATGAAAGACGGTACAGACTGTGGATCAGTAAAAGAAGAGGTCCGAATCCTTCCGTCAGGATTGGAGAATTGTAATGGCATTAAGTAATTGGGATACGTTGGCAGTTGGCTTGGATGGAAAGCCACAATCAGGATTCTTTGTGAGCCCTGGTGGTGTCGAAGTTAGCATCTATAAAAACTGGATCTATGTCCGTGATCCGAAAGCTTGGCGAGATGGAGGACATTTCGTCAAAGATACGATCATGGAGATCAATCATGGATCGGTTCAATACCATGATGTAGAGATCCAAGCTGTCCGAGGACCGCAGTCTGGAGTTTACGTTGTTTGTTGGCACGTAAACTACGGCAACGGCAGCGATGAGCCAACGAAATATACAGGAATGATTGGCTGTGGCGTCTCCGGCTACGAAGATGAGGGATGGGTCGGAGTGAAGCCAGAAAGCGTTGAATTCCTGCAAAAGTGGATCAGCAACAAAGAACGAATGTTCTCCGACGAAGAGGTCGAGAAAATGATGACTGAATTGAATAATCCGGATCTCGACCCAAAAGAATGGGAAAAAGGACTTCTGGAAAGCTGTTCTTTTGATTTCCCCAAAGAAATTGCGGGAGTAACTCTAGAACAGGGAGTCCGATACAACCAAGGGAACATGTATTTTACTGAGAAGATTGGTACTCCCTTGGATGCAACGAAACCGGGTGGATCATCTGAAGAGCCCGTGATTATGTCGATGATCGGCGGTGCCGACGAAGATGAGGCAGCTGACAACGACGAATAGAGTGACCGAAGAAGCAGTGAGCTACGGCAAGATTCTGTGGACATTAATTTTCGCCTTTGAACGAAACGGTTGCTTGTCCAAGGAAGGACAGACAAGTGAATAGTAGGAATGTCTACAATCGCATCCATTGTATGTGAGTATAATGGATGCGTTACGCAATGTTGGTGTAGTGGTAACACGTTAGCTTGCCAGGCTGAAGTCAGGAGTTCAAATCTCCTACATTGCTTTTTCGTTGGCAAAAAAAAAGTATAATCACGCATGAGATCCATAGAAGAAATCGCCGAATTGCTGAGTAGTATATTTCATAATGCCAGTTTTGACGCGATAACAAAAAAGTTAGCAGATAGGTTCGGATTTTGCAACGATTTCGACCTCAAATATTGTGAAGAATTTATACATCTTGCATTCGAAGTAGTTGCGAAATGGGAAAAACGAGACTTTACTGACGACGAGGAGGCAGAACTGATAGAATGGCTGGAAGAGATGCTCGATGATACCGAATATAGCGTAAAATCTAGTAATATCTCATGGTTTCAACTGACCGACACTGGACAAAAACGTTGGAATGAAGGAGCGTTCCGTGCCCCCGGATGCGATTCCGATGCTACAGGCTCTGTAGCAAGTGACATGATCGAAGTTCGGAAAAAAGTAATAACCGTCCACAAGAGCAATATGGATCATTATTACAGCTTGGGTAAACCCAGTTAAAGTTTCAATATTCCAGCATTCCAGCATCCAGCTCCCAGTGATGATTAGGACAGAGATAAACCAAGTTGTCTATATTATTCACTGTAGACAACTTGGTATTTTTCGAGAAAGAAGCGATGGACATACTATGGCACAATTGGACATGTTTGTCATGGCCACAGGTATTGCATTTTTTCTCCAGTCCATGGAATTTTGCAACTCTATGAGCGTGATGTCGGATCTTTTGATAACGGTGACGAGCATAAGTTGATGAGAAATCAGATACCATTTTCTCCCCGAATTTTTCAATCTTTTGTTTGGTAGAACATTCGAGGCAAGGATTTGCATAGTCCTTCCTTAAAGATTTGTTACAAAGGACACAAAAACGCTGTTTGGGCTTCATTCGACTCCGAGGCAGAGTATTATTAAAAGAAGCAGCACAATTTTTTGAACAATACTTGGAATTCATAGTAGGTTTTTCACAAAATTCACATGGATGAGTTATCTTCGTAGTAGGACTTTTTCGCTTGATACAACCAATGGATTTTAGGAGAGCTTTATTCCATGACCCGAATCGACGTTCACAGGTATTCCCGCTATATTTTCCATGTTGAGAATATTCTGACATTGTAGGAGGATGTTTCAGCTTATCACGGACAACTTGTAAATCCTGTATGAGTTTTTCAGTTTCTATCATGATCACCTCTGCGTTCATAGTGTTTAACGGTAGCATAAAAGCTTTCCACGCTTTAGGTCGGAGTTCAAATCTCCGTGGACGCTTTCAACATTCGGATAAAAGGAATGGAAGTCCTTTAATTATTTTCATAGAATCTTGCTGTTGCGGGTTCGACTCCCGTCACTCCCTTTCTTTATAAAATACGGGTATCTTTGATTTGAATCCTGCAAAAAACTGAAAAGTTTTTATATGGATATTTCGAATCCTGTCAGATAAATGTATAATGAGATTAGACATCGCGCCCTATCGTTGTTGCATACAAACATTCGCTTTCCACGCGAGAGGTTTTCGGTTCGAGTCCGAACGGCGGCTTTTCTTTTTAGCCACTAGGAATACGACATAGCCATAAACATTTTCGGCGAGTCGGATACCCACAGTGGCATTTCGCCGCTGTAGCTCAATTGGCAGAGCACTTAGTTTATTTTCGCAGCAAGAACTTGCGCGATGTCTATTTTTTTTGCTCCCATCTTCTAGTTTGGCCAGGATACAACCCTTTCAAGGTTGTGACACGAGTTCAAATCTCGTTGGGAGTATTTGTAGTATAATCAATCATGAACAAGTTCTTTCTTACAGGTCCAAATCGTACTGGCACCACTCTTCTTGCCAGATGCATAGACGATCATCCGAAATGCATCTGTCTATTTGAAACAAATGTGCATATTAAGATGTTTGGAGGAAAAGGGACAGTCAGTCATGGTGGGAGGATGAGAAAAGCCCATGGATTTAATAGTAGTCAAATCGAAGAACTTCTTCAGAAATCCAATGGATCTATTTTACAGTGGTATGATCATTGCGGCGAATTTCTGAAAACTTTTTACGAGAAACCTGATTTAACGCATATAGGTGATAAAAATCCGTTTTTTCACGAACATCCTGTTGCTCGTAAAGAGATTGCAGCGTTTCCCAATATTTGGACTATTCGTGATCCACGAGCTGTGTGGCATAGTCGTCATCGAACCCATAAGGGAGAGGGTTTATTTTTTCAGCGATATTTGGATAATGTGCGTTACTTTATGAAAAGGCTCGATACTTCGTTGGTGATTCGGTTTGAGGATCTCCTTTTGGAGCCTGAGCAAACAATGAGAGAAGTATATGATTTTCTTGGGGTTGAGTATGACGATACTTTTCTGGATCGTTCGGGCAAACCTCATGATCGACGTTTTAGGTGGAATCCAAATGCTGTGGATTCATTTGACAAGTCCAAAATTAATGCATGGAAGTCCAAGAAATTACCTCGCGATTTTTTTACTCCTTTGGTAAAGAAAATCATGCATAAATTCCATTACGAATAACTGGGTGTGGGGCAATTGGGAGCCTACCTGCCCCGGAAGCAGGCTGTTGCTGGTTCGAATCCAGTCACCCAGATTGTCTATATAATGAGCAGAAGGAGATTAACATGCGAAACCACGCCGTCTTCTAAGCAGCAATAGTGCTGACAGGAGACAAGACATGATCAAGATTACCTTTTATCGTCCAAAAATCTTCACGAGAAAATACTGGAGAGAACGTAAACAACTCCGCCAACAGGGTTTTCTCGATGAAGAAACGTTCGGTCTGTATCATCCTCTTGCAAAGTTCATCCTTCCACGTCTTCGTTGTTTTCGCGAATGTGCTTTCGATGAGCACAAAAATGGCAGAACCGGGGCGAGACGGTCAGATTGGTGCAAAATCGTTGACAGGATGATCTGGTCCATGAACGAAATTGTTGAACATGACGGTTGTCCTCCCGATGAAGTCCCTCGTGGCACTGAGGAAGAGGAAGACCGAAAACGCCGGAGATATTTCGCCAAGCTTCAGGAGGGATTGACTCTATTCGGTCGGCACTTCATGGGATTATGGTGGTAATCCTCGGCCCAGATGTAATATATTTTTTGGCTTGACATTTCTATGGTTTGTGGTATATTGCAGCTCTATGGTTTGTATAACAGCCCTGAAGCTCAAACGGATGAGCGTCATTTTTCTAAAATGGATGTTGAGGGTTCGAGTCCCTCCAGGGCTAGTATGAAAACAATAATCATTGCAGAAAAGGATGTCGTATGTTTTAATGGGTTTTCAGGATATGCCGATGCAGAGCTTGTTCAAGTACCCCCACCACAAGGGTGGGAGTTTACTCAATCCCGTGAAGGAGAGCATAAAAGGCTTCTTGAAGAGCCCTTCTAGGGTAACATATAGTATCCTAGAAACATTTGAAGAACTTAACTCTTTCTTAAACTGTTCGCTTCACTAGGAAGTGCCTTAAAGAGAGATTAACTGAGAACTCAATATGTTAAATAAACCAACTAGGTTTTACCTCAACAAGGTGTTGTTTTGTTGAGAACTACTTACCTATTCACTTGTACAGGAGCTGCCTCGTGAGAGGCTCTAACAGGTACTCCTGTGGATATTATACACGAAAGGAGGAGCGAATTATTCCTCTTCCATAAAGTAAGAGGTTTCCTTCGCTTAACAGTATGAGCTTATCACAAAAGTCAAGGCATTAGGCGTCAAAGTGAAAGATCGTCGCAAATGGAGGAATAGAATTTTCCGCAAAAAATCAAAAGGGCTCACAGGAATTTGGTACAACGTCAAGACTCAACAATACGTAAAGGCGGTGACAGGTGAAGATGTTAAGATGGCTGATAAGACTGTTCCAAAAACAGAAGTCAACACGGTGTCAGTCCCCACTCAGAACCCATCAGGTGATGGCGGATGATCCCAATATCCAGGAGATATGTGCTCAAGCTTTCAACGTCCCGATGGGTCATGCTATCATTGGGCATGTGGATAACGACGGGAAGCTACATACTGAAGAGATAGTCGTAGACCCCGGCAAGGAAACGCCATGAAAATGTGCCTAACATGTTGGAACGCGGTAACAAAATATTTTCCGCTTTTAACTCGCGAAGAGCAAGTCAACCTCCTCTGGTGTGGAACTGCTTTTCCTGCTGGATGTGGTGATCAGGTCGATCAACAGTTGCAAGAGTTGGAGAAAAAGTCTAACGGCAACTATGAAGACGCAATGACAATCACTCACCGAGAATTTGATGAGGCTTGGGAACGAGATAGACCATTGCGTGAAAAATGGGAAAGAGAATCAGAGGAAGCTCAGAAGCGTTGTGTAGCAGAAGGCCCCGTAGTCTAATGGAAAGGCGCTTGTCTTCGAAACAAGAAGAGGAGTTTCGAATGCAGTTTTCGAATGTATCCATGGAGGTACATTATGGAAACCAAGATCTGCTCAAAATGCAAGAAAAATAAACCGATAAATGAGTTTAATTGGAGAAACAAGAAGGCCCAGAAACGTAATCCATCTTGCAAGGACTGTACTCGTAAGGCAATCAGGCGACATTATGAGGACAATAAGGATTACTACAAAGCGAAAGCAAAAGCGAAGCCGTATCACCAAATTATCATAGATCGGAATAAAAGAATTACCAAAGAGCATCTGGAAAAGCATCCATGCGTAGACTGTGGAGAAAAAGATATACGGGTACTTCATTTTGACCATGTAAGAGGAAAAAAGTTAAGAAATATCTCACAAATTTCTCTGCGAGGAGGATCTCTGGAAAGGCTGAACAATGAAATTAAGAAATGTGAAATTAGGTGTGCTAATTGTCATATGAAAAAAACATTTGACGATCTTGGTTGGAAAAAATAGTCCCTATGGTGAAATGGATATCATTTCGGTCTTCGAAACCGAAGTCCAAGTTCAAATCTTGGTAGGGACATTTGAGTTTTGGCAGGTTCGATTCCTGTCGGGGCTATATTGTTTTTGGTATTTTTTGACATCCTACAAATGGAGAACAAAGCTAATGGAAACGGTAAAGGTTAAGAAATCCGAACTTATCGCGAAGCTCAAGGCAAATCGTGCAGAGCATCGAGAGATTTTCGAGGAAGCTTCGGCTGCATTCCGCAAGGAAGTGATCAAAGTACTTGATGACCGGCTTGCGGATGCCAAGGCAGGGAAGCGGATCAGGCTCCGTATCGATTTGGTCCAACCTATGGATCAAACGGCGGAATATGATCAGGCGATTGCCATGTGCGATATGAGCGTTGAAGAAGAAATTGTTCTCTCGCACGAGCACTTCCGCTGCTATATCCTTGATAATTGGCATTGGCGAGACCAATTTATTGCGTCGAATTCGAGCTATTCCGCCAAAGCGGCTGCCATGAGGTAAAAAGGACCTTGACATTTCTCCGGGCTGTGCTATACTGGGCACAGCCCAGAGTTTAGGGACTATAGCTCAGTTGGGATGAGCAAATGGACGAAAAACTCAAAAAAATGCTGGAAAATGTCAATCCCAACATGGATGGACCGTCGTCTGGCCCTGTTCATTTCCATGAGGAGAAGTGGTGGTTTTGGGATGAAGTTTGGGTCGACAGAATAGGTCCGTTTGATACCGAGACAGAAGCCCGAACCGTATTAAAACGGTATTGCGAAGAAGAGCTTGGGCATGGACAGACATGACGAATTAGGACTAACCAAGTGCCATTTTTGTGGTATTGAAGTTCCTAAAGATCCAGAGACAGCTGATTGGTCTTTGGTCCCTCGGTATGACAAAAAGAAGTACAAGGGCAAGAAGTATGTTTGGAGATGTCCGCGATGCTTGGGCATGAGCAAGAAGAACTTTTTAAACTGGATTTATCCAGGTGAAGATAACCCGACAAATACGTTTGGAAGACGATCATGAAACCGATAACCGACTGGCCTAATGGGCTGGTATATTACGACGAAGCAGACATTGAAACCCGCGAGTTTCTGATTCGCTTCATTTCGCGAGAATTGCGAGATGCCATGCGTAAGTTGAACCGTGGTATCGATTTCGTTCGGGTTGAGACACCTTGTCTGATCCCTCAGCAAATAGCTCAGCCTCATATTGATGCCAAGTTTCCTTTGTGGCAAGTTGCCTGGAAACAAGATACAGACGCTTTGATTCCCGAGGAAGTAACAGGGTTTTACTTGCGTCCAGAATCAACGCATTGTACCTATGCAATGTTTCGGGAACTCTATCCTGAGAGTTTACGTCTCAAGAAGGTTTTACCACTTTGTCTATGGCAAGCTGGCTTGTCTTTCCGAGTAGAACAGGATAAGACGTTTCGCAATCTGCGATTCAAACAGTTTTATCAGATGGAGTTCCAACTTGCGTATGCCGAGGGCACCAAAGCCGACTATCATGCTCACGCAGTTGAAGCGATGAAAGTGATTCTTGAATCGCTTTTCCCACAATTTCAGGAAAAACTCTTTCCGAACCGCGATGATAATGCAAGTATCTACTCAGTAGATTTGGAACATGAAGATGAGATTCCATTCTACTCAGAAAGAACGACTGATTTGTACGTTTTGGATCATGAAGTTGTAGCGATTTCGAGTCGCACAGACTTTGAGTACCCAATTTTGGAAATTTCTTGCGGACTCGATCGACTGTTGGCGATTCATCGTCAGCATATAAGCTAAAGGACAAACCTATGATATGGGAATTATTCGTGGTTGACAGTTTTTGGTTTTGGGCGATTCTGGTAGTTGAGTCGGGCTGGTTAATCCGATGTCTTTACGAAGAAAGCGGGGCAGGAATAGGAGGCAGCCTCGGAGGCTTGTCTGTAATCCTATGGCTCTTTGGTGATTTCAATGTCTTCTATTGGATATGGGATAACCCAGTCTTTCTACTTGAATGTTTTTGTGCTTATCTTGTTATAGGAGCAATATGGTCAATAATTCGATTCAAATTGTTATGCACCGATGCTCGGGATCTCCTAGAAGATACCAAGCAGAAGTTTAAGGATGCTCATAAGATTACCGGAGCAATTCCTGATAACGTGCGCGAGGAATGGCGCAATTTCGCTGGACATCGAGACTGGCCTGGGAACCGATATCTAAATTGCATTAGAAGCATAGAAGACGTAATCCCAAAGCCTCGCGAAAATAAAGCAACCATCATGTACTGGATGGCATACTGGCCACTGAGCATGCTGTGGTTCTTCTTCCATGACATGATTGAGCGGATCGTAGCCCGCATCTATCGAGCCTTTGCGAAGCTGTATGAATCGATCGCCTGGAATACTTTCAAGGGCATTAGTGACGATTTCGGAGGAAACGATGAAGATAGTAATAGATAGTTCCGAACTGAAGATCGTTGAGTTCGAGCCGACCGCATCAGACGAAGTCGTTCATGATTTCATTCAGCAATGTCTGAATCACAACGAGTTAACTTGTTGGAGAGTTTGTTTCTCGGGTTTTGACGACGATCCAAGGGAATTAATAGAGATTCCTGAGGCTCGCGAATTTGCTCAGCGGTTAATTGATCTGGGTTTGCTGATTATATTAGAGCTGCCGATTCCGCAAGGAGCTTACATGGTGCAGCAGGATGCTCCAGGTTTGAACGGACTGGGAGTTCATGGTATCGCTCGATGTGCTGGAGAAGTCAGACGTAGAGGCAAGCGGGTCAATATTGGGATGAATATTGACTGGGCGAGTTATTTCACTGACTTGCTAAAACCGCTGAAAGAACGCAGCGATACTCCTGCCAGCTTGATCGCAGGGATTGAAAGGATCATAGCGAATCAAAGCAAATTTGATCCGCTCAGGGGTTCAAGCAAACTGGCAGCTGATGCCGTATTTAACAGCAAAATGTGATAGGTGAAGTGATATCAAAGATTGTCCATGCATCTGGCTCTTAGGAGGAATTATGAGATCAACAAGACTATCAAAATATTGCCACAAATTTGGGGCTGAAGTAAGGCGGATTAGAAATGACAAGGGATTAACTTTGCAAGAACTTGCCAAGTTAAGCGAATTGCCAGAAGACTATGTTGAACGAGTAGAAAACGGAGAAGCAAGTCCATCGCATTTTGCCCGTTGTAAAATGTCTAAGGTTTTGGACATAGATTTAGAGCCCATTGCCACGAAACTCTATGAGAAATCGGGAGAGCTGAATGGATGACCAACAACTTCAGAAATTGATTGACGAAGCAAAGGAAGTCCAAAAGGAATATCCGTATTTTGAGGCTGTGCGAAGATTTTATTACCCGTCTGCACGGAAAACTCCGAGAGTTGCTCACGGAAAAGCTCGCCGAAGAGCCTCATACGGACGTTGATCGGATGCATACCATGCTGCTTGACTGCTTCGGCTAAGTAGATCATCGTCTTAAGAAGAAAACTTCTCGTGTGGAAGATGTTATGAGTGGTCGATTTGAGCTTTTGGCAGGAGATTTGACGAGTTTAGTCGAATAAGACCCCGTAGTCTAATGGATAAAGGCACAAGTTTCCTAAACTTGAAGCGAGAGCTTATATGCAGGTTCGAGTCCTGTCGGGGTTATTGTGTAGGAGAATGATTGTGGCATCCAAAAAACGCAAAAAGAAGATTGCAAATGAAGGCGGATATAACTGGGAACGCAACAACCCACATATCCAAAGAAAGAAAAGCAAAATTCGACTGAAGAAAACGGGGCAAATAAGGATGGTCTGACATTGGCGTGTCAAGCGTGTCAGGCGGTTTGGAGCGTAGGGGAAAATGGTTTCCAACGGGTTTTGAACGCCCGCCCAGCTGTAAAAGGCTGACTGTTCGATTCGGTTACGTTCCGTTTTGGGTGAGAAAATTATGAGCTTAGTAAACGAGCTTCAAGAAAGTGCAGAAAGAGATGATGTAATTGTCGTTCTTCGCAGAACAAAACGTTTTTGTGCAAAATTGGGGGAAAACAATACTCTGCAATGGGCAAACAATGAGTCAGATGGTTATCCCGACAATTCTGAAGATATACCCGAGTATCGTAATATTACGTTTTGTCTTGGATATCATTTCGATTGTCATGTTAGTGGTAACTACATAGTCAATGGGGTCAAAACCATCCCTGGCTTCGTGGTCAAAAGACCCCTGCTCAAACCCATTAGCGAAGTTGTGAACATTATCGCATCAATCAAAGACAATCTTTTTTATGGTGAACCATTTCATACAGAAAATCCAGACTTGATAAAACAATTCGGCCATAACCAGTTTGTTCTACAAGCGAATAGCGCCGAGATCAGAGCAATACCAGAGAGAATAAAGGATGTTATTCTTGACTGGGCATGTTCTCTTGAGTTGGCTGGCGTGGCTGGCGTGACTGGAGACGATCAGTCTTTTTCTGCCGGAGACAAAGGCAAGGCGAAAAACGCCACTTTTAATATCTCGCATTGCAGTGTTGGGCAGATTGCTGATTCTGGAACTAATTTGGTTGGAGGTTCTAATAATGGGACAGTTTAACATTGATCGATCCATCGTTGGACAAATTACGGACAGCGGGACGAATAGCATGGTAGTCGGAGTCCCGAAAGCTAAAAAAACGCTGTTAGATCACCTTCTATCTTGGTATAGTGTTCTTGGAACCACGGCAACGATTGGCTTTGGATGGTATGCTCTTCATGTCCACTCAGGTTGGTGGTTCTTTTGGTCGCCCTGAAAATGTGTAAGGCATTAATAGCGCTTTTGGGGCTCGAGTCCCTAAACTGCCGTTCGAAGTGCGATGTTACGTTTAGCTAGAGCATTATAAATAGTGTCAACGTGACATCCTATTTTTTGAGTTATATCATTTAGTATAGCTCCTTCTAAATACAGACGTACAATTAGATCATAATCATATTTAGTCTTAGCAGAAGGACGGACAGGATCTATTTCAGTAGATCCAAAAGGAAATTTGTAATTATAACAGCCAATGGGAGATTTTTTGCCAATGAAATCAAAGAAACGATCTACTACGCCAGTTCCACATATTAATTCATTACGCTGAGTTATGGTAAAATTAAGATCATGTTCTTCTAGACGCGGAATGAGAATATCGTTTAATTCAGATATACTGAAACTTTGTGTAGAAAATCTAACAATTGGGTTTCGTCTACGGTGTTTACGATACATGCCGTCGCCCAAAAACCATGCCATCACTGTTATGGGTGTTAAAACTACATCGTCAGGAACGATTTTTGTCCCGTTTTTGTACCAACGGTGGTGCTGCTTACTAAAATCTGGGTGGCTTTTAGTCCTGCCTGTTATAGTGCCTTTTGTTCGAGTGTGTCGATAGTAAACTGGCAAATATTCATGAAAAGGCTTCATACAATACTCCGCGAATTCACGATATTGAACGTCAACTACCAATCGTCCACATCGTCCAAGAGCATCTATACAGCCATCGCCAAGCAAAACACCGTCAAGGAAATGTATTAGTTCCTTCGACATGAAACTTTTTGAAAAATCTAAGGTTCTTTTCATGCGACATTATACACTGGAATATCCGTTATGACAAAAAAAGGTGTTTCAACTCCCATCCGTTTTTTGGCACTTAAAACAAATGAATGTGCCACTGTCCAAAGTGTAAACGGCTCCAAACGTCTTGCCGACTTGGGCTTCGTCCATGGTGTGGAGATCACGATGATTCAGCCAGGTTCTCCATGCATTATTAAAATCAATGGACGATACTTTGGATTAGGAAACGATCATCAACATGCGATTCAAATTACCAAGGAAGATACCAGCTAATGGTAGCTAACACGTCTCGAACGCGTGGGTGGCGCTTATGAAGCACCTCTTCCATAAAGGAAGAGGTTTCCTGATTCAACGAGACTGCTCTTATGTATCATAAGCTAACACAAAGTCTTACATTCTCTCCAGCAGGCTTTAGTTCGGACACTTCCTGTCCTACTTCCTCCAAGAGGAGGAATACTAGAGGTTTTATTTTCTTGAGGCTCTTTCGAGACATTTGTGCTTGGTTATCGCATGTCTTAAACTCTCTAGTTAACGAAAGAACTATTAACTTTTTAGGTTTTACCTCAAGAAAGTTGTACTGTTCGACAGTTTTGTTCTTGAGAACCACTTACCTATTCACTTGTAGAGGAGTCGTTTCTAATTAAAGAAACTCTAACAGGTACTCCTGTGAATATTATACACGGTTTAAGAGAAAAAAGCTCTTGTTGTGAAAAAAAGGTGACAATTCATCCCCTCCCACAAGGGAAGGGGTTTTCTTGTCACAAGGATATAAACGCCAGGGATTCGATTTCTCTATCTTCCGTTACTCTCTTTTTAGATCACGCCCAGGAACTTTAAATATGTTGACCAATTATTAGTTATGAGATTTTTTGCAACTTTAGCACTAATAGCTTTCACAGTTGGGATAATCCTCGTTCTCTTAATTCTCGTCATTGGAGTATTAGGGTGAAAAAGCTCTTAGAATCCATTTTGGTTGTCGTGATTCCTGTTAGTGTGATTTTAATTATTCTGGGGTTGATTATTGGCATCCTCAACATTGGGACTTGTTTCGTGTAGATTTGTGATGTATAATTGGAGAGTAGGCGAATATTGGTTTATCGCGATTGGATAGTCTGGATTCTCATTGGTGCGGGACACTCGTTTGGAAAGCGGGGGCTCAGGCAACTGGGTTGAGGGTTCGAATCCCTCACTATCCGTTTGGAGTTCGATATGGGTTACGATGTTTTTACTTCAATTATGTTTCCTGCACACGATAGGGTTTACCACAAAGATGAGAGAGTGCCCTCTCCTTTTGCAGAAATCGCTGAGAAGCATTTAGAAATACTGAAAGAGGATATATGTGTTTCTAATATATGCATTCGCTTTTTAATCGCCGTGAAAGAAGGGAGATGTCTCTTTGGAGGAAGCAAAGGCGATGGTATATGTTTTGCAGCAGAAGGGAACGGAGGAAACGCCGAAGGTGTAGCTGATGAACTAAAGCCGTATTTCCTTGATATGTGGAGAAATCGTATCATAGCAGCGTATCATGGGATAATACTAACCTCTAATGGTGAATCAGAAGCAAAAACCCAAGTGATAGAACTTAGACTAACCGAAGAAGCTGAGGGGAAAGTCAGATACGGCAAAGAATTAACAGAAGAAGATATCGTGATTAGAAAGTTCGAAGAAGAGTGGTTTGTTAAATTCCCTAACAGGTGACAAAAGTAGGTTGTCGTGCATGCGGCATGAGGGTTCAATTCCCTTGCTCTCCGTTAGGAGTGTAATCCATGAGATACTTTCTCGTTGTGTTGATATTAATTTTGGGGATGAGCTGCTCAGAAGAAGAATTGCAACAGCAGCGTATGGACCACGAATTAGTTATGGCTATGCGCGTGCAAAAAAACATGTTTTTCTTCCAAGAAAAAGAATCACAACTTTGTTTTGCTGTGATTGCAGATACTGATTTTAGTATCGCTCATGTCCCCTGTGAACCTGTCGAAAACCTATTGGTGCGAAGCGAATAATGGACTACCCCGAAAGATTAATATTGTCCCATTAGTATAATGGTATTACCCCTCACCCGTAATGAGGAAATCTCAGTTCAACTCTGAGGTGGGACTTAGCTCGTGTTAAGATCTCCAAGAATCCTGATTTTCCGCTTATTTTTGCAGAAAAATCTCGTATAATACTGAGTGATTCCAAGTATCTCTATATACGAAAGGAACGGGATGATAGACGAAGGAACACCCAAAAGTAGTCGTTTGGGCAAATACGTAGTTGGCATTGTGGCCGTTGCAGCATTCGGAACAGTACTCGTTGGGTGCGCGTCACAGAAACACTTCAAAAATATT
>SDBT01005263.1_pt1 | contig 21769 bp, 18 predicted proteins | sample 2277101 | NCBI WGS metagenome assembly SDBT01 (sample SAMN10404973, study PRJNA504765) | marine sediment metagenome | isolation source: marine sediment core GS10_PC15, 103 cmbsf | place: Arctic Ocean: Southern Knipovich Ridge | collected 2010
GCGGCTCAAAAATCATGAGCTTGCGCACTCCAAAGGATTGAATCGTTGTTGATAAAAGATCAGATTAACAATTAGCCTTTTTGGGTACTTTACCGAAAAATTCTACAAAGAAGCGCTACGGTCAACATAATCAAGAATTTGACTTTCTTCTAGACTATATGGCTGTATTAGTATTTCCGTTGGAATTCCAAGTCCAGCAGAAAGTTTCCTTATCATATTAAGAGAAAGAGTGCGTTTACGATTCAGAATCTCAGAAACACGAGCACGACTTCCTATGAAAGGTTCCAGATCAGATCGCGATAGACCCCGACTTTCCATGTAGTACTTTATTGCCTCAATAGGGTCTGGTAGAGGAATTGGATAATTTTCACCCTCAAAAGCCTCAACCAGCGTAGATAATAAAACCAACAAGTCACCGTCGGGAGTATTGGGTTCCACTTCTGTTTCCATGAGACGTTCAATTTCTTTGATTGCCGCTTCATAATCGTCATCTGTTTTTATTAGTCTAATGTCCACAGCTAAACCTCCTGCTTATATCCTGGCGACATCTATCCTGTCATACTCTGAATGGGAACCAAACCAACGGATGAAAACTTTTCCGTACTTATATTCTACTCTTACAACAAGGCGATAGGCGCCACCCTTTATATCAAAAACAACCACTTTATCACCAACAATACTTACTCTATTTCCATAGACTTTAACGATGTCTAATGGCTCTTTCCAATTTGAAGATTCTGCATCTGCATGCCATGCGAGCAATTGTTCTCTGGCATCTTGATATTCTTCACAATATTGCAGGAGTGTTTTCTTCTTAATGACATGCATTACATGATTATATCTTGTTCCCATAATGGGAGCAAGGGTTAAATAACAAGTATCTCGGTAAGACCCCTCACCGGCATCCGGCATCCAAAGTACGGATGTGGCATCTAAAAAGCAGATGCGGCATCCGGCATCCATAGGACGGATGCTTAGAGCAGATGCTTAACGGATGCTTGCTGGGGGCTGTCCTAAAAGTAGGGCAGGTATCCATAGCTCCGATTGAATGGTTTACCTAAAAACTCGGCGGATAGGGAGATCCGGCTCAACTTCGTTGAGCTTTGCATATTTGCTCGCTTCACTCGCAAAATGCATGCTGGCATCTAAAGTACGTGATTGGCTCAAAATACGTGAGCTTAGCAAAATGCATGTTTAACTAAGGGTTTAGATAGAAAGTTTTTCGTATCACAAACGCCTGTGTAGGGCAGGTATCATTACCTGCCCCTAAAGGTGGCGGCCAAGATATCCGCCCTACAGCTTATTTTCCGACCCAAAAATCGGCGCTATGGGTTGATAATCTCTGCTGTATCCACAGCCTGGAAGAAATGTGTCGCTTTCCCATCTTTCAACGTCCAGACATGGGTCGCATTGGCCTTGTATCCCTTGCCGGTTGCTTTCCAAACGCCCGTGTAATATCCAACCATGACAACCTTGTCTCCGCTTCCAAACAGTTCCTGAATTTCGATGTCGAAGCCATCATAGTTCTCAGGAATCTTGGCGAAGACGTCTTGAGCGATCGCATTCGGTCCTATAATTAGCCCGTCACCAGATACATATGGAAATCCCTTACACTCATTCCATTCAACATCTGGGGTAAAGAGGGCCAGGACTGCTTCGATATTCCCTGCAGCAAAGTTTTTATATCCTTGCGTGACCAATTCAACATTGTTCATGCCATATTCTCCTTTATATTTATAAGTGTTTAGGGATCCGGACAATCAGGACCTGATTGTATTGACTTAATTATAACATATATTGCGACAATTTGGAGTAGATTTAGATTTTAAATCTGGTTGATTTCTTTGGATTTCTGATCCAAAATCTCTTGTAACTCACCAGATCTCGGATCAGATGTATATCTATCCACAAGTTCATCCGGATCGTTCTCCAGATTGTATAGTTCATACTATATCCAAACCCCTTTTCCATTTCACTACATTCGCGACTGACAGGCTGGATTTCTTTCCCGCTGTGTATTACGGTCCGGCAGGACCTGAAACGCCCCGCACACGCACTGTTACACTGCCTCTGGCATCAAAGTAATCCAATGGCCAGAAATCAACTTGAAATGGACAGGGATCCGTGTAGGTCACGTCCACATCAGCCCATTGATCGTATGGGAACTGGATATTTCTCCTTGAATAGCATAACTCGTCTTCATCACCCCCCCAAATGAACGTGCCTTCATCGTAATCCTTAAAACGTGCTGAAACCCAGAATTGCGTATGAGCTGGATCAATTGGGATGTAAAATGTGTTTACACTCCCAGATGGTGGATATCCTCCAAACTGCTGGAAGCCCTTGAAAATGTGTGTGCCACAGCTTTTGCTAAATGTAAAATTCTCATTGCCAAAATACCGGATGAGTTTTTCTGCTTCAATCGTGAAGAAGAGTTCAGCCACATCACATCCAGCAAGGGCTGAGGCTTCTAAGCGAGGATCATCGATCCAAGTAAAAGTGAAGGAATCGAATGTCACCTCGGCATAAATTTCGCAGGGAGGCTGTTCGTAGTGCAGGATCGGGCTGGGCACTGAGGTAGCGTCTCCGTTGACTGCCGCAACCTGCAGGTCATACACTCCCCCGCAGGAGGTGGGCAGCAGGATCGTCGTCCAGTTATATTCCGGAGCGGCCCAACGGAAGAACTCCCCGTCCAGCAGGACATTGAATCCCTTAATGCTATTCGGAGTACCGGGCCAACCCCAGTGCAGTTCTGGCGTGCGACCCAGGCGGGCGTTCTCAATCGGGTCGGGTGAACTATCTACTTTGGTGGACAGGTTTTTAGGCTGGGGGATGCTGGTGTCCGTGAATTTATAAACTCCCTGCGCAATGGTGAATCCGTGAGGCCGGATGCGGTAGCCGATGGTAAATTGGCTGTCGCCTTTGACCTCCAAGCGCCGACCGTCCCACTGCTCCTTGGGCACATTAGCCTGAAACTCCCCCAATTCGACCGCTTCATCACCAACAATCGTGAGGCATTTACCTTCGAGTGAAACCTCCTCATCGGCAGGGATGGGCAGCAGGATGCGGTTCTCACCTCCCCAATGCGGCTTGATATCGCCCGCCATACCCAGAACCTGGATAGACTGTCCTTCCTGCTCCGGGATGCGCTGGAAGGGAAAGCCTTCCAGCGAGAGGTAGCAGTGAACCTGATCGTGGTTACCCAAGACGGACATGTCCAAGCCTTCGATCTCGAGCATAGCTGCCAGGGCGGTCTGCGAACAGTCCTCATCGTTGACTGCCACGCCCTTGATCTCGCTGGGCTGGCTGAAAGCCCCGTTGACCGCCTCCACCCACACACTGTAGATGCCAAATGGGGGGGCGCGGAACTCGTAAGTGACCGGTCCGATCCCCGCTGCAGCCTGCTGGGTGGCGATGCGCTGCGGCGGACCGCCCAGGCGCTGGATCCAAACATCATAACCGGTTTCATTATCGGCGTTGTCGAACCACACCAGGCGGATGGAGCAGTCCTCGAATCCGGCCTGCAGCCCGCTGGGCGCCTCGGGGATGTTTATGAATAACGATGAGATTAAAGAGCGTACATCGATTGCAATTCCCGTCACTTCAAGGATCTTTACATCAGGCGGCAGATCAGGTTTTTTTGAGGTGGAACCTTTGGGCGGAAGTTTCGAGGGTCCAGCACCCGCCCCACCGGGTGCTGGCTTCTTTGCCTCTCCCGGCGCCTGGGGCTGGTCACCCGCCTGATCGGGTGCAGCAGCGGTGGGCGGCTCGCCTGGCTCGGGACCTGCCTCGTCGGGCGCATCAGGAAGGGGCACCTCGCCTGCAACTGGCTCCGCATCCTGCGGGATAGGAACAATCTCCACGGAGACAGGCTGGCTCTGACCTACAAGCCCGTTGCTGTCCACCGCCCTCCAATACAGGATATGAATCCCTTCCTCGACCAACAGGTCGAACAGCGCTTGAAACGACAAATTCTCTATCCCAATTGCGGTTTCAGGGGTCTGTGTCTCCACCAGCTCCCCGTCCAGCCACAGCTCCAGGCGGGCGATCGGATTGACCCCCGCGGCGGTCACGTTCGCCAAAATGGGGCTGCCCTCTGGGAATGCCTCTCCTTGAGAGGGAGAGTGGACGATCACAGAGGGAGCGGTGTTGCGAGCGCGCTTTTCCTCCAGATTCTGCCGGATCAGGTAGACCGAAATCCCTCCCAGGACCAGCATGAACATAAATAAAAATCCTCCCACAAGCAGAGCTACGACCGCACATCTCTTTTTATTCACGATAATCCTCCCATTGGGGATAGGTTATTCTCCGTACAGGATACCTCTCACACGGATTTTTACTACCACCCCGCCGGCAGTATCCTCCGGATCGGCAGGATGGTAGACAAGAATACGATCGTATGTTCGCCAATCGTCAATTGACGTATCATTCATTATGAAACGCACTTCCCCCCATTCATCGTTATCCCAGAAATCATCCTCATACAATTTCAACCAAACTTCTAGAGTAGGATTATTTGGATCGAGTGGGAGAATGTATGTATCATCGCTGGCGCCCAGCTGCTTTAAAGAATATTCAATGTTGCATTGAAAATCTACAGGAGAATCTGAAGACGCCAAAGCTTCATTCACGACATCAGCACCAGTACCGATGTAGTAAAATCCAAATACCTTCAGCACGTCACAGTATCCGTCTGGATGACCACTTGCCGCCTGGAATGGATGATCACTACTATCATCGGTCGTTTGTGCGTAAATGGATTGAAAATGGACCTCCGCCATAACCTTGCAAGGCGGCTGCACATGATGCAGGGTTGGGCTGGGGATCGACGTGGCGTGCCCGTAACTGGCCTCTACCTGGAAATCATAATCCGCGCCGCAGGAAGTGGGCAGCGTGAGCTGTTGGCGGGCTTCCCGCACCGGACCAGCGGAGAAATACTTGCCGTAGTTCAGGACGTTAAATCCTCCCCTGAGCAGCGAAGGATCGCCCCCCCATTTCCAGTAAAGGGTAGGGTGGCGGGCAAGTTTATCGTTCTCAACTGGGTCCGGAGATGACTCAACTACGATGCGCAGACCGGTGGGCTGCGGGATGCTCGTGTCAATAAATTTGGCTTTCCCCTTGACCTGTTGGGGTCCGAAGTAGCGGATGCGATAACCAACGGTGAACTTGCCGTCGACTTTCACCTCCAGGCGCCTGCCGTCCCACTGTTCTTTGGGGATATTTGCCAGGAAGGTCCCCATTTCGAACGGACCGTTTTTACCCATGCCCAGGCATTTGCCATCCAACAAGACTGCACCATCAGCCGGGATGGGCAGCAGGATATGACTGTCCCCGCTCCAATGCTCTTGAATTTCACCTGTGATCCCACCGACCGTGATAAATTGCCCTTCGGAATCGGGGACGCGCCGGTGTAAATAACCTTCCAGTGATACGTAGCAGTAGACCTGGTCGTATTTTTGATTGTAGACTCCCATGTCTACGGCTTCAATTTCCAGCATACCTGCCAGGGCATTCTGCGGGCAGTCGGCATCGTTGACCGCCAGACCTTTAATTTCGCTGGGTTGGCTGAGTACTCCGTTGACCGCCTCCACCCAAATGCTGTAAATCCCAAAGGGAGGCGCAGGGAACTCGTACATTACATGCCCGGTGGTTCCATGTCGATTAAGTGTGGCTGCCAACTGCGGCGGTCCTCCCAAGCGCTGGATCCAGACATTGAAGCCGGTTTCGTTATCGGCGTTGTCGTACCACACCAGGCGTACGGTGCAGTCTTCAAAACCAGCTTTCAATCCGGTGGGAGCGGCTGGTAAATCCGGAAGCCTGAATGAGATTAGCGGATTTATATTTAACGGCGAATTTTGAATCTCAAGGATATCTACATCTTTGGGCGGAATAGGGATTGGTGTAAAGCCCTGCCCTAGTTCGCCTATTTCTTGCGGGTAAATCGGCGCAACAGTATCCTGGTCAGGCGAATAGGTCAAACCGGGTGGGGCGCTTTCAAGCGGTTTCTCCGGGTCTTGCAGACCGGAAGGGTCGAAGATACTCTGTTCTGGGGGTTCTTCCCCGGCTTCGAGGGCTGCCTCATCAGGGGTAGGCTGCGGTTGATTTGATGGTGATTGAAACACTACTTCAGGGGGTTCCTCCGTTTGATCCCCAGGTGCGCTCGAAGTAAGGGGTTCTTCCGTCCCTGGTTCTTGATCCGCTTCCACTGAAGGGGCGGGCTGGACTTCAACAGCGATCAACTGGCTCTGCCCAATCAACCCGTCGTTATCCAGCGCCCGCCAGTAGAGCGTGTGGAAGCCACCGTCCAGGGACGGGTTAAATAGAGCGTGGAAATTGAGCGCTTCACCTGGAACAGCCGGATCAGGTGTTTGCATCTCAGCCAGTTCCCCATCCAGCCACATCTCCAAACTGGCGATGGGATTGCTGTCAGAGGCGGTGACGCTTACCAGGTAAGGATCCCCCTCCTGCATGGAAGCTCCCTCATTGGCTGTACGTATAAAAACTACAGGAGCGGTGTAGGCGGCCTGCTTTTCACCGAAGTAGCGATTGAGTAAATAAAGAGATGTTCCGCCCGCGATCAGCATGAATATCGCTAATAATCCCCCCACAAGCAGAGCTACGACCGCGCACCTTGTTTTATTCACAGATACTCTCCCGCAGTGATTTTTCTAATCCAGATCATTCGATAAAATTAAAACCTCTCACCCTGAAAGTTATTTTGATGCCATTGGCTGTATCACTGTCCTGAGTGGGAGGATTTAAGGTGATCAGCTCTTCATATCCGAGCCATTGATCAGGTGTCATGGTAATCTCGTGCTCAAAATCAACAAAGGTGTCGTCGTCCCAATCATCATCGTCTGTAAACCTGGCGCCCACTAAAAGTCTTGGGTTTTGTGAATCGAGGGGGACTGTGATCGTGTCCGGGTCTGCTCCAAGACTCTGTTTAAATCCATACTCAATTTCACAAAAAAATGGTTTAGTGAATTGTTCTGAACCCTCAGCGATTTCAACCTTCACTGCACCCTCAGCCCAGATGCTGTAATAGACATTCAATTTATCACATGGATTGTACTTACATGTCCAGGCAAAAGGAGGAGTGCAGGTATCATCCGTCTGTTCCACTGAAATGGTGAGAAATTGGACCTCCGCCATGAGTGGGCAGGGCGGCGTGGTGTAAGTAAATGGCAAACTGGGCACCGATTGGGCTTCCCCGGCGTTGGCAGTCATGGTTAACTGGTAAGTCTGCCCACAACCAGCCGGCAGTATCAGACGCGTTTTACGCCAGTCAGGTTCAGCCCACTGAATCAGGTTGCCGTCCAGGAAAATGGTGAAACTGGTGATCTGCGATTCATCACCGTCCCATTTCCAGGCGATATTAGGTCGGCGGGCCAGGATAACACCCTCCACCACATCGTTTGGATCAGAGGGAGCATCCTTGATCACATCGATAATTATTGGTTTAGGTATATCGTAATCCGTGTAGAAATAAACCCCGTGAGCCTGTTGAGATCCGAGGTAATAAATACGGTAGCCGACGCTGAAATCCTTGCCCTGCACTTCCAGGCGCTGCCCATCCCACTGTGCCTTGGGCGCTCTCTCCTGGAATTTTCCCAAACTGACCGGATTTCCCGCTCCCACCCCCAGGCATTCCCCTTCTAACAACACTTCCTCATCGGCCGGGATCGGCAGCAGGATGCGCTTATCGCCTCCCCAGTACTTGGTGATGTCGCCCCACTGGTTGAGCACCAAGATGTAATCAGCCCCACCTGGAATGCGCTGTGCGGCGCCGCCTTCCAGCGAGAGGTAGCAGTACACTTTGTCAAATCCCCCACTGACATGCATATCCAGCGCCTCGATAACCAGCTTGGTAGCCAGAACCTCCTGCGTACATGATGCGTCGTTAATCGCCAGACCTTTCATCTGGCTGGGCTGGCTTCCCAATCCGTTCACCGCTTCGACCCAAAAGCCGTAAATACCAAAAGCGGGCGCCCTGAACTCTGTCCAGGCTGGACCGGTAGATTGTGTGCCTCCTACGGTTTTGATCAACTGAGGCGGACCACCCAGTCTTTGCATCCAGATGCTGTAATGGGTCTCGTTATCGGCGTTGTCAATCCAGGCAAGGCGCACCATACAGTCCTTAAACTCTGCCTGCAGGTTGCTGGGTGCTTTGGGCATATTGGAGAGCACAGCCGAAATATAGGACCCGATGTCAAATATCGGAATTGTGGCTACCTCCAAGGCTGGTAACCCGGGAGGGATGACGGGTATCTCCTCGGGAAAGATCACATCAGGTATTTCCGGTGGAGTGGGTTCATCGTCTTTTGGTTTGGGCTTTTTACCAGTTCCAGATGGTGCAGGCGCTGGCTCTCCCGGAGGAGACGGGGGCTTTTTACCAGAATCAGGTGGTGCAGGCGCTGGCTCTCCTGGAGGAGGCGGGGGTTGTTCACCAGGTGCGCCTGCAGGGGGCGGCTCTGCGGCGATTGTATCTTGATCCTCTGCCACAGGAAGTCCAGGCAGGACTTCAACCGACACTAACTGGCTCTGCCCGACCAGCCCGCTGTTATCCACGGTCCGCCAGTAGAGCATATGAGTGCCTTCTTTCAGAGTCAGCTCGAAAAGGGCATCAAAATTGAGAGCATCACCTCCCGCTGCAGGATCTGGAGTTTGGGTTTCAGCCAGTTCCCCGTCCACCCACATCTCCAGACGGGCGATGGGGTTAACCCCAGAAGCATTGACCCTCGCCTGGAGGGGTTCTCCCAACTGCATGGTATCACCCTCATCAGGTGCATGCACAAAAATCACCGGAGCCGCGGATGACGCACGCTTTTCACTTACATGGCGGTTGAGCAGATAAGCCGACAAACCACCGCCGATGATTAGGAGGATCACCAAAAGCCCTCCAACAATTAGAGCCGCCAGCAAAAGATTCTTGCGTTTCATTTCATCCTCCGGCTATGAACAGTAACTGAATGTAACTGTCTGAACAAACTTCCTCCAGTTGTGTGCGTTATCTATGATCGATCCCTCGATAGTGATGGTCCCGACATAAGACGTTGGTCCGTACCCCGACTTGAAAGTATGGACATCACTGGACTAATAGATCATATTACCGCTGTCAACCATGCTCCAGTCTGAACCCGAATAATCCAATTGGCAGTGACACAGACGATGCCCCCATCAATAGTAACCAGCGCGGCTTGTAACGAGCATTGAACAAGCAATACTTCCAGCTATTACGTTAGCCACTGTAAGACATCGTCTATTATTCTTGGTACACATCCTGTCACGGACATACTACTTCTATGGTTTGATTAAATGATGTTCCATTACCAGCATTATCAACAACAGTCCCCGTTACATTGATAGTGCCGACGAAGGTTACATTTCCAATGCTTGCCTGGAAATTCTGACCATCAGGACTGGTATAGTTTGCGACGCCACTTGCCAATGTGCTGCCGCTGTGGAAATCTTTTAGAATCCAATTTCCTGAAACTTCCGCAATCCCACTTTCATCGGTCGCCGCGATTGTGGAAATGCTGATCCTATATCTCACTCCAGAATCATCGCAGGTCTGGGTAACAATTTCAGCCGGATCGACAGAATTAGCGGTAATAATAGGCGGTGTGTTATCTGCTGGAGGTTCAGGTGGCTCAGGTGCGGTTACGATTTTCACACCGCTCAGGTCGCCGCTCACATCCACAACCGAAACTGCGATCCAGCAGCTTGAACTTTTACCCGGAGGTGTGATTACATACCAGGAGTTGTCCGCCAGGCGCCCTTCGATAACTGCTTGCTCTCCTTTTAACAGATAGGCTTCCACCTCAAACTCGGTGGAGTTTCCTGCGCGGCAGTTGGCGTTCTGGTTGGCGGTCACTGACGGCTGGGAGGGAGGCTCGGGAGTGATGGGTGTAACAGATGGTACGGTTACTGTTATGGTGGGGGTATCGGTTGGGGTGATGGTCCCGGCGGTTGGAGATATGGTTGCTGTTACCGACGGCGTAATCGTGATCGCTGGTGCATCCCCACTGACGCTGATAACAGAGACGGCACGCATTCCCTCGTTGCCGCCCGCATCCAGACCGTACGCTTCGATAGAGTACTTGCCAGGACCGGGTGGGATCCACTCAAAGGTGGCGTCTTCCAGACGTCCGCCGCCGACATCCACCGCGGCTTTCTCATCTCCGTCCACGGAAAACATGATCCTTGTCACGCCATCTGCATGCGTGGCGTGAGCCGTAATACTCACTCGGGCTAAAGGTACAGTGGAATTGTTGAGGGGAAAGTCGATCCAGGCTTGTGGTCCTCCGCCGCCTGCTGTGGTGCACCCTAACAATACGAGCAGGAATACGTGACCTAACACAAATAAGAGTCTGGCAGATTTGAACATTCTCCTCTCCTTTATATGAATAGCGCCGCTCGTTTCATTAAGAAAGAGCGGTTGACGGATGTTTCACTACAATCTGGAACCCAATTCGCAGGGAAATTGCTGCGGCGTTATTGTATTATTCTATGATGTGAGATTTATGGATGCCTCGCTCGAGACGAGAGTTCGATAGTTAAGTAATTAAGCAACATTAATAATTATACAATATTTTCATAAAAAATTCAATCTTGACCGCGAGGAGGGTACCATTATTACCCGTTGGATCCCCCATTCACGGGGGCTCAGGATATCCAGCAGACTTTCTTTGCCATCTTTTACACGTCACCTTGAGGATAACCGGGATCATCCACCGGCTGCTCAGTGTCGTCGAAAAATGTGAGATTACCTCATCGAAGCGCAAACATAAATACGCCAATTCATGAACGATGGTGAACATGAAATCAAACAAACAAAAAACCTTAATACTTTTGTAATATCACCCTGTTACAATCAAACCAATATACTGATCACCGTGAAGCAAATTCAAGCAACTACCTCTAATAGGCTGATCTTTGCAAAGAAAAAATAATGAGCGCCAAATCTACTATTCTCGTTGTTGACGATGAAGAAACCATTCGCGAAGTTGTGTGCCGCTATCTGGAGCGCGAAGGCTATGTTGCGAGGGAAGCTGCCGATGGTTATGAAGCCCTGGATATCATCCGGCATGACCCCCCTGCCCTGATCGTGCTCGACCTGATGCTGCCCGGCATCGACGGGCTGTCTCTCACCCAGCACCTGCGCCAGGATCACCAGATTCCCATAATCATGCTGACAGCTAAAAGCGAAGCCAACGACCGCATCCGCGGCCTGGATCTGGGAGCGGATGATTACATCACCAAACCCTTCAATCCCCAGGAAGTGGTTTCCCGCGTGCGTGCGGTCCTGCGTAGATCAGATAGCGCGGAGGTATCCACATCACAGCAACCCATCCAAATTAATGACACGACCATTGATCCGGTTGCGCGCAACGTCGAAGTTAATGGAATAAGCGTTATCCTGACCGCCAAAGAGTTCGATTTTGCTCTGGTATTTCGCCCAACACCCGGAACAAGTATTCACTCGCGCCCAACTGCTCGCGCAGGTCTGGGGCGACGAGTTTTACACTGATCCTTCCACGGTCACAGTTCACATTCGCCGCTTACGGGAAAAAATCGAAGCCAATCCCAGCCAGCCTCAGCACATTCTCACGGTGTGGAGCGTAGGTTACAAATTCGCGGGTGATAAGTGAAATTGGCTTCAGGGCGCAAGATATGAACCGACGATATTCTCACCTCATCAGTTACTTGTTCATAATACTGGCTGTCTTGCTGCTGACGGTCGTTCTCATCGCATTAGTTATGAACCCCCCGCCAGGAGATTTATTCTACCTGGCGATCTATTTGAGTTTCACCAGCCTGATCTCGGCAGTGATCTTCTACCTCTCCTATCGTCTGGGTTGGTGGCGGCGTCTGTCCCATCTGAGTTATGCGCTTATCCTGGGGTACATCCTGGCAGGCGGATTAACCCTGTTCAACGTCTGGGTGACCGCCCGCCTGATGTTCATCAACCAGCACGACCTGGTCCTGGGCAGCCTGCTGCTGTTCTTTGCGGGCAGCATCTCGGTGGCTTTTGGCTTTTTCATTTCGACTGCCATTACCAAGGACCTGGACAGCCTGGTCAAAGGCGCTGACCAACTCAGCCAGGGTGATTTCTCGGTGCGCGTCTCCGTCCATGGCAATGACGAGATCGCCCAGCTATCCAGAGCTTTTAATGAGATGGCTGCCCGCCTGGAGCAGGCTGCCGCAAACGAGCGCGCCCTCGATGAAGTCCGCCGCAACCTGGTAGCCTGGGCATCTCACGATCTGCGGACCCCCCTGACATCCCTGAGGGTGATGATCGCTGCCCTAACAGATGGGGTTGTTGACGATCCGGAAACGGTTTCGCGTTATCTACTCCAGAGCCAGAGCGAGATCAACCGTATGAGCAAATTGCTCGATGATCTTTTCGAACTGGCTCAACTGGACGCCGGGTATCAAGAACTGGATTTTGAGTGGATCAGCCTCTCCGATTTAATTTCCGACACCCTGGAGAGCTTCGCTGCCCGCGCCGATTCCCAGGAGGTGATCCTGGAAGGTTATGTTAACCCTCAAGTTGACCTCGTGTGGGCTGCCCCCGAAAAACTCAGCCGTATTTTGGATAACCTGATCAGCAATGCCCTGCGCTACACGCCCAAAGATGGGATAATCTGCCTGAGTGCCAGGACCACAGAGAATGCCACAGTAGTCACCGTGGAAAACTCTGGCAGCGGAATCAATCCGAAAGACCTGCCCCATATCTTCGACCGGTTCTACCGCGGCGAAAAAAGCCGGGCGCGTGATCAAGACGAAAGCGGCGGGATCGGTTTAGGGCTAGCCATTGTCAAAGGGCTGGTAGAGGCCCACGGGGGTGAGATTTGGGTCAAGAGCAAACCTGGTGAAGGGACCCAATTCTGGTTTTCCTTACCAGAGCGCGAAATCGAATAAGTATCTCGACTTTTATTAACATAAATGGACATCTGGCTTACTGGTTCGGATGGTATTCATTTTTCCCACAAACGTTGATCTATGGAGAGCCGTAATTCGCGGGTGCAAATAGGTGTCCATGTATGAATTATTGGATTTGGTTCCTTATGGGGCTGGTTCTATCAGGATGCAACAGCATCTCAATGAGTCAGCCTGTCCAACCCGAAGAAGCCGGCAGTCAAATAGGTCAGACCACGGATGAGGTTGCTGCGTCACAATCCTCAGCTGCCTTGAATGATTACGGTCCAGCCCCGGAGCTGGACAACGAAATCTGGCTTAACACCGAACAGCCTCTGCGACTGGCCGATTTGCGCGGGCAGGTAATCTTGCTGGAGATGTGGACCTTCGGTTGAATAAACTGCCAACGGGTAATTCCTTCGTTGAAGGAATGGCACAACACCTATGAAGACCAGGGATTAATAATCATCGCCAATCACTATCCTGAATTCAACCACGAACACGATCTAAATAACTTGAAAGCAGCCCTCATCCAACTGGATGTACCCTATCCGGTTGCGCAGGACAATGAAGGCAATACCTGGCGGGCTTATAACAACCGCTACTGGCCTACCCTCTATTTGATTGACAAATGGGGAAACATCCGCTATACGCATGTCGGCGAAGGCGCATATACAGAAACCGAAGCCGCAATCCAAACCCTGTTGGCTGAAAGCTATCCTTAATTACTGGTACTGATCAATTTGGAGTGCGCATGCTTACGTATTTTAAGCCGCCGTGCTTACGCCTTTATGGTAACAAAGCTGAAGCATGGCTTCAGCACTCCATATCTGTTTTAGATGCCCAAGCATCGATTTCCAGGTGCCGCATCGATTTCCAGATGCTGCATCCGTCCTTTGCTTTCCGGCAATCCTTTGGAGTGCGCAAGCCTTGCTTGCGCCTTGATAGTAACAAAGCTGAAGCATGGCTTCAGCACTCCATATCTGTTTTAGATACCCAAGCATCATTTCCCAGATGCCGCATCGGTTTCCAGATGCCGCTCCTCGTAACTCCCTCCGCCTCTTTACGTTCGCACAGTGCGACAATCCAAACATCCATATTTGACAAAGCACTAGCAATTTCTTGTAATGAATTAGTAATCATTCCGTAAGACCTGCGCAACATTACAAATTTAGACTAATAGCATGGAAGGTAAAACCGAAAAGAAAGAAAAGGAGACATCGATGAAAAAAATAATACGAATCTTAGTTTTGACTGGAATGTTGAGTGCGCTTGCTGTCACTGCTGCCTTCGCCGCTCCTGCTCCGGATAAAGTGGATGCATTCGTTTGCCCAGTACTTGGCGGGCAGGCGGGAGGGGACCAGGGAAATTCTAACCCTTGGGTATTTGTGGAAATTAGCGATGGTGACACAACAATCCTCGGTCCCGAAGTTAGTGTTCCCGTTCATGCTACAAATGAAAATGGCGCTGGCAGCCCAGGAGGTGACCATGCCAGCCCCGGTGACCCGGGATATACCCCGATTTGGAATCAGTAAGAGTTTAGTCTTTTGAAAGCCTTCCCATCCTGTGCGGTTAGCAATGTTGCAGCCGCACAGGAACTGTTTTAAGAACGGGTTCAAGTTGGTTGGCTTTAATCTCTCGGTTGGAGATATTGGGAAAAAATAGGAACCGGACTCAAAACACTAATTACTGGTTTTTAGAGAGTTTGCATAGAATAGTAGATCAGTTTTTGGGGGGCAGGTCAGTACAGCAACCAGGTGGTATTAGAGCCATACCCCGTCAGTGTTTTTCAAGGGGTTGACTCTATGCTTGTCACATCCATTCACACAGTTTTTACTTCTTTTCCAATAGAGTAATCAGGCAGTTTAGGATCATCGATATTATCGTCAGAGGCATACCGCCCGTTCATTTGTCGGCAGCGTGCGCGAGCGCCGAGGGCGTCTGGCAGCCGACAATCGCCGGTGCCTCGTGGATGAGCTCATCATTCTCGAGGGCTTCCACCATGAACAGGGCAAAGTCCACGCGGCGCGTGATGTTGCTCTCAAGGATGGGGTCGCCCACGTGCTGGCTCCACACCGGTAGACCCTGGCTCTCACCTTCTTCGAGGTCGCTCCCACGCACGACCGTCCACTGAGTGTCGTTGGTAAATATCCTCCGGCACGCTTCCACCTGGTCGTCGAGGTCCACGGCGCGAGTTAACCGCCCGAACCAGCCGAAGGCCTTCATGGTCACTTTAAAGGACCGCGAGTACACGTCCTGACCGTCACGCGTAATATGCCACCCGCAGGAGAATATGAGTCGCGCGCCCGGAGGCGCTTGGTCGAGTACCGCCTGGGCTGTTCCCGACGAGTACTGGCGAACACCCCAGGGTACCAGCACGGTGAGCACCCCGTCACACCCTGCGACCGCCTTCTTGATGACCTCGCGGTCGTTCGTCGCTCCGGGAAAAACGGTGATGCGCCCCTTGAACGGGTCGAGTTTACCTACACTGCGCTCCCGACAAACGCCAACCACCTCGTAGCCCCGATACAGCGAGTGCTGTACCATGTACTGCCCTAGCTTTCCGGATGCCCCAACAATACAAACCTTCTTCATATTCATCTCCTCGCGTCCTCAAGGTATGCGCTTGTGGTTGTGCGTGTGATTCAAGCGCGCCTGCCGTTTTTACTCCTTAGGCTGCTTTTTCCCGTCCCAGACTTGGCTTTTCGTGCCGTGCATCACCCTGGCAAAGCCAGGTCGGCTAACATCACACAATATCGCACTCTCCTATATGTCTTTGCCGGTAACCACTTATAGCGGGGAACAGATTTATGCTATTTAATCAGATTTGGCGCTACTTGTGCCCGGTTTATATCAATTTTTTCCCACACCTTTCCAAGAACATACGGTTCTCTATTCAACCATTGCTTTTTAAGTTCTTCCCGGGAATCAAAATCACACATTACCATTGAACCTATCATTTTTCCGGCATCATCCAATATTGCGGCTGCATACAACCATTTACCACTATCAAACATTTCTTTTGCATTTTTTAGATGATCCTCACGAACAGCTTTTCTTCTCTCAATTGCTTTGTCGTCAATTCCATCATATGCTATGACTATAAACTGCATAATATAACTCCTTGTATGGTATGTAATGGACGAAGGTATTAACCAACAATAAGATAATTACGGATTCGGGTGAAGGATACGTGAACATATCCGACTGCGTAGACGCGATTGCTCTTGTCAAGAAACAAGCATTAGATGCGAGGGTAGAAGAGAGCTCCTACAAGCCTTCTTGATGTGAAAAAGATGTATTCAAGAGTAGTCTCTCCTGTGCCCAACGGTTTGCGTTACTTGCCGGGTGTGGGATTTGAAGACACCATTACCAGCAAAACAACATCTGGACGATTGTATCAAATTTTGATCCGAATCCCCCCGGTCAAGTGCACGTTTTGTTAGGCCGCCTTATTTTGAGTAAGGGTTCGGTTCTCGGTTTCATATTTCCAGTATGATATGCCATTGCGTGTCATCTCACTCACAAAATGCATTCCGATTTTTTCGGATACGCGCCTGGATGCTTTATTTCCAATTCGGATAAGGCTGATCAAGCCAGGCAAATGGAGCGTGTTGAAAGAGTAGTCGCGAACAGCTATAGCAGCCTCCGTCGCAAATCCTTGACCCCAGTAATCACTTCGGAAATCATAGCCAAGTTCAGTTACTTGATTCTCGTCCACTGTCATGTGTTCCAATCCACAATCCCCGATCAACACCCCTTCGGATTTCAAAACAACCGACAAGAGGCCATAACCATACATTGCTTGATGCTCCAGGTTTCCTTCGATCCAATGCTGCATTTGAGTGCGATCAAATGGGTCTGTGTTAAACGAAGCCATGACCTTGGGATCCCCAAAGATATGAATAAGTTCATCAATATCTGAAGGGCGGATTAAGCGTAAGTGTAACCTTGGAGTCTCGAGATTCAATTCATTCATTGTAAAAATGTTCTCCAGATAACAGCTAATGTATTTGGCGGCCTAATGGGCCGCGCATAAGCCGCCTGCGTGTTTCGCAGTAACACCACCCGTGAAGCCAAACGCTGTAAGAACGAAACCTGGCAACAAGAAGACACTCGTTTGGCAGGTCGGCTTCATGCGCTTGCTAGCCGCCATCCTTTTTTGACAAGTCATTTCATCCTGTTGCTAGGGTCTGCAGCAATGGGCATGACTACCAATCAACCTCGTTTCAGGTGGCAAGGACCATCTCCAAAACCGCATTCCCAGCCTCGATCCATTGGACGCGACCCATGTCTCGACCAAGCGTGATGTTATGAATGGCCACGCACGTTGCCAGATAGCGTGACCGGGAAATCACCTCCGCGTCCAACTTGCCTGTGTAATCCGCCAGAACGTTTTCCAGCCAACTCTCCCCATACCAGGTGTACAGGCAGGCAAAATCTATCGCGGGGTCACCAATAACAGCGTCGCCCCAATCAATGATTCCACTCACCCCTCCCGAACAAGTGTCAACTAGAATATGCTCTGCCCACAGGTCATTGTGGACTAGACTCGGCGATCCTTGGAATGACACAGGCGTATCGTTCTCAATGTAGCGACGCAAGAGACCCAAATTCACGTTTAGATCATCCAGCCTTCTCAGCTGTTCGCAGGACTTGTCCCGCCAGTGCGCAACCAGGTCACCTGCTTCCGGTACGCCCGCTTCTCTGGCTTTGTCAACGGGATAAGTGTGTAGTCTTGTGAGGAATACTCCTAGCTGCCGTGCAACTCGATGCCGATCAACCATCTTCGAGGTATTACCACCAGTACCTGGCAGTTTCCTGTATCCGGCAAATGGCCGAATTGAGCTTTCATGCGATTCACAGAAGTACTCGTAGCTGGGAACTGGCAGTGACACCCACTCCCCAAGACCGGAAAGAAGTTTGCGTTCCATGTTCAGCTTGGCTACGCTGGCTTCACGCTTTGGGAAGCGAAACAACCATTCTGCATCAACCTCAAAGACCTGAAAATTCCACCCTTCATCCAGCAGCTCCACACGTGCGCCGCGGAACTCCGGAAAGGCAGCAATAATGATAGCTCTCGCCCTCTTTGCAGTCAGACTCTCTTCTCTGTAGATCGGCACACTCTCCTTGGCGGCTAACGATGGCGTAACCTGCCTGCGTTTTTGCTTCAGACGCTGCTCATTCAGAGCCAGACTTAGCTTTTTGCGCCGCGTCCTCTGCTGCGAAGCAGGTCATGGTTGACGCGGGGTTGGGCTGCATTTCCATCAAAATTCGACTTGTTATTCTAATGCCAAACTTTACAGATTGCTGCTTCAATCCACGCGAGAATGAACTGGCAAAAGAACTTCTGACGATCATCAAGGACAAAATTTGTTGAGGTCAACGAACCGTACAAGTAATTCGAAAACAATCATTTTTAGATCGATTGGTGGTTACTTCCACCAATACTCATATTATAATATCTCTATCCCAAGATTCACGATTGACAAATTACCAGGAGGCCGCAAAATGGCAACTGTCAAACAACTTATAAGTGTAAAAGGCGACGGCACAAATTATGCTGTGGCTGGTACCAGCACTGTTCTGAAAGCGCTAGAAATCATGGCCGAAGCCAACATCAGCGCTATTATGGTGACTGAGAATGACAGAGTCGTTGGCATCTTCACCGAGCGTGACTACTCCCGCAAATGCGAGCTAAAGGGATTTTCTGCTGAAAGCACGCCTGTGAGAGATGTGATGACGGAACAAATTATAACAGTAACTCAGAAGACATCAATAGATCAGTGCATGAAACTGATGAATCAGTACTATATCCGCCACTTGCCTGTGATCGAAAATGACACTATGGTTGGCATGGTCTCCATGCGGGATGTAGTAGATACGCTCCTGTCGGATCGAGAGAGCACCATCACAGGGTTGGAGAATTATATTCTTGGCTCAGGTTTCTCTACGTAGATTTCACAAGTCTTACAAGTCAGATACGTATCATCAAAGCAAAAGAATTTCCTGCTAGAGCGGTTTGCACATAATCCCCCCAACCTTCAGGGACAACAACGATTCTTGCTAGACTATAAATCGGCCAACCAAGCAATGCACCGATAAAAATCCATCACAGAGTTCTGAACGCTCCATTATTTAATTTGTTAGCCCGCTCCTTTCAGCCAAAAACCACTTCTGAAAATTTGGCTTTCGGAACACACCGTATCTCTTCTGCTACCTGTGCCATTTGCCTGTGTTTGTCAGCATTCTCCTTTCTTGGCTCATCTATGTGGTATTTCCAATACCGCCAGCAGGAGACCGTTGCCGCAGCGTACTCAACGAACATCTGCAAAGCTCTCTTCTCTCTTGCCTCTAACTCCCGTACCTGCTCATACCCGCTCACCAATGCTCGCGCTTTCTCCAGCACCACCCCTGTCCCTACCCCACACATTCCTACTATTCCCATCCCCAAATCGAATACATTATCTTCACATATTGTCGCTTCAAAATCGATAATTGCCTTCAGCCTCCTGCCCTCAAAAAGCACATTGTCGTAGAATAAGTCCCCATGAATCAAACCCCGCGGTAACCCTTGCGGCTTCTGTTGTTCAAAATAAGAGAATCGCTTGGCTATCCAAGTTTCATATTCTGTATCGATGTTTTGTCCTTGGATGCTTGGAAACTTCAACACACCATAAGGATGTCTACTTGATAAAAAACTTGGCACCGGTACCTGGTGCAATCTTGCCATCGCCGCTCCTACTTGATGCAACATTCCATTGCTCAGATATCGGTGCACTTCTCCTTCCACATACTTTTTCGCCATCACTGGTATGCCTTTGTGCATAATCGCTATCTCACCGTTGCCAGCAAACAGCGGACGTGTTGTAGGAAATTGATGCTCTTCCAATAGTAATAATAACTGTCCCAACTCGACTGTTTGGTTGAAGGTTTTGTCTTCAAAGACCGTTAGAACATATCTACCTTGTTGCGCTCGAACCAAGTAGTTAGAATTCGTTGCGCCACCCGAGATAGATTCATAGTCAACTATCGTCAAGTTATACCTGACGCTTATTTCCTGAAGGTCACTTTCTTGTAACTGTGTATATATAGCCATCATACTTCAATAATAATCGAAAGAGCGGGCTAACGGTTAAGGATTGATGTGGCGCGGAAAAGAATAAAGCATCCGGTTGGGCTAAAAACAGCCGCCACATAATCCTGGGTTGAACTAAGCCGAGTAGTAGCCTTGTATGATTTGGAAATAAAGCGGGGATCCCCAAGGGTTCTCCCAACCAAGAAGCGATTTCCTGTAAGAAGATTATAGCAACAATGGCTTGGGAGTACAAGAGATAGGGAAATGATAATCACAAAACCATGATAAAAGGTCTCCATCGGCGCGTCAAAGGAAGCACAAACGGAAGCGTGTTTGTGTCATAGGTCATCTCACGCAAAAAGCCAGAGAAAGAATCGCTCATGGAGGTTTGCAACATAAGTGAATAAGAGATCGTTGCCGTTGCATAGGCTGGCCACAAGATGGGCAACGCACAATCGTGGACGGTTCCTCACCCTGTTGGGAGGTTGGCAAGATGTCGGGCTGTTGGGTCACTTCAGGTGAAGGTTCCTCCAAAATGGCTGTGTTGAATTTCTCACGAAAAGCAGCCAGTCGTGGTCGCAGACCGGGACTGAAGAGACCGTAGTAACGTACTTTGACAAAACCCTTGGGTAAGACATGCTGTAGAAAACGACGGATGAATTCTTCAGCAGGAAGTTTGCAGTCCTTCGTCTTGCCAGTATCGTGGGCTTCGAATAGAAAGGTGATCTCCCCGATGGCGACTGAGCGATGCGGGGGGCGGGGCGGCGAACTTGCTCACATGTCCCTATTAAATGCGAGCCGCTGCTGACCGTGGACGAAGTTTGCGAGGGGGTGAGGCAGATTATTATTTCTTGGATTCAACTACCAAGTGCAACACAGAAGAATGAAGGTGAGGTTGGTATGCGACTGGTGTGGAGCTTCTCCCGGTTGCTGTCGAGGTTGTCTGGAACCACATCGTTGCCCATTCTGTGGACGCAACACTTTTCAGACAGTATATCTCTCGCCTTGTAGAAGAGAACCTCGAAGCTTCCAAAGGATATGACTATAAGTTTCCCTACCTGCGCATCACTCGCAAAGCATTCCCACCCAAAACAGAGAAAGAAAATTTTGGATATCAATCATTCTTGGGGGCTATTAATGATAGTGCTGTAATTACCGACTCCGCAGACAGCCCTATGACCCCTCACTCACCCGCTTCGCCGGCGGCTTCCTCCTCGCCAAAGGCCGGCACAAGCGCGCCGCTGGTCAGGTAGCGGAAGAAGTCGGAGTCGACTGGAATGACAATGGAGTCGCCATCCTTCAGGGTGATCTTATAGGCTTCCAGACGACGGATGAAGGCATAGAACTCCGGGTCTTGCTCCAGGGCTGCGGCATAGATCTTGATGGCCAAGGCCTCGCCCTCGCCACGCAGGCGCTGTGCCTCGGCGTAGCCCTCTGCCAGGACGACCGTTCGCTCCCGGTCTGCCTGAGCGCGCAGGATGACCGCCTGCTCCTCGCCCTCTGCGCGGAAGAGCGATGACTCCCGCTGGCGCTCAGCCTGCATACGCTGGTAGACGCTCTCTTCCACCTCTACAGGTAGGTCGGCCCTCTTAACACGCACATCCACGATATCAATGCCAAACTCTCTGGCCTTCTCCTCGGCGGATTCGGCTACTCTCTCCATGATGTTCTCGCGTTCCCGAGAGATGACTTCGACAAAATCGACTTTGGCTAGCTCCTCCCGCAGTTCGGAGAACACGATGTCGTCCAGACGGGCTCTGGCGCCCGCCT
>SDBT01005264.1_pt1 | contig 21766 bp, 20 predicted proteins | sample 2277101 | NCBI WGS metagenome assembly SDBT01 (sample SAMN10404973, study PRJNA504765) | marine sediment metagenome | isolation source: marine sediment core GS10_PC15, 103 cmbsf | place: Arctic Ocean: Southern Knipovich Ridge | collected 2010
AGACCCATCAGTACCTTCGATCCATCAAGAGGAGGCACCGGGATCAGGTTGAACACTCCCAGCACCAGGTTTATCAACACCCCGAAATGCAGGAACACGAAAAACGACGACGCCAGGTTTCCCTCGCCGCCCGACCCCAGCCCGGCAAGACGGTACAGTAGCGCAAAGCCCACGGCCAGCGTGAAGTTCGATGCCGCACCCGCGAGCGAGACCCACATCATGTCGCGCTTCGGGTCACGAAAGTTGTACGGGTTCACCGGCACCGGTTTCGCCCATGCGAAGATGAACCTCCCCCCACTCATGAGGTACATCAAGGCAGGCACGAGCAGGGTGCCTACCGGGTCTATATGCGGTATAGGGTTCAGCGTTATCCTGCCCAGCGCCCTGGCAGTCCTGTCCCCGAGCCGATCCGCCACCCAGCCGTGCGCGCACTCATGCACGACGACAGAAAACATGATTATAGGGATCATGAACAAAATATGCATCCGGATATCCGCCTCTTCTATTTCGCCCGCAGGAGTTTCCCCGCGAGAAAGGTTCGTCCTTCAGTGCCTACCGTTACCCAGCTTGGATTTATACCATCCTTCTGCCGTGGCTGTCAAACGTAATGGCATGGCCAGGAAAGACAACCAGTGCATGAGCGTGCACGCGAGTCTTCAGGATATCGGACAGGCAAGGTCCCTTTACTGAATGTGTTGCGAACGAGCGTGACCGGGGTCAGCCCCTGGGATGGTAGCGAGCGTGGACACTCTTCAGCCGCGTCTGGTCGACGTGGGTATAGATCTGGGTGGTTGAGATGCTGGCGTGTCCCAGCATCTCCTGGACAGCACGCAGGTCAGCTCCCCTTTCCAGCAAGTGAGTGGCAAAGGAGTGCCTCAAGCTGTGCGGGCTCAACGTCTTCTGGAGACCGGCCGCGCGGCCTGCGCGCTTCACGAGCTTCCACAGTCCCTGGCGCGAAAAAGGACGTCCGGACCGCGAGAGGAAGAGAAAACCCCGGTCCGCCTGCTCTCCGAGCAGCGCCGGGCGGCCCCGCGCAAGGTAGTCCTTCACGGCCGCTATGGCTTTCCCTCCGATGGGGACTATTCTCTCCTTGTTGCCTTTGCCGATGCAGCGGACATAGCCGAACTCGATGTTGATATCGTGCTTCTTCAGGGTCCCCGCCTCGCTGACGCGCATGCCGGTGGCGTAGAGAAGCTCCAGTACCGCGCGGTCGCGAAAGACGGCCGGGCTGCGGCCGCGCACCGAGTCTATGAGCCGTACCACCTCATCCATCGTGAGCACGACGGGCAACTTGCGCCAGCTCCGGGGCGAGGCCACGTTGACGCTGGGATCCGAACCGGAAAGCCCCTCGGCGGCCATGAACCGATGAAACTGCCTTATGGTCACCAGCCCCCGGGATATCGTGGCCGGGTGGGCGCCACCCCGCTTGCGCGCCGCCAGGTAGCCGGTGATATGCTTGCGCTCGCACACTGACCAGATGGAGACACCGGAGCGCGAAAGGTACTCCCTGTAGCCGCGCAGGTCCCGGCCGTAGGCGGTCAACGTGTTCGCCGCCAGGCCGCGCTCCGCACGGAGCGAGTCAAGAAATACGTCGATCTGCTCCTGCATCAGGCCACTTCCTCCCTGCACCTGAGCCGCGAGTGAGTCGCCGAGCGGCGAATGAGCTGCCCATTCGCCTGCGGCGGAACATGCACGTGCATGCTCTGACCGTTTTTTCCTGGTCACCCGGGCAGGGCGAGTGTGCAATCTGTGAAGCTGACCGGCTTCGCCCGCTGAACATCTGCTGGAGCTGCGAATGAGTTGCGCACTCGCCCGCCCGTGCCATACTCTGGTGGTCCCTGCTTGGTCGCTTGGGCTGCCTGCCTCACTTTCTCCTATGCGAGGAACGGATTCGTCCGCCTCTCCCGGTCCACGGTCGAAGCGGGCCCGTGCCCGGGGTATATCCTGGTGTCCCCGTCGAGAGACAGTATCTTCTCGCGTATGCTTCCGACAAGCTTCTCGCCGTTTCCGCCGGGCAGATCGACGCGCCCGACGCCGCCGGCAAACAGCGTATCCCCGGTGAAGAGATGCTTTCCCGCGAGCAGGCAGATGCCGCCCGGCGTATGCCCGGGCGTGTGTATCACCTCGAAACCGGTCCCGGCCACTTCTATCCGGGAGCCGTCATCCAGCAACAGGTCAGGCTCCGCCACCTCGACATCGATCTCCAGTAAGCCCGACAGGTTCAGCATTGCGTCCTTCAGTGCTCCCGCATCTTCCCTGTGGATGCAGAGCAATACGTCCGGCCCGAGGGCCGCCTTCAGCGCGAAGTTCGCCCCGGTGTGGTCCACGTGAGCATGAGTGTCGACTATATGGGTCACGTTAAACTTCCGTTCACGGACCGCTTCCAGTATCGTGCCAGGGTCGGCGCCGGGGTCTATGACAAGCGCATCAGCCGTGTCGCCCGGGGCTACTACGTAGCAGTTGGCTTCGAGAGGTCCCACGACGATCGTCTTTATCACCATTCTAACTTCCTCACAAGCATGGCAAGCTGTGCCGCAGCGGCACCGCAGGCATCCGCTGCGAGGTCTCCCAGTTCAGCCTCGCGGCCCGGCACGAAGGCCTGGTGTATTTCGTCAAGCGCACCGTAGACTACTGCCGCCGAGAGCGCCCACGCCGCCGCATGAGCCCCCGCCCGCCCGCCTTGCTGCAGGAAGGCCCGTCTGAGCAACAGCCCGAACACCGCGTACTCTCCGAAGTGAAACAGCTTGTCCAGGAACGGCAACTCCATCCCCACGTCAGGCAGCTGCGGGAGAGACGAGACAAGGAAGATGACCCCCGCCCATGCGGCGGCTGCGGCCCAGGCCCTCCGGCGAGGACTGCCGCGCAAGGGGCCCTCGCTCACACACTGTTTCACTCACCCCTCGCCAGGCGTAGCGCCAGGACAGGAGGGAGCCCAGCCGCGATTATCTTCGCCTGGGCAGCGTTGATGTCGTAGCCCACCCGCTTCACCTGGACCAGGCCACTTGCAGTGTCGAAGATACAGCACGATGCGCGAGGGTCGCCGTCGCGTGGCTGGCCGACGCTTCCGGTGTTGACCAGGTAACGCTTGGAGTGCGACACGGTGAAATCCTCGGGCGGCCTCGTCCCGCAAGAACCGTTGGAGACAAAGGTGACCGGGATATGAGAGTGGCCGATGAAGCAGACATGGGTGTCCAGCACCTGGAACGAACGGGCGGCCTCCAGCGCATGGTACAGGTAGTTCCACTCAGCGGGCGCTTCGGGCGAAGCATGCACCAGGGTGAACCCGTCCAGTTTGCGCATCAGCGGCATCTCGGTCAGGAAATCACGTTCCTTCTGCCCGAGCTGCTCCCGCGTCCACATGACCGCATGACGGGCGTGGGGGTTGAAGTAGTCCACCGGGGTCTGCCCGATGGCGGCGTAATCGTGGTTGCCCGCGACGCATATTGCGTCCAGCTCCCGGACCCGGCTGATGCAGGAAACAGGATCCGCACCGTAGCCTACGATATCACCCAGGCAGACATGCCGCACGGCCCCCTCCTGCTTCAACATGTCGAGCACTGCCGTCAGTGCTTCCAGGTTACCGTGGATGTCTCCGATGATCCCGTAGCGCACACCGACTCTCCGGGCTGTCGCGCCGCTGCCGCACGTCAACAGCCGACGCCGGTTCTTTGACAGCCGGCGTCGGCTCCTCACATCCTCTGGAACTCGTCAGGGTTCCTGGCCCTGGAGACAGCGGCCTCATAGCTTATCGTCCCGCTCCGGTAGAGATCCTTCAGGCTGCGGTCCATGCTGACCATGCCGTGCTCGGCCCCAGTCTGGATGACCGTCGGTATCTGCTCAGTCTTCTGCGTGCGTATCAGGTTCCTGACCGCAGGAGTAACGGCCATTATCTCCACTGCAGCAACGAGCCCGTTCCCGTCCGCTCTCGGGAGAAGCTGCTGGGACACTACCCCCTGTAAAGCCCCGGCGAGCTGCACCCTCACCTGCTGCTGCTGGTGCGGGGGAAACACATCTATGATGCGGTCGATGGTCTGCCAGGCATCCGGTGTGTGCAACGTGCTCAGCACCAGGTGCCCCGTTTCCGCCGCCGTCAGCGCCGTTGCGATGGTCTCGAGATCCCGCATCTCCCCGACACACACCACGTCCGGGTCCTGCCGCAGAATGTGGCGCAGCGCACTCGCGAAGGAGAGCGTATCACTGTGGACCTCGCGCTGCTTGACGATGCTCTTCTTATGGCGATGCACGTACTCTATCGGGTCCTCGATGCATATGACCAGGCACTGCCGCCGCGTGTTGATAAGGTCGACCATGGCCGCCATCGTCGTCGTCTTTCCCACGCCGGTAGGACCGGTTATCAGCACGAGCCCGTCACGGCACATCGCCAGGTCAGCTACGATGGGCGGCAGCCCGAGCTGCTCGAGCCCCTGCACCTCGAGCGGCACGGCTCTCAGCGCCGCCTCCACGGCGCCCCTCTGCATGTGCACGTTGGCACGGAACCTGCCGATACCGGCGACGTCCAGTGAGAAGTCCAGCTCCAGGTCCTTCTCGAACATCTCCTTCTGCTTGCCGGTCAGGACAGAATACACAAGACGCTTTGTATCCGCGGAGCTCAGCGGCTCACCTCCCACCGTCGCCAGCTGCCCGTTGACACGCACCATCGGAGGGACATCCGAGGTGATGTGCAGGTCCGATGCCCTGTACTCCCCGACCATCTGCAACAGGTCCCTCATCTCCATGCTCTGCCTCGTCTCCCGGCCCCCTCGCGGGGGAAACAGGCCGCGGGTCTCGAGCCTCCGTGTGCGGCCGCTACGGTCCCTGCCGGGACCATCCGTGAGACCCGGATACCCTGGAACGGGCAAAAGGGAAAGCAGCCCGGGTCAGTCGATGGATGCGAGAAGCTTATCCACGGGTACGATGATCTTGCTCGAGCTTTCCACGTACTTCCTGCCCTTCGCAAGGCCGGCATCCATCTCCGCCACCGCTATGGAGCCATAAAGACGCTCGACCGAAGTCACGACGGAGCTCATCCTCGAATCGGATTCAAACATGCGAAGTCCCTGCCCCGCGCTGTCAAGCGCCTCGGTCTCCAGGAACTCCTCCTGGTTCAGCGCCTGCTCGATCTCATTAGACCCGCCGACGATAAAGCCGTACTTCCGCCGCAGGGCCTTGCCTGCCGCGCGGAGCTCCCTGCCCCCATCGGCAAGCCGCATGCCGGTCCCCACGTCCTGCAGGGCCTCTCCCAGCATCCGCTTAAGCATCTTCAGGTTTCCTTCCGGGGCTTCACGATTCCGCTCGCTCTGCCTGGCAGTCTCACGGATGCTCTTCAGACTGTTGCGGAACTCTTGCAGCTTCCTGCTGCGCAAGACCGGCACCATCGAGAGCCGCTGCTTCAGCTGGAACGGGTTCTCCTTGGGTCGCGGCTTGCGGTCGCCATCTATCCTCAGCTTGACCTGGACCTCCTGCATGCTCGCAAGAAGCGCGGAGGACTGGTCGACCACGTAACGGCCCCGCTTCGAGTTCTTCGAGTGCGCATCAAGACCCGACTTGACACGCCCCTCCACATCCTTCGACAAGGCGACCAGGCAGAGCCCTCTCTTTACCCTCGCCTGCCAGAGGTCGGGCCCGTGCTCGATGGCCCTGGTGAAGTTCGGGATGGCCTCCGCGTACTCCTTCTCGCCTGCCGCAATGCTTCCCACGAGGTAGTAGTACTCCGGCCGGTCAGAGCCCCAGGAAGCGCACCGCGACAGCAGGTCCTTTGCGACCTTCGGCTTGCCCTTCCCGGCGGCGACACCGGCCAGTTCGAAGCATACCTGCCCGTACCGGTCCCCGGGCACCGTGTTGATCCCCGGGTCGAGCTTGCGGTACCTGTCGTAGTAGGTGAGGGACGATGCGAAATCCTCCCTGGTGAAACAGGCATCGGCAAGCTTCAGGTACGCTTCCCCCAGCTTGCCTTTCACATGGACAGCCATGTCCGGAGCAAGCGCCATAGCCTTCTCGAAGTGAGACACAGCGCCCTCAAGCTTCCCTGCCTCAACATCCTGGGCCGCCAGCGCCGCGTGGCTCTCGGCCTCCCGGCGCTTCAGGAGCGACTGGGAGTCAGCGACTGCAGTCGTCTTGCTGTACTGCTCGCGGAGTATCTGCAGTGCATGCAGCACCTTCTCGGGCTCCTCCGACGGCGACACTGCCTTTACCAGCGCCACGTGGCTGCTGGCAGCGCGCTCCGCCTTCTTGGCTTCCACCCTCTTGAGGACATCCGGTACCTTCTTCGCGGCCCCGCTCGCGGGAAACACGGCAACGACCTGCTGGTAGGCCTCGACTGCGCCATCGAGGTCACCGTCCAGTTCCAGCTTTTCGGCCTCCGCAAAGCGGCTGCCGGCCTCCTGCTCCATCCGCGACTTCAGCAGCTGCTCTATCTTGGCTATCTCCGCATGGATCTCACCGGTGACAGCAGTCCCCGGGTATGCGGCTGCCGCCGCTTTCAGCTTTGCGAGGGCACCGGCCTCATTGCCGGACCGCCCGAGCTCGAGTGCCGCCAGGAGCTCCTGCCGCGCCGCGGCATCCGCCTCCCGCAACTTTATGGTCTCGAAGACAGCCTTCAACTCAGCATCCTGCGCGGCCGGACTCAGCGGGAAACGCAGCCTCAGTTCATCCAGGATGCGGCGGCCCCGGGCGAAGTCACCCCTCGACGCCTCCTTTCGCGCTGCGGTCAGGAGGTTTCTCGCGACCTCGCGCCCGTACTCCACAAGCAGGTCTTCGCCCTCTCCCGGGTAGAGCTTTGCCAGCCTCGTCGCTGCCTCCGACACATCCTTGCCGCCGGCATCCTCGCCGCGCATCACCCCGTCCTCGCCCACCGAGAACGTACGCCTGCCCGTCGACCCGTAGGTCACGGGCACCGCGGTCACGAGGAATCGATCCTCGCCGGCCATGTGTATCCTGAAGAGATACCCGTCGTTCTTCCCGTCGGAGACGGCCTGCCGGAAGTACCCATACCCGTACCGCTCGCCGAGCTGCTGCAGCTCCTCGAACGTCCCGTACTCGCTCACGCCATTGTCATCCCGGTCCACAAAGAGCACGCTCTTGGCAAAGAACTCAGTCACGGCTATGCCGCGCAGCGCCCCTATGACCTTCGTCTCGTTGAGCACTATCTGCTGTTCGATCTCCCCCCTGCGCTTCTCGGCTTCCCTGTTGTTCCACCACAGGACTCCGACCGGCGTGCCGAGAGCGGGCCACAGGAAACCCAGGATGACGCCCCACATCGCGAGCGTGCGGTCCCGCGCCAGCCCTCCCCTTCGCCTTATGAGCGAGAGCGAGTTGAACCCTATGACTATCCCGAGCAGCCAGCCTATACCGAGGAAGCACGGTCCCAGGATGCCCATGAAGAACGCCATCATCGGGAATATCCCGGCGCCACGGGTCCCCGGGCCTGTCTCCACCGGCTGGACGTAGGGCTCTGCAAGCGCGAACCCGCCCTGCTCGCCGCGCATGCCGCAGCTGGGACAGAAGACCCTGTCCGCGCTGAACTCCGCCCCGCAGCCGCGGCAGACACTGCCCTGCTGGCGGACAACGCCGCCTTCCCAGCGCCTGGCGGGCTCGGACGCTGGCCGAACCACCGGCAATTCCGCACCGGACTCCTGGAATACGAAGACCGTGCTGCCTATCCCTATCGTATCCCCGCCGCGCAGCACGGATTCCCGCACCTCGGTGCCGTTGACAGTCGTGCCGGAAGCGCCTGCAAGCACGACCAGCACGTACCCACCGGGGCGCAGCTCTATCCTACAGTGGTAGTCATCTCCTTCGGGGAGGACACAGTCATTGTCGCCAGCTTGCCCGAGGGAAAACACCGACCCGGTGACAGCAATGCGCCTGTCTCCGCCCGAACCGTCCCGAATGATGATCTCCGCCGACCGCTCCATTTCTTCCTACCCCCTAGCCGGCCCTGAGGGCCTCACGCCCGTAAGGGTTCCGTATGCCAAAGCGCCTTGTCAGCCGCCCCAGCTCTTCCAGCCACTCTTCCCTTGCACCGTCCTCGCCGATGCGTCCCACGAGGTAACAGAACTTCCGCCACCCCCACAACTCGGCCACCACCCGCGTCCCCGTGTCCTCCCGGGGAAACTCCTCGCGGAATATGAACTCCTTGCTCTTTCCCGCCACCTCTCCGACGACCCTGATGACGATCTCGCGCTCGCTGCCAAAGCGTCCCAGGATATCGATGCTGCCTCCGCGGTAGAAGTCCGGCAGCACCTTGGGATATATCTCCTGCGGGTCCACTCCCGCATAGCTGGCACGCATGTTTATCAGGACCGGAGTCCTCACCGTCTCGAAGAAGCCTGTGATGCCTTCCTCCAGCTTCCACTCGCGGCGCACGTGCGAGGACTTCCCTCCGTTGCGGTAAGCGAGAAAGTCCAGCAGGTACCGGTTGACCACCGCCCCGCCGCTCACCGCGAACACCCTGGCCGTCCTCCCCGGCTCCCGGGCCACCTCGTTGATGATACGGTGGCTCCTGACCTCGTCTTCGGTAGGATGCCCGTCACTTATCAGCAATATGATCGCCGGGCCGCCGCTGCGCCTCATGCTCCCCGCGAGCGGCAAGAGAGCCCGGTAGACGTTCGTCTTCCCCCCTGCCCTGAGGCCGCCCAGGTACTCCTGCGCCTCGCTGACGTTTTCCGGGCTTGCCGGGACGACACCCGGCCGAAAAGCCTCAACTTCTCCTTTAAATGATACCACATTGAAGCGGTCTGTCGAGCGAAGACGCTTCAGGCACCCCGAGACGCCCCTCACGGCCTCTTTCACCCTCAGTTGCCCCATGCTGCCCGAGGTGTCGATCACGAACACCACGTCCTGCGGCATGACCTCCAGCTTCGCGCCCCGCCTTATTCCCAGCCGCAGCATGAAGTATCCTCGTTCTTCTCCTTCCTCGTGATAGGTCAGGAGCCGGGCGCCAAGGAACTGCTCAAGGGCCTCGTACCGCTCTGCCGGCTGTGCGCTTTCCAGGGAGACAGGCACACCCGCCCGCCCGCCCGGGACGCCCGTTCCCGGCTCCCCGGATAGGGGGCCGGCGCCCGGGATGGCGCTTCCCGCCATCGCACCGGGCCACGCCGGCTCGCCGCGGTCCGGCCCGGCATCCTCCGGGGACAACGAAGGCGTCGGTGCGCCCACAACCAGCAGCATGTCCTCCGGCCGCAGCCTGACCCCCTCGCCGTCCGGCACGGGCCTTGGCGAGCCGGCAGGCACGTCGGATGCCATCTCCCGGACCGCTTCCTCCAGCCCCGGCGGCAACCGGTCCGCCGCGAACTCTCCAGGACTTCCTGCCGGAAGTCCATCCAGGACGTGCTCTTCCACCTCGCCCAGTTCCATGGGCCTGCCTGCCCGCCCAGGCTCCTTGAAACTCAGGAGTTTCATCTCCCCCAGCATCTGCTCGAGGTGCTGCTGCATCTCCATCTTGCGTGCACGGATCATCTTCTCGTCACTGAGCAACGCTGCGGTTTCGAAACGCTCTCTCTGCGCCGGGTCGTCCAGCTGGTGAAGCTCGCGCTGCACATCGTTCAGGCGGAACATCCGGACCGCTTCATCACCAATCGCACCGGTGTTCCCCATATCCAGCCTGGGCGATATCCAGACCAGGAAGACGTGAAGGCTCAGGGACAGCACCACCGACCCGGTTATGTAATACCTCGGCTCTCTCATGGGGCGACCCCCGCCTTCACCGGCGCCCTCCCGGCAGCCCGCTCGGCCCACGTGCTGCCCGGATAGCGCTCCGACAGCTCGGAGAAGGCCCTCTTCATATCTGCCGGCCTGCCCGCTTTCTCCCACGCCAGGCCTGCTTCCCACAGCGCCCGCGGCGAGAACTCCGGGTCGTCGAATAGGATGGCAAGGCGCAAAAAGGACCTGGCCGCTTCGAGGGCGTCACCGGCTTCCCTGTAAGCCTCTCCAAGCAGGAAATGCACCTCCACGGCTGCCCCGGGCTCTTCGATTGCAAGGGCCAACTCGTAATGGGGGATGGCTTTCCGGTGCCTGCCCTCGGAAGCATAGATGCGGCCAAGCCCCAGGTGCGCGTACGGCAGGTGGCCGCTGCCAGGGTAGTCCCGGGCAAGCCGCTCGAAGGACTCCCTCGCCTTCTTTCCCGCACCCGTCAGGCGGAAACACTCTCCGGCCCGGTAAAGCGCTTCCGCAGCAAAAGACTCGTCCAGTTCCTTCGACATCAGCCAGTCATAGACCCGGGCGGCCCCGGCGTAGTCCTTGCGCTCCGAGAGGTAGCCCCCGAGCCACAACGCCATCTCCGGCATCAACTCACCCCCCGCACCCGAGTCGATCAGTTCCTGGACAAGCGCGGCACAGCGCGTGTAGTCCTTGAGCTGGTAAGTGACAGCGGCAAGCTGCCAGCGCGCCCTCGCACCGAGAGCGTCCGACGGACCCCGCTCGCTGACGAGGCCCTCGAACTCCCGTCGAGCGCGCGCGTAGTCCTTCCGGCGCGCAGCATCCCACCCGAGCCAGTACCGGGCCTCCCCGGCGAAACCTGTCCCCGGAAATCGCTTGAGCAGTTTCCCGTATGCCGCCGCGGCTTCCTTGTGGCGCTTCAGCCTGACAAGGCAAAGCCCTTCATGGTAAAGGGCCGTTTCCAGCTCCGCCGCCCCGGGGTAGCCTGCCACCACCCGGCGGTACTCTTCCAGCGCCCCGGCGATGTCCTCCAACTTCCAGGCAGACTCTCCCGCCTTCAGCAGCGCGGCCGGGGCGATGCTGCTCGCAGGGTATTTCGATACGAATCCCGACAGCGACTGCCTGGCCTCACCGTACTTCCCGAGGCGAAACAGGCAGTACCCTATCCTCCCGGCTGCCTTCTCCGGGAACTCGCCCTTCCCGGCCGCGGCGACCTCCCGGTAACGCTTCATGGCTTCGCCGTAGCGACCCGTCCGGTACGCACACTCCCCGATGAGAAAGACGCAGTCCTCGACAACAAACTCCGCTACAACTCCCTCGGGAGTTGTGCCAGTCCCGTTACGCACTGTGGCAAGTAGGGCCTCCGCTTCCGCCTCCGCCTGCTCGAACTCGCCAAGCATGTACCGGCACCACGCAATACGGTAGCGCGCCGCGACGGCCGCGGTATTACCCGGGTAGCGCTTCAGGAAGTCCCGGAAGAGCAGGATAGCCCGCTTCCCGTCACCCTGCGCATAGTGCGACAGGGCCTCCAAGTAGCGTGCGCGCGGCGCCGCGTCCGAGCCTGGAAAACGCTCCGCGACGACCGCCGCCTCACGCGCCGCATCCTTGTACCGGCGGGCCCGGTAGAGACTCCGCACAAGGCCCATCGCGGCGGCGGCGCGGTGGCCGTTGGGCTTCCCGTCCCGGAGCTTCCGGTAGAACTCCGCAGCACGCTTATGGTCGCCGGAAGCAAACAGCGCATCGGCGAGCTGCATCCTGGCATTCGGATCAGCGGTGGCACCCGCCTTGCTCACCGCCAGCTCGAACTGCGCAAGCGCCTTGCCCGACTTCCCCATCTCCCGGTAAAGCCCCGCGAGCTCCAGGTGAGCATGCACGGCAAAGCTGGACTGCGAGGGGAGCGAGACCAGCTTCTCGTAAGCAGCAAGTGCAGCACCGCGGTCTCCCGACGCGAGCTGAGCCCGCGCAAGGTAGTACCGCGCCCCTGCCTCCAGCTCCGCATCAGGGGACTTCTTGAGAACCCTGCCGAGCGCCCGGACCGCCTCGTCGTACTCGCCGAGCCGGAAGTGTATCTCTCCCAGGCGGAACCCGGCTGCGCCGGCATGGGTTGATGAAGGGTACCTGGAAAGGAGGTCCTCGTAGCGCGCCCGGGCCGCCTCGTAGTCCTCCAGCATGTGGAAGCACTCGCCCGTACGGTGGAGGACAAGCGCGCTGTCCTTGTCGGAGGGCCACTGGCGGCTGAACCTCTCGTACTCCTGGACCGCCAGCCGGTACATGCCGCGGGCGTAGAGACCGTCCGCGAAATCGAGCTGGTCCTGGGCGACCTGTCCCCGCACCGCCTCGCCTCGCGCCACCGCTCCCTGCGCCAGGACAACAGCGACAACCACTGCGAGCCACAGCCGACTCTTCACTACCGTCCCCCGGATGTCCCTTCCGACGGCTCCTCCATCATGGTAGCGAAGGAGATGTTCCATATCTTCGCCGCCGCACATGCGTTCAAAACAGCCACGACGTCCTCGTGGTGCGTCTTGCGGTCCGCCCGGATGATGACCGCCTGGCCCGGGTAGAGCGAGCCGATCCTTTCAAGGACATCCTCCAGCGCAGGCACGCCCAGCCTCTTCTGGTTGACGATGATGGTGCCGTCCCGCGCCACGTTGATGATTATCTCGCCCGGGCTTCGCAGGCCCGGCTCGCTGGCCGGTGCGGACGGGACAGTTATCGGCAGTTCCGCCTCCAGCTGGGCGAAGACTGAAGCAGTCACGAAGAAGATAAGGAGCAGGAAGATGACGTCTATCATCGGCACCAGCTGCATGCCGAGCTTCTGCTCGCCGGCCTTCTGTCCGCAGTTCAACTGCTGCCTCTCTTCCTGCGCGTGAAATGGTCGACCATGTCAGAGGCGAGGCCTTCCGCCGTCACAATGACCCGCTGGACCCTGCCCCGGAAAAAGGTGTAGAACGCCAGGGCCGGGATCCCCACGATGAGCCCTGCAGCCGTCGTGCCGAGGGCCTTTGATATGCCGGCCGACAGGTAGATCGGCTTCACCTCGCCGAACGTATCCACCACGGCGTTGAACGCCTGCATCATCCCCAGCACCGTGCCGAGCAGGCCCAGCATCGGGGCTATCGTGCCTATGTCCGCCAGGTAGCTTATGCGCTGCCACAGCCTGGAAGCCTCCCGGGCACCGGAACTCCTGATGGTCTCCTCGACCACGTCCCGGGCCCTCCCCACGCGGGGAAACGCCGGCAGGAGCACCCTGGCAATGAAGTTGGGCTTATTGCGACAGAGCTGCTCGGCCTCCCGGAAGCGTCCCGCCCGAAGGTGATCGCCGACCGCCGCGATGAAGACCTCCGGGATCATCAGACTCATGCGGACGGTGAAGAAGCAGTAGAAGATCAGTGCAAGGCCGGCGACCGAGAGCGCCCCTATGGCCTTCATCACGCTGCCCCCGTGTCGGACGAGCTCCCCGAGGCTCATACCGCCGTCTTCCGCGGCGGGCACCGCGGTGGGCACTGTGCCGGGAGAATCCTGGGCCAGGGCCGCTGCTGCCGCCACCAGTAGGATAAGACCCCATGCCACAGCCCCATGCCAGCCCTTCATCGCACACTCCTTGTCTTTCCGCCGGTCCACGCCTGTATCCCCGGCCCGTCCGGCGGGACTGCTCCTCGAATAGATGGTCGGGGCGGGCGGATTTGAACCGCCGACCTCACGGTCCCGAACCGTGCGCTCTAACCAAGCTGAGCCACGCCCCGACAGAGTCTCGTCCTATCTCACTCCAGCTTCCTACACGTGCCCCACTGCCCAGGCCCATTTCAGGCCTTCCACCGCCAGCGAGACCACTATGCCCGCTATCATGACTCCCAGCGCTATTGCAGGCACGGCATAGCGCAGGCGGATACCGAACAGCGACGCCGCGGCACAACCGGTCCATGCTCCGGTGACCGGCAAGGGAATCGCCACGAACAGCACGAGCCCCAGCGCCTCGTATCTCTCCACGATGCCGGCACGGCGCTTCGTCCGCTCGAAAAACCAGTCAAAGAACCGCGCCGTCAAGCGGAACTTCTTCAGTCTCCTGGCGACCGGGTCAAGACCCAGCAGCAGCGGCACCACGGGTATCATGTTCCCGACGACGGCCAGCAAGTAGCACTCCAGGCCCGAAACGCCTCTCATCGCACCCCACGGGATGGCCCCCCGGAGCTCCAGTACCGGCAGCATCGCCACCACCATGACAGCCCACCTGTCCGGCAATCCCAGTGCTTGGGCGATCACTTCAGCACTCATGAGACATCCCCCGCCCGGCGCAGCATTGCCAAGAACCTTAGGGGCTGCGCTTTGAGTTCGCTTCGCGAACTCGTGTCTTTGGCTCCGCGCGGCGCAGCATTGCTATGAACCTTAGGGGCTGCGCTTTGAGTTCGCTTCGCGAACTCTGTATTGTGGCTCTGCCCGGCGCGGCATTTCCCAGAACCTTATGGGCCGCGCAACACTGCTGGGAACCTTATGGGTTGCCCATTGAGTTTCGCTTCGCAAACCGGTCAGCATTGCTATGAACCTTACGAGCTTACCCGCGCAACACTGCTGGGAACCTTATGGGTTGCCCATTGAGTTTCGCTCCGCGAACTCGTGTCTGTGCTTCGCAAACTCTGTATTGTTGCTTCACAAACTCTGCATTGTGGCTCCGCAAACTCATGTCTGTGCTCCGCGAACTCTGTATGTGGCTGCGCCCACCGGATGCTACTGCCGGTCCCAGCCATTCTCTCCGACAAGCGGCACAAAGACACAACCGCATACCGACTTCGTCTCTATCCCCCGCTCCGATCTTCTCACGACCAGCAGGTCCTGAGACCGCTCGCCGCCAACGGGGATGACGAGCCGCCCGCCCGCAACGAGCTGTGCCGTGAGCGTCTCCGCCACACGCGGCGCGCCGGCCGTGACGATGATGCCGTCATAGGGCGCGGACTCCGGCCATCCCTTCGTGCCGTCATGCACGCTCAGCTTCACGTTCAAGATGCCGAGTTCATCCAGCACCTCTCGTGCGTGTTCGGAGAGCTCGCCTATTCTCTCTACACTGTACACGGTCCCGGCCAGTCCGGCAAGTACCGCGGTCTGGTACCCGGAGCCTGTGCCGATCTCCAGCACCCTGCCCTCCGGGCCCGGGGCCAGGCACTCGGTCATCAGCGCGACCATATAGGGCTGCGAGATGGTCTGCCCCATCCCTATCGGGAGAGGACAGTCCGCATATGCACTGGCGCGGACCTCGTCCCCGACGAACCTGTGCCGCGGCACCGCGCTCATCGCCTCCAGCACCCGCTCGTCACGTATCCCGCGCCGCACGAGCTGTTTCTCTACCATCCTCGCGCGCTCGCGCCCGTACGCATCCTCCCGCAGATCCTCCCGCAAGATCTCTCGTCCCCCTGCACTCCCCCCGCGATGCCCATCAGCGGTGGTCCAGCCGCCACCCGCGGAATAGGTCCAGGTGGGCATGGCTCGTCAGGTCGATCCCGAGAGGCGTCACGGAGATCATGTTCTGCCTGATCGCGTCCAGGTCGGTCTCCCCGTCGGGCACCCCTCCCGGCTCCGATCCTCCCAGCCGGTAAAACACCCTCCCTTCGGCGTCTTCCGTCTCCACTATCTCATCATGGTACACCCGCCTGCCCTGCCGCGTGATACGCACCCCCGCTATGTGCTCGACTGCCGGCACGTTGACGTTCAGCCATACCCCCGGGGGAAGATCCTTCTCCAGCACCACCGATGCAAGGTGCACCGCGAAACCGGCCGCCTGCTCGAACCGGCACCGCTCCCTTGCAGCAAGAGAGATGGAAAACGCCGGTATCCCGTGCAGGGTCCCTTCCAGGGCGGCTGCCACCGTCCCGGAGTACGTGACGTCATCGCCGAGATTGGCCCCGCAGTTTATCCCCGACACCACGAGGTCCGGCTTCCGGCCGAGTATACGCTTCACCGCAAACAGCACGCAGTCGGTGGGAGTGCCCCCGACCGCCACCAGGTGCTCGTCCACCCGCTTGACGGGGACAGGGTCAAACGCGGTGAAGGAATGACCCGTGGCGCTCCTCTGGCGGTCTGGAGCCACCACGAAGACTTCACCGACTTCGCTGAGCCTCTCCCGCAGTGCGGCTAGCCCCGGTGAGTCTACACCGTCGTCATTGGTCAGCAGTATCAGCTTCCTTGCCACGACCTTGGCATCCTTGCTCCCGTGCGCGCTACTCATTCTCCCCGTTCCTCTTTCCAGCAAAGCATCCTCACGAACAGCGGGAGAAACCTCAGCAGGAATCGCGGCTTGAACTTGCTCTCTTCCTCGCCGTATATCGTGTCTATCGGGACCTCGCCTATGCGGTATCCGAGCTTGCCCGCCTTTATCAGTATCTCCGACTCCATCTCGTAATGAGGCGCGTCCAGCTTCACCCGCTCGAGGACCTCGCGCCGCAACAGCCGGTAGCCCGACTGGCTGTCACGGATCCGCGTACCCGCCAGCCGGGACACTATCGCCGAGCTCAGCGAGTTCAGGACGTTCCTGGGAAAAGGCATCGCTCCCCCGTGCCGCTCGCGCGTACCGACGACGATATCGAAGCGGTCCTGCTCCAGCACCTCCAGGAACCGGGGCAGCGCCTCCGGGCTGTGCTGGCCGTCCCCGTCCATCGTGACTATCGCATCGCATCCCTGCTCCAGCATGTAGCGAAAACCCGTCCGCAGTGCCACGCCCTTGCCCTGGTTCTCCTCGTGCTGCAGAACCGTGGCCCCGGCCTTCTCCGCCTCGGCCGCAGTAGAGTCCGTCGAGCCGTCATCGACCACCACGACACGGTCCACTGTCTTCAGGGCGCCGGACACCACCGAAGCTATGGCACGCTCCTCGTTCAGCGCGGTTATCAAGACGCAGACCTTCACGGGGCACCCCCTGTCCCCCGGTCCGGCCACATCCGGTGGAACATGAACCACTGGTCCGGATAGCGCCGGATGTAGCTCTCCAGCACCCGGAGCATCCTGTCAGTAAACTCTTCGATGCTCTCCTCCTCCGCACAGGGGATTATCGCTTCCTCCAGGTGGAGCTGGTAGCGGCCAGTCTCATCCCGGACCGCAAAGCCCGGCACCACGGCCGCCCCGGTGCGCAGCGCCAGCACGGCGGCCCCCCGCGGGACCGTCGTCTCCCACCCGAAGAAGGTCGTGTGCACACCCTGCGCCCGGAGGTCCCTGTCCCCGAGGAGAGCTATCACATCGCCCTTGCGGATGGCGCTGAAAGACCGCTTGATGGCGACCCCCACAGGGATCACCTTGATGCCCCTCTCCGCCCGCCGCTTGACGAACATCCGGTCCACCCTCGGGTCCTGGTGCGCGAGGGCGATGGCGTGCACGCGGTACCCCATCAGCGCCAGCATCACTCCTCCCAGCTCCCAGTTCCCGAGGTGCGCCGTCAGCGCCACCACTCCCTTGCCTCTCGCCACCGCGCGGTCCATGTTCTCACGGCCGTGCACATCAACGAACTTCAGCACCTCTTCCTTGCCGAGCCTGCCCATCCGGAGGAAATCCACGAAATACATGCCGAACTGCTCGAAACACCGCCGTGCGGTCCTTCTGACCTCCGGGTCGTTCTGTCCCTTCCCCAGCACATGGGAGAAGTTATCCAGCGCTATCCTGCGCCTGTCCGCCGCAAGCCAGAAGAAGAGAAAACCAGCCCACCTGCCAACCCAGTAGGCCGACGCGACCGGCACCAGGAAGACGAGGATACGCGCCATCTCGTACAGGAAATACCTTGCCTCACCGGTCCCCTGCTTCCGGCGGAGCCTCAGCCAGCGAGGGAAAGCCTTAGTATGCGAACATCTCATCCGTAGTGTCCGTCATGGTCTTCGCATGCCCGTCGACAAAAAGGATGTTCAAGCGGTTATCGTGCCGCTTCCTGATGACCCCCTCGTACCAGTCCGCATCGCCCCTCCACTGCCCCTGCACGGACTTCGTCCGGGCGTCGAAGACGAGCGCCACCCCCGACTGGTCCTCCACCCGCGACATCTTCACGTCCGACATGACAAGCGTGAGGTTGAAACTGTAACTCATAAACACCTTGATCTCGTCCCCCTCGTCATTGTAGACCTTGATGCCCTGCGCGCCGCTGTCGGAGGGGCACAGGAAGATCTCCGGCTCGGGATAGGAGCCGGTGAGCATTATGCGGTTGTCCTGCGCACTGATGTTTACAATCGTGTTCTCGCTCGCCGTCGTCCTGTAGTAGACGAACGGGGGAAAGCTGCCGTTATTGTCCAGGACGTAGCTCCTGACCGGGATGTAGATCTGCCGCAGGTTGTTCAAGCAGAAGACGGTCCTTGCTTTCTCCTTCACCTTGTTCAACACGGGAAAAAGAAGGGCCGCCAGGAGCATCATGATACCCACGGCGATGAGCAACTCGAGGAGCGTAAAACCTCCTGCCACCCGTGTCCGCTCACGGCTCAAGCATCGCCCCCTTTGCCTGACTTTCGGATGCGGTCAAGAGCCCGCTCCAATTCGGCGACAGCGGGGCTGGCTCCCGCCTTCCGGACCTCCGCCAGCGCTTTCTCCACACTGCCCTGCAGTGCACCGAGCAATTCCCGGCTCTCGTCCCTCTCCCTGCGCTGCAATTCGAGCACCATGTTGAGGTCTCCGGCAAGGCCCTTCAGATAGTCCTTCTCCCGCAGCGTCACCCTGCCCGTGGGAAGGACTCCCTTTGCCATCTCTTTCAGCGTGCGGCTTATCCTGTAGCAGGGCCCGGCGATCCTGTGAAGGAAAAGGACGCCCAGCAGCAGCCCTACGAGCACACAGAGGACCGCCGTCACGGACATCCTCAACGCAAGCTGCTGGTTGACCCGTCCCAGCAGCTCATGGACAGGTGGCAAACCGGGGATGGCCGGGAAATCCGGCGCCGCCATCTCTTCCAGGAGCAGGTTCCAGCTCGTCGTGTAGACGACGACCACGACCGCCATCACCGTGATCAGCATCAGCCACACCACGATGAACGCATACTTGAGCTGGAGAGGCTTATTGATGAGGTAGTTTCTACGACGGTACCGCTGCTTTTGTCTCAAGACCGCATCCTCCTTCCGGCCCGCCACACACTACCCGCTGGAGACTGCCACGCGAGGAACAGTGCACGTGAGATCAGCACCTGCTCCTGCGAACTTATGCGCTGTGAACAGACAATCCACCGTACGCAATCCTACCACAGGCACTAGGAAACGTCAACTGCCACTTTGGGTTGTGGATACTGGGCGCAACACTGCTGGGAACCTTATGGGTTGCGCGTGGAGTTCGACAGGTCGAACTCCGGGGCAACGTACTGCGTCGCATATTGCCAGGAGAACATGCAACTCGTTGCCCATTGAGTTTCGCTTCGCAAACCGCGCAACATTGCTGAGGACCTCAGGGGTTGCGCTTTGAGTTTGCTTCGCAAACTCGGGCATGTGCCTCCGCAAACGGCTCAAGTACGCTGCCAGCCCTTGACCGTTTCTGCTTGCATGTGCTAGAGTCAGGACTGGAGCACTGGACGGGGGGAAGTGGTGGCCGCAGACAAGCTTAAAGCATGGACAAGGGCAGTCAGGCTCCAGTTCTACCCGATGACCTGGATCGCCTGTAGCGGCAGGAAGGAGGAGCACCATGAGTGATGAGATCAGGAAGGAAGCGCTGAAGTTCCTGAGGAGCGTCCAATCGATGCAGATGGCCACGGTGGATGACGACGCGCCGGACGTGAGGACGATGATGACGGCACGCGTGGACGACGACTTCACGGTGTGGTTCGCCACGAGTGCCTCAACCAGCAAGATCAAGCAAGTCGAGCGAAACCCGAAGACCTGCATCAATGCCGATGAGGGCCTGCAGGCCTTGCGCATCTACGGGAGGACGGAGATACTCACCGACAGGGCGACAAGGGACGAACTCTGGCGCGATGAGTGGAAGACCTACTGGCCGGAAGGGGCTGCATCCCCGGACCTCGCAATACTGAAGATAACGGCGGGGAGGATGCGCTACGTGAACGTCCCCGCTTACGGCCACGAGGAGAAGGAACTGTAGCCCCGCGCTTCACTCCATCTCGAGACGCAGGAAAATACTGCGACCAGCGCGCGGCTTGCATGGCGGTCTTCCCGCCCGGTCAAGGAGACCACCCGAGACCTGTATGCCGGAGTGTTACAAGGAATGGACCTGGAACGGCTCATACACGCTCACTGTCCCGGCCTACATGCACCCCTATCTTTCCAGAGCATCCCGACGGGCAAGTTCAACACCTCCTTCTTCGTACGGTCCGGAAACCAGGAGTTTGTTCTCCGGATAGCGCCTGCGGCGGGCGAGACATTCGTCTTCTACGAGCGCAACATGATGCGCCAGGAGCCCGGGATCCACGAACTGCTGCTTGCGGAGACGACAATACCCGTCGCGCGCATCATCAAGTTCGACGGCACGCATGCGCTCATAGACCGGGATTTCCTCATAATGGAGCGGCTTCCCGGCGGTCCGCTCACCGAAGCGGCGGGCATCGACCAGGGGCCCGTACTGGCAGAAGTGGGAGAGAGCATTGCACAGGCCCACCGGCTGACGAACAGCCGGTACGGCTACATCGGAGAGCACAGGCCGATGGAGCCGCAGGCTACATGGTTGGAAGCCTTTCAGATGATGTGGGAGAAGATGATAGACGACGTATCCTCCGTGGGCCACTACGACCGCGAGGAGAGCAAGCTGATGCGTTCGCTTCTTGACAGCCGTCTCGAGCTCTTCGACCGGGACGTACCGGCCAGCCTGCTCCACATGGACATATGGCACCAGAACATACTCGCCGGCAGGTCGGGGAAGCTGACCGGGCTGGTGGACTGGGACCGCGCACTGTGGGGCGACCCCGAGATAGAGTACGCAGTGCTCGACTACTGCGGGATATCCGAACCGGCTTTCTGGGAAGGTTACGGCCGGCGGCGCGACCTCTCCGGGGACGCACGCACGCGCCAGGTGTTCTACCTTCTTTACGAGATACAGAAGTACATAGTCATAAGACACGGGCGGGGAAGAGACCCCCGGACTGCAAGGGCATACAAGCGCCAGGTGATGCAGATAGTGGGGGATCACCTGCTGCCCTGAGAGCCCGGGAACCCACCGGGTTGCTTCACGGACGGCACCTGCCTCCCGACCCCGCGAGGCAGGGCCATCGCGGGAGGTCCGGAAAGTCGCGGTAAACTCCCGGCCCCGCTCCGGCGTCTAACATTGTGGAACCGGAAGGAATACCGGAAAGGAGGCTGCAAGATGAAGAAGGCGAGATGGTTGGCAGCGATATGTTGCGGGCTGGCATGTGTTGCGTTCCTGGCAGGGGATCTCCTGGCCAAGGACGAGGCGGACGCGCGGCCCGTCAGGGCCAAGAAGGTGCGGGCGCAGAAGGTCCCTTCGGGCCAGGACCTGAAGCCCATCAACCCCGGCAGGGGCCGCGGTCCCGCACGCGAGCGCAGCGGGCCCATGGCGGAGGAGAACACGCGCTTCAGGAGCATCATGACAGACCTGAACGAAGAGAGGAACGCGCTGAGGAAGGAGATATGGGAGGCGGTATCCGAGACCCGCAAGGGAGAGGGCCAGCCGACCCGTGAAGAACTCAAGACAATAGTCTCGGAGTACGAGGGCGAGGCGACGAGCCTTGCGAAGAGAATCGTGGACGCGCGGATAACGCACCAGGAGAAGATGCTCTCCATCCTCAAGAGCAACCGCGCAGATGCCGTGGAGAAGACGACAAGAGGCCTGCTCATGCCCCGCAGGGGCAACCAGGGCCGGGGGGCCGCAGACAGGGGAAGAGGCCGGGGCCCACGCGCAAGCGTCGATGAGGATGACGAAACCGTCCCGCGCGGACGCGGTCCCGGAGACCGCCCCAGGCACAGAAGGCGGCCCGCCGCAGACGAGGAATAGCGAGACCGGCGAACAAGGTATTCATTCCTGCATGCTGAAAGGGGGATGCGGCCCGACCGGGCCGCATCCCCACTTGTATGTCGCCACGGCATCCCGGGAACACATCGCAATCCCCCCCGACGATGCTTGACTTGCCCATGGACAGCATGATACCGTCGCGCTGGAAAGCCATTGTGTCCGAAACAGAGGAGGAAATCCCATGGACCAGCCCGCTACC
>SDBT01005265.1_pt1 | contig 21765 bp, 14 predicted proteins | sample 2277101 | NCBI WGS metagenome assembly SDBT01 (sample SAMN10404973, study PRJNA504765) | marine sediment metagenome | isolation source: marine sediment core GS10_PC15, 103 cmbsf | place: Arctic Ocean: Southern Knipovich Ridge | collected 2010
AATGGCATGATGGAATGCTTCATTCTGCCAAACGGGACTGGAAAGATACTGATGGCGAATTGGGAATTGCTATTCGGTCGGGGTTGGAAAACCCCGACTATCGGTTAGTGGGAACTCTATCGGCTGTAGTGATACTCTCCACGACCACTATAGCCGGGACATTCCTGTCCCGACGGCTTTGGGACATAAACTTTACGCTTGGCAAAATAATTTTCGCCTTGATATGTCCGAAGAAATAGTGTATCCTCTTTAGTCAATCTTTGATCACTAAAGCAATGGTATGGATTGCAGGGCCATACTGCCAAAAAATATACATATTTCAGTCAATATTTTCACGTAAACCATTAGGAGAGAATCTAAGGAGAACTTATAATGGCAAAGAAGCAAATATTATTCGATGATGAAGCTAGAGCAGAGATTAAAAGTGGCGCTGATGGCCTGGCAGATACGGTGAAAATAGCGCTGGGACCCACAGGAAGAAATGTTGTGTTAAGCAAGAGTTACGGCTCACCAACTATAACCAATGATGGCGCCACTATAGCCAAAGACATTGAGTTTGAGAACCCATATAAGAATATAGGCGCTCGCATGTTACGGGAAGCTGTCACTGAAACTCAGAAACTGGCAGGTGGCGGCACGTCCACATCTACGATTCTAGCTCAACGTATTCTCGGAGAGGGGATAAAAAGTGTCGCCTCTGGCGCCAACCCTATGGCACTGAAAAAAGGTATTGATAAAGCTGCCGAAGCTGCGGTGAACGCGATCAAAAGCAGAAGCAAAGAAATCGAAACCAAAGAGGAAATCATTCAGGTTGCCACTGTTTCCGCAGATAACGACAGTGAGATTGGAGATTTGATCGGCCAAGCGATGGACGAAGTAGGAAATGACGGCGTTGTCACCGTTGAGGAGTCCACAGGCGTAGAGACGGGTGTAGAGGTTGTGGAAGGGATGCAGTTCGATCGTGGATATATTTCGGCCTACATGGTAACCGACGTTGACAGTATGGAAGCCGATCTGGATAACCCTTGCATCCTCATCTACGAAGGCAAGATCAGTTCGCTTCAGCCACTTATGCCCATACTACAAAAGATGGCGCAGTTAGCTCGACCATTTCTGGTGATTGCTGAGGACGTAGATGGTGAAGCACTGACAGCTCTGGTCGTGAATAAGATAAGAGGTAACTTGCAGTGCGCAGCGGTCAAAGCACCAGGTTTTGGCGACAGAAGAAAAGAGATGCTATCGGACATTGCCATCTCTACAGGCGCACAGGTGATCTCCGAAGAACTGGGATTCAAGCTTGAGAACATAGTTGTGGGGATGCTGGGTCAGGCAAAACGTGTAGTTGTGGACAAGGATACCACCACCATAATCGGCGGAAATGGCAAGCCCGAGGCAGTACAGGGCAGAGCAGATCAGCTTCGCAAGCAGATAGATGAAACCACATCTGATTATGATAGAGAAAAACTTCAGGAGCGATTGGCGCGCCTGATCAGCGGAGTAGCTATAGTCAACATTGGCGCTCCCACGGAAACAGCGCTGAAGGAGAAAAAAGCTCGGGTTGAGGATGCTCTGGCAGCGACCAGGGCGGCGATTGAGGACGGAGTTGTCGTTGGCGGCGGAGTTGCGCTTCTCCGTTCCGTTGATGATGTGGAAAAACTACAACTATCCGGAGACGAGGCGGTTGGTGCAGACATCGTCAAACGAGCTTTACAGGAACCCATGCGCTGCATAGCCTCAAATTCCGGTGCAGAAGGCTCTGTGGTTATATCTGCCGTCAAAGAAATGGAAGAGAATTTCGGATTCAATGCAGTCACCGGGCAGATTGAGGATCTCATGGCCGCTGGCATAGTTGACCCCACTAAGGCTGTATGTTCAGCTTTACAGAGCGCAGCAAGCATCGCTGGGATAATACTCACCACTCAGGCAATAATAACAGATATCCCGGAAGAGTAGGAGGCACAGAGAAAGCCAGAAGGCCAGAAGGCTGGAAGGCTGGAATACGTAGATAGTGAGGAGAACAAGAACAGCCCTGTTCTCCCTTTAGCAGAGCGGGTTAGGGGAATCTGAGGCATAACATAAAGAGCTAGTCTGACCAAATACCGGACTTTGGCATAAGTTTTTTACTATTGACCTTTTCAATATAGTGTGATATGCTGTTGGCAGTTCAGGATATTGCAGGAGAAAGGGGTCAGTATAAAACACGAGATATTTGATATTTTCTTCAGAAATGCAAACTATACAGAGGAAAGGAGGTCAGGCCGCTGATAAGGAAGTTGCCAGTTATTCGGTGTTCCTGTGATATTGCTTCTTTCGTCAAAGGAATGCCCTGATGTGTAGGTAGACATTAGACATAACAGATTCAGGAGGAAATTAAAATGCAAAGAATCATTAACGCATCGTTCATAGTAACACTTCTTGGCGTAGCTATCCTGTGGGCAGGTTGTGGTGGGCCCAAAACAGAGCCTATTCTGATTGCCGAGACAAATGTTCTCACGACACCCGGTACTATTGAACGAGCGGCGAGCAGCCAAATAACAAACGTCAACGTGCCTGACTGGTTCGTCAATGTGCCTCAAGATCCTGACAACATATACATTGCCAGAACGCGCTCAAGCAAAGATCTGGAGATGTCTATCGACACAGCCCAGGCTCAAGCAAGGGTCGACATGGCCAATCAGGTACAGACGAAAGTCACTGCCATGTTCAAGCGTTTTCGCGAAGAAATAGGATCGGGAGACGACTCAGAACTCAACTCTATAGCAACCGCTGTTTCTAAGGATATAGCCTCAGAAAGCGTTAGCGGATTAAAGGTGAAACAGCAAGAGGTTGTGAAGGAAGGCGCGGTCTACAATGTCTTCGTTTTATTTGAGTTAGCTACCGGGGAAGTGAATTCTGCTGTGCTGGATAAAGTCAAAGCGCAGAAGGATATGTATACCCGATTCAGGGCATCGCAAGGCTTCCAAGAGTTGGAAGCAGAAGTGGCAAAATACGAAGCGTGGAAGAAAGAAGATCAGGCGGGTATGTAAGCATATTAGAATAACCTAATCTGACAGGGGTGCATGTTAATGTGCCCCTGTTTCATTTCCCTCCCACTTTTCCCACTCGCTGGTCACTCTTCACTCAAATAATTGATACTGTTGGCGAATTCGGAATTGCTATTCGGTCGGGGTTGGAAAACCCCGCCTATCGGTTAGTGGGGATTTTATTGTTACCGATAGACGGGAATTCCAGTCCCGTTAGATGAATTCGCCAACAGTATCAATAACTACTGACAAATCCACCCGATTCTGATAAAATGTAAGCGCCAGCCTCATGCTAGCCCAAATCTTGCACTATACTCAGACACACAATTAGATTCTTAAGTAGAACGAGGCTGCCAGCCCGTTGGTAAACATGCCGAGTAAGCTGCACGTTCTAAGTAGCTGTAAAAGAATAACTTCCCACTCACGAGATAACGCTATTCATCAAGGGTGGGTAAACATGAAAATAATTCTGGTCAGGGACTTAGTATGCAGTGACCCGCATCGGGCGGACACAGCGACATAAATTATAGAGCATTCGCCATAACCTACTGAGAAAATCAGAAATGCTACTAACATCCAAAAAACTGCTACAATCAGCAATATTTCTATCATATACGTTGATGCTTCTTAGCTTGAGCATACCCGCGGAAGGTGGACTTCTAAATCTCAGCGTCAGGGACGTTAATGGCAATCCCGCAGCCGGAATAGTATTTCAGATTTTCCCCGGCAGCGTCGACGTTGACGATGACACAATGTATCTCAAGCTGGGGAGTCCGGCTTCAGACAGGCGGGACAATGATGGCGACGGCGAGATCGATGAAAGTGGCGAAGATTTCCCCGGATATGCCACTGACGCCGATGGCATGTTACAGCTTGATCTCGACGATGGACTTTACACGCTGGTGGGATTCTCCAAAACACTGCATTATCTCTTCGTTCGGGAAGTATCCGTTCCCGGCTCGGCTATTATTAGAGCCGCTAACGCTGTACCTGTAAGCATCGAATGCCTAGCGGCGGACGGGTCTCCCATGAACGCGGCAGAGGTTTTCTTCCGGCCTACAAAGTTATCCCGAGCAAGCGTGGGATCTACTGACAGTAACGGCATACTGAAAGCCTACGTCTCAAGCGGCGACTATCACGTAGTTCTCTGGTCAGCGTGGGGAACAGGACCGCATTACCTCGTTCTGCCGAATTACACTATCACTCCGCCGGAAAAGCAAGTAGATTTCCGCGTCGCACAGATACCCACAGGTGAGGTGTATCTTGATGTGCCAGTGGGCACAGCCATCACCATATTTGAGGTGCTCGAGAGTACGTACACCAACGAACTCTCCGAAGGTGTGGAGCCAGAGGTGGGCTACGATGCCGCCTACACTGACTTTTACCCTCAGGTCACTACTGAGTATCCGTTCACACTATCCGCCAATATAGATTATAACTTCAATATGAGCTATGCTGTGCTCTTTGAATCAGGCGTGATATACGCCTATGAATTGCGGCCAGCCCTCCATTCCATCAAGACCGGCGTTCAGCGCGCCGGAATCACTGAAGATGCCATTTTCTCGATGCATATCCTGGCAGATGGCGAGGCAGAGAACCTCACTTACGTTGCCGGTGACAAAGTGAATTTGAGCTATTCCTTCACAGACAATGACGGAAACCTGCTTAATCGTATCCTCAATTACACGGGAGCGCGTCTCGTATTTCCTATCGTGGTTGTTTGGGATCCTAACGGAGTGCCTATCGCTAACAACTTCGACACAGTAGATTTCTTCAAATTCAGTTTTGATCTCCCGCTCTCAGCCGTGCCGGGCGAATACAAGGCTGAGGTAAGCATGGATGCAGGGATGTACGGCAAGATCGGCGACGAATTCCGATTTCAGGTACTCCCTTATTCCGACCTGGAGCCTCCCCAGATCAACCCTCTGGAGTATCCTTCAGAATTCGAGGCGGGGCAGGATCTTATAATCACAGCAGTAATCCGCGACAACGTGGGCATCTCCGGCAATCCAGAGCTGCTATTCTCTATGGACGCCGGCGCATCATGGACAGACATCCAAATGAAGACAACCGGCGGCGATCTTTACAGCGCAGTTATACCATGGGAGCTTCTCGCACTTGGCGAACTGAACTGGCAGATCACAGCGCAGGATCTGGCAGGCAACAGCGCCCAGCAATCCGGGAGCACCATCATAACAGACACATCCCCGCCTGTTATCCAGCATGAAACGCTTGCAACGGCTGAATTCGGCCGTAATTTACAGATACAGGCAGATGTGAAGGACAATGTGGAAGTTCGGGAGGTAGTTCTTGTTTACATAGCAACTGTGGCGGATGCCGGGTCAATAGAGATGTCCGGGAGAGGCGAAACCTACAGCGCATCCATACCAGCGTCTGAGATCACATTCGACGGGATAAAATATTATATTCAAGCCACTGATACTCTGGGCAACGTCGCTTTTCTACCTGACAGGTCTGGAGTTCCGGAATTCGCCAGCGTTAATGTCAGAGATACCACAGCGCCTGCCATTTCCCACAATCCGGTGAGCGTTGTTATAGCAAATTCACCTGTCAGAATTGAGGCCATTATCACGGACAACAGCGGCGTGGTGGAAGCAACGCTCTATTACAAAAGCGCACAGGAGCAGGACTATCTATTCGTTAGCATGGAAAGTCGTGGGAATTTTCACTCCGCTGAGATACCAGCAGAGACAGTCATTCAGGGTGATTTGCAGTATCATATAACAGCCATCGACGGGGCAGATCCAGAGGGAAACACCCGTTCAAGCGCCAGTCCTGCGGACGGCGGTGATCATTCAATTGAGATTCGAGCAGGACCCTATGGTGACCTCGCGCGTTTGGTAATCTCTCCATGGGCCAACCGGGACACACCGCTGGATGTAGCTGCTGGTGAGAGCGTCCGGTTTACAGCTATCGGGCTGGGCGAGGCGGACGAACAGCTTCCTGTGGATGTAACATGGACAGCAACTGGCGGGATTGGTTACATAGATCAGGACGGATTGTTCCTGGCCGCCGGGCGCATTTTCGGGGATGGCATCGGCAGTATCGTCGCCACAGCCAGGCACACCGGCGTTGATGATAAAATAGTGCAGGCAGAAGCCTGGGTGCGCCTCTCACCAATGCCTCCGGCTCTCATCGCGCTGAATCCCGGCTCCATAACTATCGCAGCGGGGAGCAGGCAGGAGTTTTTCGCCACAGTAACTGACGTATACTCTAACCCCGTGGATGCGAAGATCAACTGGAGCGTGGATGCGAGCGAACAGATCGGGACGATGGACGCCGGCATCTTCAGTGCCTCGAAGGCCGGAAGCGGTTTCATAATAGCTGAAGCGGATGGCATACAGGCCACCGCCCATGTGACCGTTATCCCCGAAATGCTTCGAGAAATTGTGATCTCATCGCCACCAGAATCGGCCATCGCAGCCGGCGCTGCTGTCCAGTTTACAGCGGAGGGTTACGATGCTTTCGGCAATCACATATCAATCGCTCCCGTCTGGTCTGTCCGGGGTGGCATTGGCTCGATCAGGGGAGATGGATTATTTCGCGGAGGAACTGCTGGAACAGGGCGGGTAGCAGCCATCATCGGAGAGATTGAAGCGACCGTTGACCTTGAGGTCGTGCCCGGGGAATTACACCACGTCTCTGTCAGTCCCTTCACGGCTTATCTGCCTGTATCAACCAAGGATTATTCATCCACGCATCAGTTCATTGCGGATGGCTGGGACATTGCCGGAAACCCGGTGCCGCTGAAGAGCATCTCGTGGACAGTCGATGGTGTCGGCGGAACTATATCACCATCAGGAGTATTTACAGCCCGGGTCAATCCTCTCGGAATATTTATTGGTGAGATAGTGCTCAACGACACAATTCGCGCTAATGCAAAGTCAGTCACAGGGAGAAATGTTTCCGGCGTAGGTTACGTAGTGATCCTGAAATCGCCGGCCAGCCTCCTATCATCTATAACTGTGCTTGTGCAAGGGCTGAGCACCGATCTGGGAGTAATCTATCTTGCCACAGGCGAATCGGCACAGTTTGAGGCCGCCGGAAGCGATGTGCTGGGAAAGAATCTGTCAATTGATGCGTCATGGTTGGTTGAGGGCGGCATAGGTCACATAGATGTCAACGGATTATTCACCGCCACCAAGCCCGGTTTCGGCGCAGTAATAGCCACAGCCGGAGGCTTTACCGGAAGGATGAACGTGGAAGTTACTCTCGGCTCTCTCAAATCCATGTCTATCCGGCCTGATATGTTAGTTTTGACGCCTGGATCGCAGCATTCACTCACGGCAATAGGGTATGACTCCTTTGAGAATGTCGTGCCGCTTCATAGTATCCGCTGGTCTATCGAAGGCAACGCCGTAACCATAGAACAGGCAGGCGTGTCCTGTGTGGTAACTGCAATACAGCCCGGGAACAGTATAATATCCGCCAGCGCCGGTGATCTGATAGGTTCTGCTAACATATTCGTGTCAGCGGCTTCCGTTTCACTGGACGGAGATGACCCCAATATCGCGCAGACTGATCCCGGAAATTACCCGTACTATCTGGAGATCGAGCCTGAACTGATCAGCATAGCGATTGGGGCACAACAGCAATTCACCGCACAAGCCGTCAATGTCATGGGTGATGAATTCGATTCAGGCAGCTTGTCCTGGAGCGTTGCCGGCGGCATTGGCGAGATCGATGGAACTGGTATTTTCAGGGCTGGAAGCGAACCCGGATCAGGACGAGTTATAGTCACAGATGGTCAGACCTTCGGAACAGCAGTAGTCACCATTTCAGCGTCCGATGCGCAGGCGCAGGAATTATTCATCATACCTTCCCAGGTCTCACTGGTCGCCGGAGCCATGCAGAAATTTGCCGCCTTAATAAGAGATGCCGATGGCGAACTGATACCAACTCTACCAGCCTGGCGTGTTATAGGCAATGTTGGCGTTGTCAATGCTGCCGGGCGATTTGTGGCGACCGCAATAGGCGCCGGTGAAGTGGAAGCCATCGCTGGCGGACTATCAGCAAGATGTCAGGTAACCGTATCACCCGGTAGTGTTGTCCGGGTTGAAATCCAGCCGGATTCGCTGTCCATAAAAGCCGGAGAGCAGCAGAGATTCAGTGTAATAAGCAGAGACGAGGCGGGAAATCTGGTGGACGAACCGCCAGCATTTCATTTAACGGGTGATCTGGGCACTATTGATGACAGAGGATTTTTCACCGCACAAAATACCGGGGCAGGAAGTGTCATGGCTTTTATTGCAGGGCATCAGAACGTAGGGGTGAATCTTGTATCCACCCAGAATCCTGTATTCACCCAGGCGGATATTGAGGTACTGCCCGGCGATCTGTCCCAGGTTGTTATTGTGCCCGTCGATCAATCGGCGTTAGCTGGGAGTTCCGTCAGATTCGCCGCCATTGGGAAGGATGCGCACGGCAATGTCATCCCGGTTGATCCCGCATGGGACATCGACGGCAACGTGAGTATAGGGAGCATCAGCTCCAACGGATTATTCATCGCCGACAGAGTAGGGCAGGCGCAGGTTCGCGCCAGAGCTGGAGGGATTATCATCACAACTTCCATCGAAGTGCTCCCCGCAGCGCCGGTGTTCATTCTGGTAGAGCCTCCCCTCCTCTCGGTGTCTTCGCAGTCGGCCAATGCGAGGCAGTTCTCATTTACATTTCTTGATCTGCGCGGTAATATCGCAGCCGAAGTGGGCAGCGTGGAGTTGACCTGGGCGGTATCGGAGGGGGTCGGCTTCATAGACCCTCAAACTGGTCTGTTCGTGAACGAGACGGATCTTGAGGAACCGCGCACCGGCTACGTGACCGTTATGGCTGTAATCGACAGAGGCTCGAATCAGGAAAGGACGATCCGGGGCAGAGCTGCCATAGTATTGCACCCGGTTGCAGTGCCCCTTACTAACATAACCGTCACTCCCAATCCCGCTATGGTGATCATGGGGGATACACAAAAATTCTCTGCTGCTGGCAGAGATGCCGATGGTACTGAAATGGAGATATATCCTGTGTGGAGCGTTGTCAGTTACGACAGCGGTTCGGAGATACTGAACGCCATATCCGCCGATGGCACGTTCACAGCAACTTCGGAGATGCGAATAGGCTCCAGATGGAGGGTGCTGGCCTCCTCGCCAAACATTGAGGGTCAGATCATACAGGGAGAGGCGGAGCTAAATCTTATAGCCGGGCCGCTGCAATCCATTGAGGTTATGTGTACTGACGGTTCGTGCGTCGCCCCTATTGAGTCAGGACAGACAGTTGAGATCGCGGCAGTTGGATACGATCAATTTCGCAATCAGGTTGACATCTCGCCAGATTGGAGAGTCACCGGCGAGATAGGCGCTGTCAGTTCTGTAGCGACTTCGCGGGATCGGGCAGTTCTGATCGCCGGTCGCGCCGGGTCAGGAGAGGTGATAGCGGAGGCTGAAGGCAAAGAGGGCAAGATACATATAATCGTAACTCCCGGCCCGTTGGTGGGCATCACAGTCTCCACTGATCCAGCGCCATCCGATGAGAATATTGGAATAGATGAAGCAAATCCGCTGATTATCCCTGCCGGTTCGCAGGTACATTTCGTGGCTCACGGGAGCGATTCTGACGTTGACATTCTTGGCAACAGCAAGCCCGTAAATCCTGTAGATATTTCTCCCATCTGGTCAATGGAGCTTTCAGACGACGCAGTGGATCTGGGTTCTATATCTTCTGATGGTATATTCACCGGGCGGGAGGCAGGCACAGGGTGGATAGAGGCCAGAGCTGATTCCATTATCAGTTCATTTTACATACAGGTGATCGCCGGAGATCTAGCATCCATAAGGGTTTCTCCATCCTCCGTATCAGTCGTAGCTGAGGAAGGAAGAACGCAGAAATTCTCAGCATCGGGATATGATCTGCATGGAAATCAGATAGCGAATCTTCAACCGACATGGCAGATCACTGGAGACATAGGTGACATTGATACAAATGGCGTCTTCACCCCAATTTCCTTACCATCCGGGAGTTCTGCCGTCTCCGGGACAGTTATCGCATCGGTAGGGGGAATACAGGGCAGTTCCAGTGTGATTGTAGTGTCCGCGCTGGGGAAATTGTCAACGTTGTCCGTAACTATTGAGCCATCTGTTATTCCGGCAGGTAGTCGGGCTATATGTATTATAAAGGGCACTGATGAACGGGGCAATCCAATAGCCGATTTTACCGATCTCGCCGAGTTATCAGTATCTGCACCGGAAAACCTGGGCACTGTTACCCCTTCAGATGATCCTAACGAGTGGACATTCCGCGCCGACAGAAATCTGTCACCACAGCCTGATGAGCGGAGCGGGCTGCTCACTGTCACTGCAAAGACCGATGATGGAATACTCTCTGATAGCGTATCTTTCACGCTAGTTCCTGGCCCATTAAGCAACATCACTATTGAGCCGGCGGAGATCATGCTGTCGGCGGGTGAAGAGAGCCGCTTCAAAGCATCCGGCTATGATTCCTGGGGAAACCAGCGGGAGCTTTCGTCTCTGGAATGGACGATCTTTCCCCAGCTTGGACAGGTGGAACAGGGCGCCAATTTCCCACAGGAAGCGATTTTCACCGCCACCACCGCAGGACAAGGGCAATTGATAGCCAGCTCTCAGGGATATGATGGATACGCAGCGATAGAGGTACTCCCCGGGAAGCTGGAAACTCTGACTATCGAACCGGAATCGATCACCATTCCCGCAGGTGAATCTCATCGTTTCGTCGCTACTGGCAAAGACCAATATGGAAATGGGATTGAGGAACTCAATTTGCAGTGGCAGATAATAGGCGATGCATCCATCGGGTCGCTGACCGGCGACGGAACTTTTTCAGCGGCTAAGATAGGTGAAGTAAAGCTGAAAGCGGTCTACACAGGCATTGAAAAGGAGATAAGCTCTAATGCGGCCAGCGTTACAGTCATATCCGGCCCCATCGCTTCTGCTGAGATATTCATCCGCAAAAATGAGCAAACACTGGAGCCGCCTTTTGTTCTTCTTTCCGGCGTTCAGTATGATCTTCACGTCCGGGGAAGTGACCTTCTGGGTAATCAGATTTCCATTGTGGACAAAACGTCCTGGGGCGTTTCCGGAGACATTGGCGCGGTAGAATCGTCCTCAGAGGACGCATCCGCGGCCACTCTTACGACACTATTTCCCGGTCGCGGACAGATTTTTGTTACAATTGAGGACGTTTCTGCTCATGCAGAGGTGGAAATTGTCCCTCACTCACAGACGGTAAATTCGCGCCTGGGCGCGCGGCTTTTGGGTCCTTTTGAGTCTTCCCTGAACATTCCTCCTAACGCGCTTCGGGCCGATGAAGAAATCTCCATCGCCATCGCCATATCCCCCGGCACGGAAGGACGCGCTCAACGGATCGGTCACGTTTACAATTTTAGGCCCGACGGATTGGTATTTCAGATACCGGCGGAACTTACACTGTCATACGCTTCAGTAGTCATTTCGGAGATCGATGATGAAAAATTGAGCATATATTCATGGGACAGATTTCAGAAGAAATGGCTCAGAGTCGGCGGAATCGTGGATGAGTCTCAGAAATCTGTTACCGCGACTGTCAACTATCTGACACTATTCGCTATAATGCAGTCGGATTCGGACGTAGATGCTGAAACCGTAAGCGCGGAACTGAGTATTGCCGATGTCCGATTAGCACCGAATACGTACTTCGCCCCGGAGATCAATCGTCTGGCTATACATTACAGAATTAGATATACTCCCCGCCAGCCGGTAGATGTGACAATGAATATCTACGATATAAAAGGCCATCTGGTCAGAGAACTGATGTATAAAAGCCTCAAGTATCCGGGCTGGAATACTGACCAATGGGACGGTACAAATGAAACAGGAGAGGTCGTGAAAAACGGTCGCTATATCCTGCTCATCGCCGCTGAAACGGACAGCGATAAGGTGAGCAAAACTAAGCATATAGCGGTATTTAAGTGAGGATAGTGCAGGCAAGATGCCTGCGCTCCCAGATAAATATGCAGAGAATAGAATTCGAGAAACTGGTGGTTGATGCTCTGGATGGTCTGCCGGAGGAATTCCAGCGGAAGTTGGAGAATATTGACGTGGTGGTAGAATACGAACCGTCCGAGGATATTCTCAGGCGGATGAATATAACTCCGCCCAACACCTTGCTGGGACTATATCAGGGCGTTCCGCTGAACAGGCGCGGTCGGGGATATGCTAACGTATTACCTGATAAGATAAGCCTCTACCAGAGACCCATTGAGTCAGTCTGCCGAAACGAAGAGGAATTGAAGGAAAGAGTGCGGGAAGTCGTGATGCACGAGATTGGGCATTACTTTGGCTTGAGCGAAAAACAGATCAGGGAAGTTTGATGGAAGGATCGGTCGGATGACTAAAATCGGGTTTATAAGAATAGCATGCTTGATAGTTGTCCTCTACATGGGCGCGACGACGGCTGACGGCGCTTTTGAGGACGTGGAGCTGGGAGCGCGCGCGCTGGGGATGGGGTCAGCGTTCGTGTCAGTCGCCGACGGCGCGAGTGCGATCTTTTGGAATCCGGCTGGAATCGCCCGAACCGACCGGCGAGAGCTGACTATGTCATACCTGGGACTATATGATCTGGTGAGCTACAGCACTCTGGGTTATACTCAACAAATAGGAAGAGGGGCAATAGGCTCCGGGATTGTGAGTTCCAGCGACGTGGATGGAGTCTACCGGGAAACAACTATCGCCCTATCAACCGCAGTGGGAATCTATCACGGTCTGAGCGCGGGCTTGAATACTAAATATCTTTCATCGGCGGCTAACACTGGCAACATCAGGATCGGCAGCAGCAAAGGGTTATCTCTGGATCTGGGATGCCAGTATCGCGCATTGGAAGACCTTCTGTCTGCCGGCGCGGCATTCCAGAATCTGATGGGCAACGTATGGTATGATCGGGAAGCTGTGGGGGATATTTCCGGGCGAAGCTACTCGGAGAAACCAACTTTTTCATACAAGGTGGGAGCCAGCGCTGATTTTGGGCGTCTATTACCTCGCGTGGATAAGGCTCTTCTGGCTGCGGAATTGTCCGACGGTGACATTCACATAGGGGCGGAATGCGTTTTCTGGAACATAGTCGCCGCGCGCGCTGGATACAGAACGGGCAACGCTTTAACCAGATCCATCACCGTGGGATTCGGTCTGGGATTGTCCGGCTTCAGGCTTGATTATGCATACGTGGGCAGTGCGGTCGGCTCCCAGACGTCGCAGTTCTCGGTTTCCGTCAAGTGGTAAACTATCATATCGAGAGAGAAAAGCCGCCCCACTATAGGACGGCTTTTAGTAATTGTAACGACTGATCTCAAAATGTGATTACTTGCTCTTTATATTTCCCCATTGTATTGTAAGGGCGTTTTATCCTGGTGGAGTTGGTTCTGGCTCTGCAATAAGATATGGCCACCACCGCTACTCTCCCACGTAATTGTATATCTGCCACCAGCCGCTCTATCAACATAAATCCTGACTTTGAACGTCCGCGAAGTGCTGGATATGGAACTGGAACCAAGGGATATGTCTCGTGTTTCTCCCGGCTCGAGGCTTAATTGGAGATCTCCTGCTGATGTTTGGTCCCATTTCCTGCCCAATCCACCACCTATTCTACCAAACACTTCGTATCCACTTATGGTCGCATTTTCTTCGCCGGTATTCTTCACGATCGCTATCAACTCATCAAAGCCTCCACCCGAATAGTAACGTTGGACCGTTAATACCTTAACACTCATTTCACCCTTAATTACACCGGTAAAGTAAATCACCGCAACTGGCATAACAATTGATATCACTAGCGCAAATATTAGCTTCTTCATCTGTCGCCCTCTCTAGCACCTCGCCCCTTTTAAGACCTGGGCACCAATATCGGGCACGAGCCATTGACAGAGAAGGATTTCTACTCCTCTCCCCTTTGATCGTTCTTAATTGCCCATTGTTATTGGCTTTCTGATGCAGTTTTCATTTTATCTTTGACAATGCATGCAATGCTATTTTCCTTTTTGTGGCTGATTGCTTTTTTGGGGGATATCAACTTATGCAGAAGACCAACATACTGTTATTGATCTACCTGTTTCCACGTATCACCCCCTTGAATCGACAGACTGATCCTACAGAAATACAGGAAATAGCGCAAAAACTGTGCCGTCATAGAATTAACGGGCAATATTAGAACTATACTCGTCAATATATTCTGGGCATTTTACATTAAAAAGCGAAGAATGTCAAGGGGAATGGGGCATCGGGGCATCAACAGCATATCCTGTGAGATACTTCACTGTGTCAGTTGGTTTATGGCGATATGGCGGTCGCGCCTCTGTATATGGCAGGTTTCTGGCACGTTCGTCAAAAAGCTGCCCCATCGCTACCATTTTCCGGCGTACTCCCGGGTATCATATAACACAGTTGACGTAGTTGATAGCAGCACATTGCTTGAACGATACCATTTGGCCTTGATAATCTTTGGTTTGGCGTTTATAATATCCAAGTTCGATTATCGCCAAATTAGTCGCAAATTTAACTAAATTCGAGTCAATCGTGTATACGAATTCGACAATTGTTGAGTTGCCCAGATTGGCGCAAGCTGGGACAGGAATACGATTCATACCGTCGGCGGACATCTTTTATGTTCCCCTTGCCGCGCGTTATTTCAGGAATTCCTGGCACTCCTACACGACTAATTCTAAGGAAGGATGAGGACTGGGGCGGCCAGTTCTATGCTGCTGAAGCTTTGGAGGCAATTCAGAAGAAATCCACTCAACCATAATGGAGTTATAACGGGAGGGATGACTGTGAATAACGTTGAGGATAAAAAGAAGAAGGATTTACTTGCTGCTTACGATCAGGTTCAAAAGATTTTTGAGCAAAATAATGAGCATTACTTCAAACGCACACAGATATTGATGATGGTGATCCAGTCAGCTTTATTTCTCACCTTTGTGAAATTCCTCGGATCTGATGGTACAAAGATCGGTATCTCCAATGCTCCTGGGGGTATATTGCTTATAGTTGTATCCGTTTTGGGTATTTTAGGATCGTATGCTTGGATGGAGATGATTAAGCGGCAGCGGCAACGTTTAGAGTTTTGCAGATACTATATGAGATCTATTGAATCCAAACTTGGGAACCTTGGTATGTCGCTACAGTATTTCACAAATGAAAGAAAGGTGTTTCATTGTAGAAAACCGGTGCATTTGGGCAAATATTGGGAGCGATTTCCGTATAAGAATTCTAGGCACTATGAAAAGATTAGAGGCTCTGTGATGGACGTTGAGCATGGGATAGCTTGCTTTCTGATTATTCTCTGGAGCACTATTCTGGTGGCAACCTATTGTTTCATGGTATATTTGATGAGGAAGAATCCACAGACGGAATTGAAGTTCATTTTACTTATTGTTATGATTCTGCTATTATCAGCATACTTGGCTCTTTTACTATTTGCGTTGATAAAAAACCTAAGCCGTCGCTTGGGTGGAGGACCTGCTTCTTAGCCTGGATTTCGTCCAAATAGGCAAACGTGATAGGCAAACAAGTGCCTTATTCCTCTATAATGAAAGGAGCGAAATCTGATGAAACTATTTATAATATTTGTAATATTCGTGGGAGCTATCACCCTGTCTGTTATTATTGGTTCGTTCATAGGGATCATTGCTGGTGATCGGTTAATAAAAGCGGGCAATATAACCGAGGGCGCAGTTCTCCATATCGTACCAGTGCTTATACTTGCGGTCTACGGAATTGTAGTTGCGGTGATCTTCAAGGAAATAAAAACAGCGAGGGACAGGTGAGCAAAGAGCATGGCAAAGGAGAATAAAATCAAGGCAGGAAAGAAAGCATCTCTGATTCTGCTCTTGAGTCTTGAGTCTTAGACGTAGATGGAAAAATGAGCAAACAGAGCGATATTCTTCCTGAGATCTTGAATCGTATTCTTGAACATGCTCCCGATGCCGCTGTCTATTTGAGTGGGAGTGTGTCATTTGGGTATGAACGCCCTGAATCTGATATGGATATAATTGTCGTCGTGCCAGATTTGACTGCTGCCTGTTTCCCTGGCGGAAAGGTGACATCTCAGGCACGCTATGCAAAGGTTGTGGATGCCATATTCGATGGCGTGCGTCTGGACATGGTCTTCATAACTTCGGTCTTTTTGGAGCAGGAGCTTGCGCGGAAGCCGTGGCGCGGATACTATTTTGCGCAGTTGAGGATTGTTCATGATCCACGAGGGATTATCCGATCCGCTCAGACTCGAATCGCACGTTGGTCTGAAAACTATCCCGATCTAGTGGAGATCTGGAAGGAATGGATGACTCAGCGCAAAGCTCGTGCCGTCAGTGAGGGAAAACAGCATGGTGAACTCATAAGGGAGTTCCCTGATATATTTGCACTATGGGAGCATCTTGACCCGATGTTCAAAGAGTAAACAGGAATTACCAATAACCGCCGGAATTCGAGGGGGAAAATGATGAGATGGAAATCAGGTTTGAGACTCAAGACTCAGGACTCAAGGAATGGAAATGGAAGTGCGTCCGGGCATGGAGTGGTGCTGCCTTATCATCAAATCCCCCCTAACCCCCCTTTACTAAAGTGGGGGACAAAGCGATCCACCATTAATCCCCTTTTGACAAAGGGAGGAACATACATACTCCAGTCATTTTCCGTATCTTGTCGTCCAGGAAATCATATTCTGGGCGAACGTCGGCCCGGTGAATCGCTTGGTTTCGATACGTCGCTATCGCTCCTACTCAACCGGCGCTGGGTCGCGAAGCTTTGTTCCGTCTTGCGTCTTGCGTCCTGTGTCCTGTGTCTTCTCTTCCTCTTGTGTCCAGCATTTTCACCCGTCCTTGCGAATGAATCACTGCGCATCGCTGGTATGGGCGGAGCTTTTGTCGGCCTCTACAACACCGAAGGAGCGATTTTTGGCAATCCGGCCGGGTTGATCAGTATACAGGATAATAACCTATCGCTTGCCCTATCAGCACAAGATATGTATTATGAGGGCCTGCCTTCCGGCGAGGGTGAGCAACTGAATACACTGATTTCTTTCAGGCTAAAGCCATCCGTTTATTACTCAAGAGTTATTAAAGGCGTAGGCGTAAGCCTGGGCTATGTGGATGATCTGGACAACCGCAGCAGTATCTTCAAAGTGGGAGAGACGCTGGCAGAGTACAGCGTTGATGAGAGAAAACTCGCAACGGAGACTAATACCGTTCTGGAATACGATTTTTTCAGAGACAAAGCAGGTATACTCTCACTGGGCTACCCGATCAAGCCAGAGGTGGCAGTCGGGCTAAGGCTGAAATATAGACAACGGAGCGACAAAGTGGGAACTATCTACCGGCCTCTGCGCTTGTCAGCCGTTCACGGGGAGGGAGTGAATCGCAACGACGCTACGAAGCTGCTGCCAGCGATCATGGATAACCTGGATATAGGAGACGCAGTCGATAAGTTCAAAGCGGGTGAAGACAGCTATGAGGAAGTGGTGACCGATCTGTCAGGCAGTGGGCTGGACGTGGATCTGGGCGTACAGGCGAAAATCTCAGATACAGGAAATATATCCGTCGGTTTCATGCTGGATCACCTTATTCAGAGAAGGATCATCAATGCCCAGCCATCCAGCATCAGAATCGGCGTAGGAGCAGTACCCACAGACTGGCTGGTCGCTGGCTTTGATCTTCAGAAAGTCCTGGCTGACGGCGGGTTGAACGTGAATCTGGGCTGGGAAGTCCACTACGAATGGCAACGCTGGTTCTCCGGCGGAATCACGATCCGCAATGGATTCACTCATGAATCATCAAAGGATAAGCTATCTGTCGGAATCGGCCTGACGCTGGGCGGCTCTCATTGGGACTATACGCTGGTAAAACCTCTGGATGGCTCGCATATCGGCAGAGCGACGCATATGTTTTCTTCTACTACGAGGTTTTGATAAGAAGGGCTATAAGTCTATAAGTCTATGGGTCTATGAGTCTATGAGTCTATGGTTCTCCGTATAATATGCCGCTGGCTTGCTTACCAACGGGCTGGCAGCCTCGTTCTACCATAAAAATCTAGTGTGCCTGAGTACAATGGACTCAGGATTTAATAGGTTTCAGAAATGTATCTGTATTTGACTTCTCGTTCGGAATCTGAAAAACAGCTTGTGGTGGCGGAGTGCATCGCCCTAACAGGCGCAAAGCCTGATGAACGCGGGATCGCTCTGTCTGAGGTGGAAGCGGATGTCTCCAGAGCGGCTTATGTTAAAACTTGCGTCAGAGTGATTATCCACACTGCTGATCTTCCGAGCCTGTATGACCAACTGGAGAAAGCCAGTCTCAGTTCGGAGCAGTTCAGAGTGAGTGTGGTGAAAATCCCGCGAAGCCTGACGCTTGATTCCAGGCAGATTATGCATCAGGTGGGCGCTCGGATCGGCGGGAAGCCAAATCTCTCCGCTCCCCGGACAGTGTTTCTCGTGGTTGCGACGGCGGAGGAAACCTGGCTGGGAGAGGTAATGTCAGAGTCCACCGGAGCGTGGGACGAACACTCGCAGAAGATGTATCCCTATTCCAGCGCCCTGCCCACGCGGCTGGCAAGAGCGATGGTAAATCTGGTAGCTGCCCCCGGCGACAGGATAATCGACCCCTGCTGCGGATCAGGAACGATAATGATCGAAGCCGCCAGCATGGGCATAAAAGCCGCGGGATGCGATATTAACCCTAAGCTGGCGACTATTTCCATGGACAATATGAAATACTTCGGTCTGGACGGAATGGTAATGATCGCGGACGCGAGAAATCTTAAAGGGAGTTTCGATGCCGTCGTGACAGACCTGCCTTATGGCAGGAATTGTCTAACCGATGAGCAATTGTGCCGCGAAATCCTGCAAAATCTGAGGAATCTGGCACCGAAAGCCGCTGTGGTAACCAGTGAGGATATGAGCGATCTGCTTTCTCAGATGGGATATTGTGTAAAGTCAGTTGCCGCTGTCCCAAAGACATCTCTGACCAGATATATTCATTTGATAGACTTGAATCTGTAGCCCAACTTTCTAAGGGGCTGTGAAAGGATAACTTCCCATTCGTGAGATAACACTATTCATCAAGGGGCGCTACAGTGTCGCTAAGAGAGGGAATGCAGGCAGGATGCCTGCGCTCCCAGGTTGCTGCTTACTGATTTTTCGCTTTGATGCTTGCCCAGGTGGTGGCGAGTTTGTCCACAGTCATCGCTACAGCCCGATTCTGCGCAGGGGAAGAAGGCACATACTCGTCCATGTAGATTCTTATGTCATCAACCCAGAATGCACCAGCTCCATAGCCGACGAAGAACTTTGCCCGCGTTGCCTGTGGTTGATTGGGAAAAGAATCTGTCGTCAGGTAATACTCCGTCCACACATCCGTCGTGACGAAAGTCTCGCTTCTGTAGCTAGGTTGAAAGCCATCTTCGCTTCCGCCTGAGATAAGCATATGGAATTGCATATTATCATCGGACTTGATGAATGCTGAGAAAGTATATATCTCACCGCTTTCATAGGTGGGGGGGTTATTTGCCGTCATGAACTGAACGGAACCCGCGGATGCTGCGCCGTCTTCCACCGTAACAAGGAGGCATAAATCTCCCTCGATGGGGTCTTCGTCAACGTTTGCCCCTTTCAATTTATCAACTACCTCCATAGTAGCGCCGACACCACCGCCGTCCTTTATTGAGCCTCCTATCGCCCACGGAGAGTTAGTTCCATTCTCAAAGCCTCCGTTAGGCATCAGGTTCTCGATCTCATCAGCGACAGCCAGGCCAGCTACCAGAATAACCATGCTGGCGATCATAAGTTTAGTGCTTTTCAGGATACGCATTGCTGTTTCCTCCTCACAGTTGCGGCTCGGCAAAAACGCCGGTTTTCCAGCCATTTCAAAAAGTATACGACTTTTTCAGTTAGAGAAGCAAAGTTTTGGTAAGGGCGGGTAAACGGTCTTTGATTTACCAATCAAAGACCGTTTACCCGCCCTTACAACTCTACCCATTGCATAAGTAAAAAGGTCGTAAAAGTATATCTATATCAAGGGGTGACTTTGACGACCTCTGTGGGCAGTTTTTCATTTTTGCGCAATCTCCGCGCCATGTTCGCCGCACCGCTTTTGGTCTTGAATTTTCCAACCCTTACCTTGTGAAGACGACTCTTGCCGGGTATTGGGCGGGCGACATCGACGGAATAGCCTTTCTTCCTCAATCGCCCTGCCAGACTGTCAGCGTTATTTTTTCTGGAGAACGCCCCCACCTGTATACTAAAATATGCCTCCGATTTCGCAGGGGATTTCTGTATTGGTTCTACGGTTTTTGGCACGTCACGCTTTGTCACTACAGGCTTGGGCTGGGTCAGGGAACTAAGATGCCGCTGTGCTTGCTGCGCCGCGATGGACTGGCGATAGTCTTTTATCACCTTCTGGTAGAGCTTCTTTGCCTCCTGGACTTTATCCTGACTCTGAAGGCTCTTCGCCAGCAGGAGATAGGCGGATGGAACACGCTGGCTATCGGGCATAGTGTCTATCAAAGAGCGATATGAAGCCTCTGCATTTTTATAGTCCTTCATACCAATATAGCACTCGCCCAGAGACATCAAAATTATGTCCCTGCCAATCTCAGCGGAATCGTCACTCTCCAGAGAGCGCAGGGCTACCAGGGCCTCCGCGTAGTCGTTCTTCGCTATAAGGGTTCTGCATTTCCAGTAACGCGCTGGCCAGTATACTTCGTCATCAGGATAAGATACGATAATTTTCCCATATTCATCCAACGCCTCGCTATACTTGCCCTGTAGATAATAACACTGACCAAGTTGGAAAAGAGATTTCGCAGCCCATTTGCTGTTGGGATATTTCTCGATGAGCGATCTATACATTCCTATGGAGGCGCTAATGTCGGGTCGGAGAAAAGCTCGCATGAAAAGCATCTCACCAGCGTGATCGCTTTCAGGATACCGGGATAGAAACTTCTCTATGCACTGATCGGCGTCAGCAAACTGACCACTTGTGTAAACACTTCTGCACTGCCGGTAAAGCTCCTCCTCAGTTGCGGGAGAAACATTGTCATCGGCGGCGATGATGGGATTGGCGATTCCAGCAATCAGGAGGAGACAGGAACAAAGGAGAAAGGGATTCACCACAAAGGCACAGAGAACACAGAGAAAGCCAGAAGGCCGGAAAGCCGGAAAGTGAGAAAGTGAGAAAGTGAGAAAGTGAGAATATAACATGCCGGTTCCCTGTGAGCTACAGGCATCTTGCCTGCATTGTTAAGCACAGCGACCACGAATGCAGGCAAGATGCCTGCGCTCCCAGAACGAATGTCACAAATCATTCGTGCTATTCGTCAATTTCTTTTTTTGCTCAAGATTTTTCTAAAAGCTTGATCGTGTCATTCGTGATCTTCCTTCTTTTCTCTGCAATTCCGTGTTCAGATTTTATAATTTCCTTGACAACAAGCAAGAGAAAACAGGCGTGGGAATAGAGTTAATCGGTATTTTTGATTCTGAATTCTGGATTCTGGATTGTAGCAATTCAGTGGACTCACCCTCTCGCATGATGACAAGTCCAAAGCGGCTTGTCCTAATACTACTTTGTCATTTAGCCGAAGTAGCCCAAGATTCTATCTTGGTTTTCCGATAAGAAGCCAACTTAGAAAGTTGGGCTACAGGTACATCACGCAGAATTTGGTACAAAAACGCTAAA
>SDBT01005266.1_pt1 | contig 21762 bp, 24 predicted proteins | sample 2277101 | NCBI WGS metagenome assembly SDBT01 (sample SAMN10404973, study PRJNA504765) | marine sediment metagenome | isolation source: marine sediment core GS10_PC15, 103 cmbsf | place: Arctic Ocean: Southern Knipovich Ridge | collected 2010
AAAGTCTGCAGCCAGATGCGCCGTTGTTCATATCACGAAACTCGAATCGACTATCGGCCCGGCAACTTCGCGACGTGTTCAAGACATGGCAGAAGCGCGCCTGCTTCGACAAGAGCCACACCTGCCACGCGCTACGGCATACCGCGTGCACGAATCTGTACCGCGAGACGAAAGACATTCGGCTTGTGCAGCGCTTCGCCCGTCACTTGAGTATTACGACGACTCAGATCTACACGACCCCGAGCGACGAAGACTTGTTGCGCGCGATTCGATCTCTTGAGTGCTAGTTGGCTTCTCGATAGGCCGCAAGCCATTTCGACCATTCGACCTGTTGCTTGCGTTCGTCAAGTAATGCCCATGCTTCGAGCACCTCAGTAGGAATGAGCTTTCCTGTGGTTTTTATCCACGCCGTAATCTCATCTCGGATGGTCTTTACGATGTTTTTGAAGTGCTGATGGATTTCCATTTCTAATCCAACTCGATCGACGTCGGCTTGGCTGACTTTGCCGCTGCGTAATAGAACACCCGATAATTCCATTGGTGGTAACCTTAGTTTTTGAAAGTACGTGCCTTGGGTCCGGTCAGTGATTTGACTGGGAGCTCGGTCATGGCATTGACCTCTGACACTTTTCGACCGCGTTTTTTAGCCAGCTTTTTCGCCGAGGCACGAGCTGCCTTTTCTGTGGGGCCTTTGCCGGTGTAGAGCACGCCACCGCCCGCATCAAGCGCGACTTCGTAGTAGGAATGGCGGGGCATGGCTAGCCTTTTTCGACTTCGAGTTTCATGGTTTCGGTGACGGCGCTCGCCAGGTTGCGCGCTTCAGCGCCCATGTTCTTGAAGGTTCCAGTTACCGCACCGATACGTCGATGCAGCTTCTTGCGCTCGTGTCGACGGAGATCGTCGTGCGAAATCTTTTCCCCTTTACGAAGACGTTGCTCAAGTAGCAAGCACTCGAGTTGCTCTTCGCTCAAGCCTCTTTTGCCTTTAGACTCGCGATACATTTCTAGCAAGATTTGTCCTAACTGCATTCGTTCACGCTGTACTTTCAACGCTTCCGCAAGATCGTCGGTTGTGATGTAACCCTTCTCGATTGCCAGGTTCCCGATCGAATCGGGGTTGCTTTCTGGCGGTACGTCTTCGATGCCGTTACGAGAGAAGAGTTTGTTGAGCATCTGAAGTCCCCTTCAATCAAAGAGCCCTTGCTAGCGTTTCAACTGCGAGGCGAAGAGCATCGTTTGAGTTCTTCACCTCGTGTGCAGCTTGAGAAGCTTCGTTGAGCGCGTTCGTGATCAATTCGGTATCTTCGCGCGCTTCGGCTACTCTTTCTTCTTGGATTCGATTGTTGCGCTTGCGCTCCTGCCAAAAGGCCCACACAGCTGCGGCTAGAAGTACGACGAGCAGAATTACGATTCCGGTCATGGGATGATCTGAGGCGATAGCCTTGGCAATGTCTACGAGTGCACCCATCTATTCCCATGACCTCCATCGAGTCTAGCACAGCCTCACTCAGTTGTTGAGTTGGCCTGTTCCCCATATCGCAAGTGAGGTCATTCCGGTGCCTAAAAAGATACCCAACCACCGATTAAAGCTCGGAGAATCATACCAGTGCACAATCGCCGCTTGTTCGAGCTTGGTCAAGTAAACCTGCTCGACGAGCGCGGCCGTACGCTCGGCCGCCTTCAGCCGCACCGCGAGCTCGCGAGCCGTGTTCTCTGCCTCCAAAAGCTCGACGAAGCGGGCTTCAGATACCAGAAGGCCCATAAAAGGGGCCTGAGCGCCCTTCTTGAGCACAACCACCGCTGGATTGTCCGGTTGCTCCGACGAGCTCACAGGGGCTGAATCGAGCTCTCGGGGTAGATTCTGGGCCCCTACTACCCCAGGGAATGCCAGAACAAGGGCCAATGCGACGGCCCTCATCGTCGTGTCCTGTTGGAGTATTCGGCCAGCGCGGCTAGCCGGGCCTCATCGTCAGCGATCTCTTTGATCTCATCGAGCTTACCGCGGTCGGCGTCAACTTCCTGAAGCTCGGCCGCCAACTGGGCATCGGCCGCCACTTTGATGTCTGCGGCCTTGGTCTTCGCTTCGGCGACAAGGTCAGACTTCTTGCCGCCGAAGAGATGAACTACAACAAAGATCCCAATCGCGAGGACTACAACAACGACTGGAATCCAAGCCGGCACGGGACTAGCCCGCCTTCATCGTTGTGCGCTTGCGGGTCTTGTCCATGAGCTCATGAAAGCCCACCGAACTCAAACCAGCCATTGCGCCAGCCACAATAGAGTTGATTGCCGAAGCCCCGGTCGCGTATGTCGACAAACCGCCGAGCCCGGCGCCGAGTAATGCCGCGGTCAACGGCTTGATCCACTTGTAATCGAGGGTAGTCAGCCAGTTGTTGATCGGTTTGAACCGCAGCATATTCATCATCAAGTTGATCAACGCGATCAGACCGGCGAGCCATCCGACATTTTGCCAATCGTCGATGACTTTTCCTGCATCCGATATGACTTCTCCCACGTCAGGAGAATCTTCGGAGGCCGCGTCTGCGGCTGTCGAGGCTCTAGCTGCCTCCGCCGTAGCTGCAGTTGTATCCGAAGGTTGTCCCGCTTGTGCAAGCACCAAGGCAGATTCGGCTTGTGCCAATTCCGCTTCGGCTCGTCCAAGTTTGATCGCTGCGCTTACGAGTTCCTTTTCTGCGTTTATTGGCGCCGCGAACAACGTGATTTCGGCTTTAACGAGTTCCGCTTCAGCCCGTTCAACTTCCGTTTGTGCTTGTACTGTTGGCGTCGCTAACAACGCCAAAACGATAAGTAATCGTTTCATGCGAGTTCTCCTGTAGTTTAGTAGTCTTCCGCATATTGGAAGTGCATATCATCTCTATAGCCCCATCGACCACCCCATTGGAAGCCGAAACGTTCGAAGGCATCGACAATGGATGGATCGAGATCACCTACTTTCCCAACGCCGTTCGTATCCCAATTCACGTCACAGGCGATCCCCCAACTGTGCGTGGAAAGTCCACGCCTCTTGTTGTGCATCTTGTGACGTGTTGACCAGCAGCCGAATAGACGAATCTCTTTATCGAGGCCACGGTCTTTGATGTTCTTGAAAACTGCCTCGTAAACCGGTCGCATTTTGATGTGCACAAGTTGTTCGCCAACGACGGGGAGATTTACCTTCACTATGTTTTTGTCGGCCCACCCGTTTGTGATCTCGATCGCACTCCATACCGGCACACCTTCGACAAGTCTTACCCCGCCGCCGGTATCGGTGTACTTGATCTCGCCGAACTGCGCTTCGACCTCACGCAACCCCCGAGGCACGGGAATGATCAAATGCTTCGGCTTCTGCGACCAAGCCCTCACGGCTGATTCGATCGCTAGACCTGTGACACCATCGACAATCCCGTCGACTAAATAGGACTGTTGAAAAGCAATCACAGCGGTTCGGGTGCCGCGGCCAAAGTCACCGTCGACCCTGCCCTTGTACAGACCAAGAAGCTTCAAACGCTCTTGAAGCTCGGAAACCTTGTCGCCTTCGGCGCCCTTGCGCAGTGTCATTTGCTTAGATGCTTTCGGCTGTCTTGACCGTCGTGCCAACCGCAGGACACAACGCGTCCACTTGTTGATTGAAATTGGGACTGGGTTCACTGTAATTTTTCACCGTTTCGTGAAGATCAGAATCGGCAACACGGTAATCCATGTCGCACGTCGACGGCGTCGTGTCAGTTCCGCCAATGACAATTCGGGTGTTTCCTAGCTCTCTCGCCATGACCTACTCCTTTATATGCTCTCGTTGGTTTTGATGGTGTCGATCGCGTCGCGCCAAAACTCGCCGACGGCGCCGGTGTTATGAAACGTCTTCGTATAATCGGGAGCCGCGTCGACCCACGACGCCTTCTTTTTCAAAGCGCCGTCTTCAACGGTGTACTCCCAGATAACAGATCCAGCTGGGTTCCCATCTTTATCGGTGGGAACGTAACAGGTGACAAGGCTTCCTAGTGCGCGGGCCATGGTAGCCTCCTAATTTGCGACTGCTGTGGGGGTTTCAATATCGTCGTCGACTTTGACGAGTTCGGGCTTCGTAAGATCGACGGGCTTGGGCTTCATGGCAACCTCGAGCTCTTCGTCGACGGGCTTGGTCTTCATGGCAACCTCGAGCTCTTCGTCGACGGGCTTGGTCTTCTCATCGGCCTTCGCCGCCGTTTCGGCTGCATCTCGACGAGCGCCTTCGGCCGACAAAAGCATCTTGGCGTAGCCGGTCATTTCACCGCTAACTAGGTCGATGTCACGCGCAATTGCTTTTTTCCTTGCTTGTGCGGCTGCTATTTCTTTTTCCAGATCGCCGGAATTGACACTAAGTGCTCGCAACTTTTTCTGAAGCTCTTGCAGCTGTTGGAACATTTCCTGCTCTAGCGCGTTTGCTTCTGATGGGAGTTTGATCCGGCCTGCCTGCAATTTTTGGAGGTACTCCGATGCATCGGGAGTATTCAAGAAATCTTCTTGGGGCTGGGGCCCTCGGACTACGTCTTTTGCCATTTTGGAAACTCTCCCTTGTGCCGCCTTTGTGTCGGCCAATTTGGATTTTTACTTTTACGCTTGTGCACGAACCTCTTGTCGAATTGCTTCGTAGCTCAATCCCTGCTTCGAGAGCAAGTGGCTGAGCACACCGTACAGCTCGCCGATAGCGCCTAACTGCATTGCCCAAAGCCTCTGGATACACATAAAACCATTTTCCATGATTCCCAGTTCTTCTAATCTGGGCTCCGCGTAATGGATGACTTTGTCAAACCTACGGCCCATAACGTAAGCGATGTCTTGACAAGCAACGGCGTCTTGCTCGTCATCGAAAATACCAATCTCAGCCTGATTAGGATCTGCACCACCGTTGATAGCGTTTATGTGTAACGCACCGCTGCCCTTGAGAATTAACTCGGCGACGGTAGAGTTGCGAATGACGAAAATATTTTCAGTAGTACCCCATAGCTGGATTCCAGTCCCAGCTTTCTTGGCCGGAGTAAACTCTACGCAGCCTGTAGAAGATGCACTGGTGGTGGTGTCACCTACGTTCGCCACAGCTTGAGCCGTCCAAGCTATGGTATCCTCGCTTGCACATTGGAAGCCGACTCCACCGCTAGCGGCGACGGCCTTTTCTATTTGGAAGTAAGCATTGGTCGGTAAAAAATCTGTGACTCCATGAGCGACATCGTCGTTTTCGAGACTGAATACACGCCCATCCGCAGAAAGCGTGTTGATAGCAATTCCACCTGGGTCGATCGTGGCGGTTGCGGAGTTGGTCAAAATCGAATCATCAACCGCCACAACACCTGCAAAATGCCCCTCTGCCCAACGAAATGCAGGTGAGCCAATATCTTGCGTAGCATCAACATTAGGCAAGAAGTCGCCAGAGATATTGATATTCGTAACAAAAATATCTGACCACGCTCGTGTGCTCGATCCAAGACTGAAAGTGTTGTCAGTCGTAGGGGAAACATCCGAGCCGACACCAAAGCCGGCAGTACCATCTAAGAACAGATTCCTAGTGTGGATTTGATCGTATCGATGCGTAAGAGATCCCAAGCGTCGAACGGCGTCCAAATCCGGTACCATGTCGGAACCGAGTCCCTGGCCATTCGCGGTGCCGAGAATCAACTCGTCGATATTCGCCTGTCCGTCAATCCAGAGATCTCGCCACTCAGTGCCGCTGATACCGAGATCTCGGGCGTTATCGGTGAGCGGAACTAGATTCGTGTCAAAGTTAGCACGGTCGACGGCTCTGTTGAAGGTTAGCCAATCCCTCTTGGTGCTAAAGTCTCCCGCCGCCGCCGAGTTTTCTTGGACAGACCAACTACCAACGTCGATAGACGTGCGCCATAAACCGCCCGTGGTTACACTATCATCCGTGTCTTTGTACTGGTAACTAGGAATGGCACTCTGCACACGCGGAATACCTAGAAGCCGTATATTGCCCGTGATCGCGAGTGTAGCGAGCAACCCATCGGTGGCCGACGCTTCTGCGACCTGTCCGATGCCAATACGACCGGTCGGCCCATCGACAAAGAAATGGTTAGCCGATCCGGCGTTGTTCGTGTGCTTCCACTGCCCTTTGATCAAGTGCGAGTCACTCGCGTCGTCGTCGCCCGCGGTCAGGTTGTCAGTGATCGTCTCGCTCGAATTCACCTGCACCACGTCTTCCTGCGTCGTCGTACCAGCGATCGTCACGTTGCCGTTGCCGTCGACTTGGAAGACAGGCGTGCCGCTCGGGTTGCGCACGAGAATCTGATCTTCTCCCACATCAGACGCGAAGCTCTTGACATCGATTCGTAGGCGGTTGGAGCTCTTGCGACTGGTGATGTCGCTCAGGTCTGAGAGCGACGCCACGACCACATCTTGCTGTGTCGTGTCGAATGTTGTCGGTGGATTTCCAGCGCCCGTACCCGTCACGGTGCCTAAAAAGACCAACCCATCGACACCTAGAAGCGAAGTATTGCGGCGCACGGTAGGACCGAGCATAACCACGGTGTAATCGGCCAGAGTAGTCGATACAGTAGTCTGCCCTAAAACACCCGAGGTTGTGATTTGATTGATGCCGCCCGTAAACACAACAGTAGCGTCTTCTATGGCAACTCCAGGGGTCGTAGCATTTGGACCGATTGGGGCCTTTTTGAAAACCCTAGCCGTTCGACCGGCATGACTCACACCGGATTCCGCAACGGAATCTACGCCAAAGGTAATTGTTGTACCGTTGTCTACGACTGTCGAAGGGTCGGCCGATTCTCCGACGAACTCTTTTTCACTAACGTATTCAGGAACCCCCTTGACGGGATTAATCTGTACACCATCTGGTACAGTAGCGAAATGAAGCGCTACATCGTAAACGATTGCCGCTGTATTCTCGAAGGTGATACCGGATGCGAAACCGGTTGTCGCTATGTCGAGGAAGTGACCTAGTCCATCAGTACTGAGAGAAGTTCCCCCAACGCTGAAAGCGTCCGCACCGGATGCAGATAAAGATAGAGCCGTATCGTAAACAACGCCTGTGCGGAAAGACTGCTTGAAACCTTCTTGGATCAATGTCTGGAGATAAGACATGAAGCGACTATCGAAGTCGTCATTTCCGAGCAGCCTCTTCTCAGTAAAATCTACAAACGTTGCACCCGTACTCATCTTGTCACCCTCATGCTACGTTGATGTCCACCAACTCTGAGTCTAACGGCACTTCAAAGAGTTCCGCTTCATCGAGTTCTACATCTACACCTATTGAATGACCAAAACCAATCGACCCTGCTGTGTGCGCTGAATCGGTCGTATCTATAATTTCGCTTCCATCTAGGTAGACCTTGATTCTATTTGTCGCACCCTCGACAGCTACGTGTACTCGAATCCCAAAGAACTCACCTATCGTCAAGATAGAAGCAGGAACAAAGGTAGCGATCGTGGAAACAACATCTGCAACTTGTTTTTGAAGCACTACTGTTTGCGCCGTAAAATCGATCTTGACGCTGTAATCGTTATCTAGGTCGGTAGCATAGAAAATAGCCAGAATTGATCCAGCTGTTCCGGTTGTAGGACGCATACGCCAATAAGCTACATACTCCGACCACGTCAAACCTTGTGAAAGAATTACGAAACTGGTCTCATCTGAAAGAGTATCCGTTAGTTTCGCTAGACCACCTTGCACAACCGGGACTTGCGGGGCTTCTCCGGTTCCGCCCGTAAGCACTCCCCATTGCCCATCGTCATTATCGAGGATGAATTGATCTAAGAAGTCCAAGAAGCTAACTTCAATACGTTCTCCAGTCGGACGCATGAGTTTTACCACATTGACAACGAGAGAACGATCGAGATCCCCGGAGTCCATGATTCTCACGTTCATAAAATATTCGTCGGACCCTTCCGTAGGAAGTTCGAGTACGAAAGGATCTCGACCTTTGTGGTCTTCTCCCATAGCCGTAACATCGAGAATCCATCGAAGGTCAAACCAATTCCAAATCCTTACACGCTCTCCAGTGAGGGCCTGCAGAATATCGGTGATCGTGTCTTCAGGCCCCCGATTTTTCCACAACGGAATTGATAATGAGATCAATCGTCGAAGTGTGAAATCGTCCATTCCATCGGTCACGCGCTTGGTGATCGGCTCGTTAGTCCACCCAACAATATTTTTCAAAAACTGAAGGAACTCATCCGGGATTTCAGTGACCGACCACAACTTCTTGATATCGAAAATCTTCCCCTGCGTGATTTGCCAAACGGCTTGAGTCCCATCGATGTATCGACGTACAAACAGGTTCCCGTCTTTTTCATCGGCCGTTCGAATTTGCTCATGCAAAAAACGGTACATGTCGAGCGTCAGCAATTCGGCTGCCGTAACTTCGACGAAGCCGAGCATCTGGGCCAGTGTGGCCGGCGCTAGGGGGTTGCCCGCTATGTCTGTGATCGCCATGCTAACCTATTGTCAGTTGGTAGAGCAGCCCTTCTACCTGCTCGGAAGTTACGAGCTTGACTGTATCGACGTCGAAGTCGAGCACACTCAAAGTCGTAAGCCCATTATTCCAAACGTATTTGGAAGGATCTCGAATATCTGCGTTGTCTTTCATGATCTCGTTGTAGATCACATCGACCCGGGTAGAGCTCACAGCAACGACGCTCTTGAGTTCCGGCGCATCACCGATACCGGTAAAAGCCGCTGTGTCAAAACCGCTATCGAGGGGATTGAACGCCGCATCACGGATAGGGCCCGAGCTGTTCACCGCAAGGCTGTAACCTGCCCCATCGGTCATCTCTGTGGTAACGAGATCAACAAAGGCAGGATTTACATCGTCCACAGGAAGAACTACGGAACTTACGAAGATGCTTGCGCCTCCACCTGTAGGAGTCACTGTGTAGTTCAATGGATTCTCAAGCTCGGTTCCGTTTCGATCCATTGCTTCGTCGAAGGTAACTCGGATCTTGATGTTGTTGGTTGCAACTGCCGAGCTGACCCTTGGCTCAATTCCGAGACCAGTATACGATCCTATGTTGAGGATAGGATCAATCGGCTCACTTCCTTCACTAGTGATTCCTGTTACTGAAGCTTCGTAGCTCTCACTTTGCGTATGCTCGGTCGTCGTAATATCGACAAAGGTAGGAAAGGTCACAGCTTCGGCAACGACCGATAGTGCTGCAACAGATACGCCGCTACCAAGGGAGTTCACAGAATAGTTTACCGGGTCAACGAGCTGTGCATTGTTCAACATCGACTCGTCAAAAGTCATCCGCAACAAGATAGGGCTGGAAGGTACCACCGACAGAACAGTCGGCAAGATCGGCACCAAGTCGGCTTCGCCCTCAACCTGAATCTCACCCGCACCCGTTAGAGCTCGGATGAAGGTGAGGTGCCCCGTACCCTCTACACGCACCTCACCGGCGCCGGTGAAGTTATGGCGTAGAGTGCCGGCGCCCGAGCCTTCGACTCGGATCTCGCCGGCACCCGATAGGATGTTGAGAGCCACTCGTTTCCCTTATGCGACGTTCTTTTGTCGAACCTTCAGAGATCCAGGGTTGAAGCGCTGATCGTCGTTGATGTTGATCGTCACCGGGTTGTCGAGCGGTCCCCAGTGCAAAAGGTTGCCGGCGCCGGCAGCGTCGTGGATCCCGTAGTGACCAGCCGTTCCCCAGCCGCCGCCCGTGGCTTGCGGGAAAGCGATCGTCGTCGTGTGCGTCTTGTCGACCTCGCCCGCTGCTCCGTCGGTCGCCGCACTCCAATCGGCCGTTTTCGAGCTAGTCACGCGAGCGTATCCGTTCCCGACTGGTTCGGAAAACCCAGATCCGTCAACGCCGGGATCTACGATCGATAAACTGATGTGAACTGTCGCGGGCCAAGTTGATCCTGCACCACTTCCCAAGAGAGAATCGAGCAGCGCTTTTGCTGTTGTGTTCAGAAAACCCGATGACATGTTGTGCCCCCTTCTATGGGTCTACTACTGTTATGCTCACAGTGCCTAGCACAGGGAGCTGATCGCCAAAAAGCGGCGTCGGACCGCTGGGCGTAGTCAGATCGACTTTGGTTATACTTTCATCCGTTTCGAAAATCTCATGAGAGATTCTACTATCGTCGACCTCAGCGCCGAATTCCCATTCAAAGGTTACTCCGTCTTCTTTGAGTGCTTCAGGATTAATAATTGCTGACAGTCGATTAGTTATTTGAGCAACCGTCACGTTGCCCGTAACTGTTGCAACGATATCGATCACCTTCTGTGTGAAGTTGACGCTGGTCACTTCCTGATTAGCAATCATTGCTTTCGGTACAGGAGGTGAGGCGAACTTGTCTCCGTTGAAAAACAGATCGAGCGCGTCTAATTGAGCAGCACTTGCAAGCCCGCCGCCACGAGCAACGACAACATTTTTCACTGTCTTGGGTCCGAATCCTTCTTCCACAGGATTTGATCTACCGAATGGTTTTGCTCCGTTAGGATCTGTGAAAGCAATCGTTTGCTTTTCGATATCGTCAGGACCAAGAGCAACCCCCCCAAGAACACGCAACGACGCAGGCCCTTCGATCTTCACCTGTTCCAAACTTGTCTCGGTTGCACCGTCGGCTTCCGCCCACCCTGTAGCTTGCCGCGGGTTGAAGACTCTAGACACAAACGAAAGTCCCGTTTTATCGACGGTTACTGTATTCGCTCCTACATTACCGTTGTCATTGGCACCAACACGGTAAGTAATCCTGACGTTATTGACGCCCAAAGGTGGTATCCGGCCGGCTACACCGTCACCGAATTTGATGGTTGCCCGATCGTTCGCCCCGAGCTCTACGGTGTAATGATTCTGTGTAGGCGACGACTTCAGGAAATTGTCGACGGTATCCCACTCCACCCCGTCGACGAATACGGTTTGACTTCCGTTTATAAAAAAGTCCCGGCTCGTCTCCATCTCTTGGTTCGGAAGTCCTGTAGAACTACCTAACGGGCTATCTTCGACCGATCGCCCTTGCGTTGCGAGTCGTTTTGCGAACTGTTTCCCTTCGTCCATTCGAACGGCTTGCAGAGTTGGCGAAGTCGGTGTGCTCACATCGACGATTCTGAAGCGAAGCCAAAAGGCCTCTTTGCCGTCGACGTCGCCTACCTTCCAATCGCGCTCGAGCGTTTGCGGTATTGGGTATTCGACCGTATCCGAGCCAACGGTGAAGTTAACGGTGTTGTCGACCACCTCGGACAAAATCTCCCAGTCCGACCCGACAGTGTATTGTTCAGGGTCTGTCGACGGGCTTGATTGTCCGAGCAGTCCAACGATAACAAAGTTGGTGCCGTCAAATTGGCTGAAGGCATTTTCGAAAGCCGTTGTCTCGTTCAGCTGCACTCGAATGTCGGTACCTTGCCGGTTTTGTGTTCCGAGGTAGCTGGTCAAATCAACACGGATAGTCGATCCAATCACCTCAATCGGAGCAGTCGACGGGGCAGTAAATCCCGTTGGAGCGGTCTTGCGAAAGTCGTTATCGAAGTACTCCCAAACTCCTGTGATGCCCACGGCTACGGCGGTCAATGGCCCCACCGACAGTTGATCCCACATGACTTCGGCGTGCCCAAAGTACAGCTTGTCTTTTACCGCAGGTGTAGACCAAGGCACGAAATCGTCGGCCGGTGTTACGGGGCTGTTGCCCTCGGTTGTAAAATCGGTGAAGACGTCGTCTTCTTCTGCAAGAACATGCGTGAGCGGGTCCGTCGGGGAAGTCACGAGCTCGGTCAAGGCTTCAAAGAAGATCACAGGCTCATCGCCCTGCCTTCTAGTCGCTACCTGTGATTGCAAGGGAACAATGGTCCCTGAGCTGGCGAAGACCTTGGCGAGCTCGTAGATCAAATCTACTTGGGCAGGAGATGCGGGGTCGAGCTCGAAGTCAATCAGCCGAAGCATGTTACGAACAGTTTCGACTAGCTGCGCAGTGGGGAGCGTCGACTCATTCGCAGTGAGATCGACGAGCGTATTGTTCAAGTGTCCGACTAGAGCGAACGCTCTCAGTAGTTGAATCAATGGCTCGAACTGGCTTTCGTCCGTAAGCTCGGGAACGTTGATCCGTTTGAACTGAATGAGCGCTTCGAGGATTTCAGGATAGTAGAATCCGCTGAAGTCGAAATCAGGGATCGTTATGTCTACTCCGGCCATAGCACTATCTCCCTATCACGAAACCGTCGCATTGATGAAACGGCCGCCTACAACTCGTGCCGAAAAAGTTCTCTCTTCGTCACTTTCCAGATTGATGAATTTGAATTCGATTGAAAACTCGCCTTGTTCTGGCTCGTCCCGAAATAGGATCGTGTCAGGTAAAAGCTGGAAACGTTGTGCAATTCTAAAGTCACGAAAGATCGCGGTGATTCGTTGCCTGACAAGCGCGTTGATTCGATCTCCGGGTTGCTGAAAGATCATAAATGCGCCAAGGCCTATGTTTTGCTGGAAGGCGTTGTCGTTTTCGTCGTCGCCAAGAGCCATCGATAAGATCTTGGAGTCTTGCGCGTCGGCCGATACTAGCGCCGAGCTTCCGCTTCCGTTGACCCCGACGGGTAGTGCTAATCCAGTTGCCATGTTCTATCCGTCCGGGAACGCCAAATGAGTTGAGTTTTGTGCACTATCCCAATCAGGAGCAGGAGTAGTAGGAGCAGTAGAGGAGGTAGGTACAGGAACCCCTACGGCGGGCGCACCTGAACCACCCGAGACCGCGGTCTGATTGTAAGTGTGCACATGCGTGTCAATGTACGGTTTCACTGTGCCCGTCCAAAACTTCTCATTCTCCTCAACAATGGCCGCATGAACCGCGCCGTCGCCAATGGTTGCAACAGCATCAGCATCATCATCGGCAACTTTTAGTGCGCCTGTTCCGCCCTTTGTTTTGACGTTGAATTCTCCGTCTTCGAGTTTGAGCACGTGATTTCCATCGTCCATGCTAACCTCGATCGACGGGCCTGAAGCATCGAACTCGAGAGTGTGCTTTTCCGAACCGGGTTCCCCGTCGAGTGCTACTCGTAACTTTCCTTCGGTAGAAAACTCTAGTTGGTGCTTGTTCAAAAACCCAATCTTCAACGAACCGTCGGGCGCGATCTCGATGCGCGTATAATCTTTGGCTTCGGGAGCCTTGCCGGCTTCCAACTGCTTTGCCATGTGCGTGAGGTAGATTCGTTGTTTTCCGTCGGTATCATCGAACAACAACACATGGCCAAACGGTGTCGCAAACCCTCGACGCTTACCGTAGTTGGTACTGATAAAGTCATCGTGGATCGGTCTTGGGTCTTCCCCCTCCGGCTCGATGTCTGTCAGGAAGCGCTTTCCTCTCCACTTCGGGGCCAGGGCTTCGAGAGCCTGTTGACCCCAAATTTCGTCACGGTCTGAGGTCGTAACGAATTCTATTTCTACTGCTTCGCCTACGTCTGGAATGTAGAACCAGCCCCAATCGGGCACGGGCTCACAGAGCACCGGAACAGGCGTTTCGTTGTCCCCCATGATTGCGGGGCAAAGCACCTCGATTAAGCCGCGCTTTTCGTCGTCGCCTTCGAAGCCCTCGATCGCTGAAACCGTCGCCTCGTATTTTTCGGTAGTGACTGGCATCACTCAACCCCTGATTGCTTGCGCGAGTCAACCTTGCACTCATAGCCCGTATCCGTGTTGAGCATATGCCGCACTCGCGAAAAATACCACTTTCCTACTAGCGTGTTACCGATACCGTCGAACGTGTGGATCTGGCGAGCTCGAAGCGACTCAACTCCTATGACTTCGGCCTTCCCTAAAATGAAGCTTTCGCGCTGGCGTCGAAACCACTGGGCAGCCCACCTCTTGGCTTCGGCCGCCGATTTGAACTTCTTTTTTGTTTCCGTTTCGAAGCTGAAGTCTTGGAAGAAGATTTTTATCGAACCTGCGTTTTCTACTTCGTCTTCGTTGGTGTCGGTCTCTTCCCCTAGCGCTTCAATGTCGGGAGATTCAAGGTCCTCTTCGACCTCTTCGGTGACGGTTCTTTTTTTCTTAGGATCGAAAAACTGAACCTTGAGCTTTGTCTTGGTGCCTTGAATCAAAAGCTCTGGAGCAAACGATAGGAGCGTCGACAGATCTCCGTTGTTGTATGAAAAAAGTAAGTCAGGTTGGCCAACGGCTTCGAGCACATTTGCTGGGCTTTTGAAATGCAAAGTCCAGTTGCCGTTTTCGTCCCCGTCTACCCAGAAGAAGTAACCGGTGATATTAGCCGCGCCTTTGATCACCTGGTAGTCCGAGACGCCCGCCACCTGAGAACGCCTCCCGGGCTCGTCTAAAGTGTCGTCAATGTCGAGAGTTGCAAAGCCGTAGTCGGCTGCAACTTCGGCGACGATATCGGAGTAGTTCATATCTACGAAGCGCCGTCGCTTGCTGTCTTCGGGCTCGTTGTCCATCATTTTCGCGTCAAAGGTGTACCCAGATACTTCTATCATAGGCACCCCGTCGCGCGGGAAGGTCGGAGCCATTTTGCGTAGAACAACTCGGCCGATGTGTTCCAGCTGAGAGCCGTACCCCAACCAAATAGACATCTCGTTGCCAGGCTGGAAGATCTTCAGGTCTTGAAGTTCCAGCTTGGGATTCTGGATCATGACTTTTGCCATGTCCGCCATGCCGTCGGCGCTATCGTATTCAACTCTTTCAATGAACTGTGTGATCTCATCGCCGAGATCTTCCCCGCCAATGTCGACGATGTAGCGTGGCGTGAGTAGTTCGTGCCGTTCGAATACCACTAGATCGCTTCCTTCAATACGAACGATACCTTCGATCGGTTATGAGAATCGAATACCCGTTGACGTAGAAGCTTCTGGGCCGTGTCTTTGCGACCAAATCCTGTTTGCAGAGGTATCGAAGTCTGTGTGATCTTAGTCCTACGCAACGTCGATGCAGTTGGCAATTCAATCGTATTGCCTGTTTGAATGTTCGGCTTGTCGGGATGCAGCTTGCGGATTGCGTCGCCGAGAAGGGGATTGCCGTACTCGCGCTCGGTCAATGCCTCGTAGTAATCGGCAAACTTTGCTCGATGAAAGCGCGTGTTCCCTATTGCCAGGTTCTGAATCGAGGCCTCTTTGTACTCCCGAAGATTGACCGTGAATTCGACGTGTCGAAGACCGCCCGCGAACGTCGGTCGGTGGTAGCGAATCCCCGAAAGAGATTTCAGAATGCACTGGTTATTGAACAGATTGAAGCTACCGTTCCCTACCCAAAACTCGAGAATGGGTGGACGTTGCAGTGATTCATCCCGACGAACGAAGCTCTTCAGCGTCTGAAGGTGGTCTTCGAGATCTTCAATTGCGGTCGTTGCAACAAACCGACTGCGAAACGATATCGTTTCTACATCCCCGTGAAGAAACTGTGTGATCGCAAGCTGCCTATTCAACGAAAACTTCTCATTGTAAGAGCTGCTGACATCCATCGTCATAACTTCTGGGTGGAACTGACCACGCAACAGCCTCAAACTATCGGTGTTGAACAAGTTCCAAACGCGAGGCAAGTCGGAAATACTAGGAAGTAACAGGCCCATAGTCTATCCCGATCTCGAATTGCCGCGGATTCGCGTTCCTGTTTGAGCAACGACGCCGCGTAAGAATGGCTCGTTTATAGCACCATTGCGCTCGAAGGCCGTTTGTTTAGCCTTGCCCGTTATCTCGGCCAAAGTAACTCCATCGCATACGAGCTTGCTGGTTACATTGGTGTCTCCAGCCACCGCGGTAACATTGATCTCGGTCTTTTTCTCAGCCGCTTTTTCTTGTCGCTCAGCCTCTTCTCGTCGGGTTTGGGCTACCTTTTGCAGAGCGTTGCTAGCCGCGATTACGTTTTCACCGCGCGCTGCCGGCCCTTCGAGAATCTGTGCACGGGGTCGAGCAATCTCGACCGCCGGAGCAAAGCCCGTCTTTGCAAATTGTTCGAGCTGTCTGAGCGTGGAAGGATCGATAAACCTCGATACAAGTGTTTCCGGCAAAGCACTGAGAGCCGCTAGAATCCCTTGCATAAGAACTTGAAACGGAAGGGTAAGTACCCGCGTAATTGCCTGACCTACTTTGGAAAAGAAGGCAGTGAACTCACCTGAGAAGAGCAGTTTTATTCCTTGGATTAGATCTCGAACGACTCCCATCATTGTGCGAAATGGGGCGATGATAACTTTCGCCGCTAGCTTTACGAAGGCAAATGTTAACTTGATTATTTGGCCGAATGTACTTTGGAAGATATCCAGAAGGAAACCAGCTACAAAGCCTACGACTGTGCCGAAGTCTCTGAAGCTGCCTGCCATGCCATCGGTAGTTCCGAGAGCCTGGCCAAAGATTTCACGCATGATTGTATCGAAGACAAATTTTATCTCGACGAGTGTTGCACGAACTTCAAAGAAGACTTCGTTGAATAGAATTCCCATGTCACTGGTTAGCGATTCCCATGCGCTCAATATTGTAGTGGTGAATGATGTCCAAATTGCTGTGATGCCCCCTGTTGCAATAAAGAAACCTTCAACGAAACCGTCGATTAGAGGGCCGATAGTGTCGTTGAATACCTTCAGAGCTAGCCTTTCGATACCTCTCCACATGCGCGCAAAGGTCTCGCCGACTGATTCACCTTCATTGCGGAACAGTAAAAAGGCTCCCGTCAATAAAGCCATGACTGCGAGAATCGGCAGAATAGCCGGCGCAATTGCTGCGAGTGCTTGAACAGCTATAATTTTGATGAGGGGCCACAAGAACATGAAGGATTGAACTATTCCAACAAGTATCTTGAAGCCACCTATCAGAATTTTGGCTGCCCCTGCGATGATGTTGAAGGCTCCCAACGCTACTTGCCCTAGCCCCACAAAGATCCCCAATACGGATTTCAGAAGGAATGCCATACCAACGAGACCAATAAGCACCGGCGCCAAAGCTCCAGCAACCACAAGAGAAATCGTTGCAAGCTTTACGAACTGTCGAAGGCGTTCTTTGCCGATCGACTCTTCAAGAGACTTGCCAACTTCTCGTATTCTTGCAACTAGGGAATTGAACGCCGATCGAATTGTATCGATCGCATCGAGTATTCCTTGAGCAATCAGCCTCGCGGTCTCACCTTGCTTTTCGTCTATCTCGATAGTGTCGACACCTTTTTTCAGTGCCTGAATCGCGAACAATACTGAGTTGAGACCGGAAGTCAGATCCTTTACGGTGTCTTTAAATATCCCCAAGAAGGGACCGAAGAATTCAATTGTGGCGGCTTCGGCCGACGAAGCGAAGAGCTTGATAGCCCCCAATAAATTATTGAGGCGAGCTTCAGCCGCTATCTGAGCGGCGCCCAAACCTTCTGAGCTTTTCTCTAGTTCCCGAGTAAGCTCTCTAAGGGCATCTCCTCCGGCTGCTGCTAATGCGAGGTAGGCCCTCTTACCTCTAATTCCGAAAAGCTCGGTTGCAGCAGCATTTCGGTCACTTTCTCTGGTCAGTTTAGCTAAGCCGTTACGTACGTTTTCAATGATCTTCGGCATCTTGAGCAGGCTTCCGCCTGCATCCGTGACTTTGATGCCGAGCTCTTCGACTCTTTTTGTCGCCTTTGGAGAAAGCTTGTTCAGCTTTTCTAACATTTGCGCGAAACTAGTTCCGCCTCTGGTACTTTTAAGACCAGCATCGGCAAGCTTACCAAATATTGCCGCAGTCTCCGCCAGCGAAAGGCCTGCGGCCTTGGCAGATAGTCCGCCAAGACTGAGAGCTTGACCGAGATCAATTATGTTCGTGTTTGATTTTGCTGAAGCAAGCGCCAAAATGTTGGCGTTGGTTCCCGCGTCTTTGGCTTCAAGTCCCATGATCTTGACCGACTGTGCAATAATGTCGGCCGACGTAGCGAGATCGATTCCTTCAGCCGCCGCTGCTGCCATAACGCCGCCAAGACCTTCGATGATTTCATTGGTATCGAAGCCGGCACGACCCAAGAACTCCATAGCTTCAGCCGATTCAGACGCACTGAAGACTGATACAATTCCTTGTCGTTTGGCTTCTGCAGTTAGTTTTGCCAAGTCTTCGGTGCTCGCACGAGTAATCGCGCCAACCCCTGCCATTTTCTTTTCGAACGAGGCCGCCTTAGCGATACCGAAACCGAGTCCCGCGGTGATCGGTGCCAGCGCAAGCGCGGTGTTTCGCATGCCACTGCCAATCACGGCAAGCCCTGCACCTACTTGGCTGGCACCTCTACGGAGGCGAGCGAAGCCTTTTCGAGCGTTTTCCATACCTCGAACAGCAGTACGCTCGTCGAACTTCAGAAAACCGCCTAGACCTATTCGCTCGAATGCCATCCGACCTACTTACCCTTCTTGATTGCTGCAGCCTCCGCTTTCAGTTGTTTTTCAAGCCGACGCAGAAGGTATAGCCGTTCCCACCCTTCAAGATCTAGAAAAGCCTCCCACGTCATTCCCTTGATGCAGTACAGTAAAGCGAAACACTCCCCTAATAAATCTTCCCCGCTCAAGACAGGGAAGAATCCTCGAAAAAACTTTGATATCCCCAATCTAGCGATGTGATGAATTTTCGCTTACATCTCGGGCATTTTTCTTTGATTGACATATCCGGGCCGATCTCGTGCTCGTCGATGCGTGCGGAGAGCTTTTCGATATCGACTTTCATCATGTTGTCGTAGTCCTGCTCGATTAAGGCCATCGGGTCATGGCCAGTAACCTGGCGCACACAACCTTGAATCATGTCCATCTTCGCGCCGGACGTGTTGACATCGCCTGAGTCGATAGCTGTCTTGACGGAACTTTCCATCGTTTGCCAACGCGTTGGTGCGAGCTCAAAACCCTTCGCTTCTTTCCCGCGAATGTCGAATGGGGTTTTGAGTGTATATGACCACTTGACTTGAGAAGGGTCATCCGCTGTTCTCACTTCAATAGTGTCGAGATCTGCGTCGAACGGGAATCCGAAGTTACACGTTGGACAATTGAGCGTCATCTTCAAACTGCTATTGACGCACTGAATACGAAGCCAGACGTACATGTAGAATACGTCGCCCATGTACATCGAAGAGAGCACGGCTCGTTTCTGTTCGTCCTTCATGTTTTCGAAATCGTGGGGACCCACCTTCGTGTACATGTACGCGAGCAAGCGCGTAATGAAATCGCCGCTTTCTTTGCTGTTCGCTTTCAGCTTGCCAACCACGCGCTCTTCACGACCGCGCCAAGGTTTGCAGGCGATCTCTTTGTTGACGGATGACCCGTCACTACCCACAACCCCCAAAGGGAGCCGCGCGCCGAGCTCACGAAGTAGGACGCGCTTTGTTTTAGGTTTTTGAGAAGTCGAAGCTACAGGCTTAGCCTTTGGCTTCGGTTGAGTTGCTGGGGTTACATCTGTCACGGTTGCCTCCAAATAGCTTGGAGCCTTGTTAGGCCCACCGCGGTTATGTGGTGATTGTTATCCTACCGGAAGGGGGACCATCGAATCGTGCTTGAAGGTCCACTCGATTCCAGCCATTTCACCGTCATTGCCCATTTCGGCGTCAGGCGTTACGCGCTTCGATACAGCCAATCCTACGAGGGCCCAAACCGCAGCCGTATCGCCGTGGATGTTAATCCAGATCATGGTTGCGACCTTCTTGTAGAGCGGCGAAACAGGATCTCTACCCTCTTGCAACCACAACTCCATGAAAGCGCGCTCGACGGTGTGGTGCATCGGTTGCATGACGGTGAACTCTCCGACGGCCTCTTCGCCGCCCGACGCTTGCGTACGGTCCGGGAGCTCGACGAAAGGTGTCTCGGATTCCATGCCCGACACCTCGTGAAATACCAGCGGCGGCGCACCGAGAACCAGGAGCTCGTAGCGGTTAATGCCTACGTGACCTGGAAGAATCTGACCTTTCATGCTTGCCTCCTGTGTACCGTTTTACTCGATCGCTTCAGGTCGCCAACGCTATGCGCTGAACGTGACTTGGTCGATCTCGCGACAATCGAGAAGTGGTGAGCCGAACGAAGGCGATGCACCAAGAGAAATCTGCTCATCGGCCGTATTTGTCAACGTGCAAGTGAACTTGCCGTTGACATCTGTCTGGACCTTTAGTGCCGCAGAGGCGGCTCCTGAAAGAATCGTACCTACTGTGCCGATATCATTCAGAACGGCATTCACGGCAGGCGTCACAAGTCCTGCCTCGTCGAAAGCTGCAAACTCCAACACGGTCGACAAGGCTAGTTTCTCTCCCTTGACGTTTCTGAGCTGAAATCCTACCAGCCGTGTCGTTCCACCACCACCAACGTCGGCAGCATCGTCCATCGAGACGTTGACGAATTCGTCCAGAGCCTGGTCCAGAAGATCGAGAAATTTCTCGACATGGGCAGGCGAAACTCCAGTACCGCTCAGCTCGCGTCTATTGATAACTCCCATGGTGTCTTCCTCCTAAAAAGAGATTTGGGCTTTGAGCTCTACGCTGCTCCGTCGAAAATTCCTTGCTTCCCGATGCGGATAATGAACCGCTCAACCGTATCGGCCAACTGTAGAGAGATGTCCGCAAACAGGTCTCCAGCACCTCGGGTTGCGTCCGTGTTGTTTTCCCCGTCGATCTTGATCGAAGCAGCCTCCTCAAAAGTAGCACCGCGAAGCGCTCGTTTGACGAACTCGGGGAAGAAGAAGTTGCGCAAAGCCGCGAGCGCGATCTTGTCGGTAATGGGATCGTTGATCGCAAAGACGATAAAGTCGAAGCTCTCGCGGAGAACATTTTCGTAGAACGACATCAACTCTCTCTGGTGTTTGAATTTCCAGGTCGGATCGAGAGACAAAGTACGATCACCCCAAAGAACGAAGTTGCCCTTCTTTTTCTTGATCACGTTGACCCCGACTGGGTTCAAAATCTCTTCGTTCAAGACTCGTTCGCCGGTCGGAAGATCTAGAACCTGGGGCAAGACCGCATTTTCTCCAGCCGTCGCAATATGGTAGCCGTCGTTGTCGACAACAATTCGGGCCTCTCGACCATGCGCGGCGCCGGTCAATGGAACTTCTTTGAGCTTGCCATCGCTCGACTCGGGATCGAGAATGGAGCCGAACGAGGGGAACGAGACGACTGCATAGTCACTACGCCCCAATGTATCGTTGACCTGATCGATCGCTCCGGTGTCGGTGACGATGTTTGCCGGGATCTCATAGCGGTACTGATAGTTCTTGGCCGCCGCATAGGCAACACCTGCCTTCTGGATTGCAGTCGCCGTTTCTCCAGGAGTAGCCATTTTGATCAAGCCGAAATTGCGATCGAAGAGCCGCGTGAATGGCGAAAGCTCTACGTCGTAGGCTTGCGAGACGAAGTCGGAGTCGATGATATCGGCGTTGCCATCGCGACCTTCGGCGAGCTCCAAGGGTGCTTCGACCATGAACGGATCGGTCGCAACCGCATCGACGGTCATGTCGCTACCGTCGGCGACCGTGATCTTCTTGTGATCGTTGGCCGTAATTCGGAACTTCAGCAAAGGCTCGCCGGCCTTGTCGGGGAAGACGCGGCCGTCGATAAGGCTACTCGGAATAAACGGCTTGTAGTTAATCACGAGCGTATCGCCCGAGATCAGGGGGGTGCCGCCCACGGTGACGGTGAACGGCGGGGCCCACTTGTTCTTGAGCGCGCCGCCCACTGCGTTCGGTGGATCGAACAACGTACCGAGCGTGTGAATGCCCAGGTCGCCGAACTTGTCCGAGGCAACGGTGCCCGCGAGCGCCGAAGTCATAGTGATCGTGATCTTCTGCGCGAGCATGTCGTTGTCGGTGGTGCCGAGCACGAAGGTCGGGTTCCCGAGCGACACAGGAGCGTTGATCGTGAAATCGTGAAT
>SDBT01005267.1_pt1 | contig 21762 bp, 20 predicted proteins | sample 2277101 | NCBI WGS metagenome assembly SDBT01 (sample SAMN10404973, study PRJNA504765) | marine sediment metagenome | isolation source: marine sediment core GS10_PC15, 103 cmbsf | place: Arctic Ocean: Southern Knipovich Ridge | collected 2010
AGTTCCATATGCCTGGAATACAAGGTATATTTGGTCGGGTCATTGCGCTCAACATCCTTATATGGATCCCACTCTTCTACAGAAGTGTTGACATATAAAACTCGATTATCGCGGCACCAATGAACCATGGCAATACAATCGATGTTCCAGGCAAGGTCTATGATCATATCTCCGGCTCCCACATATTTTTCAAGAAGCTGGGCATAATTATCAGGGGTTATCCTCTCCATGGTATATTTTACACCTTTATCTAAGGCATCTTTGATGCGCGAACGGTTATCAACAAAATCCATAATGGTAATTTTTTGCGGAGGCAAATTGATGAGTTTAAGTACAAGCGGAATGGCGCATTGTGAAACGGAACCGCAGCCGATGATTAATATTTTTCCATCAAATTTCATAACTATATTCCCTTCGAACACTTCTATTTTTTTTAAAATTTTTTATTTTTTTGCGCTCTAAAATTAGTATAACATATTTTTTTGCATTTGCAAATAAAAAGCAAGAAAAAAAATAAAAATAAAAAAAGTAAAAAAAATTTTTATTTTTCAATCTTGTGCCTGTTTTACTCCCAACATTTTTCTACAACAAGAAACAGGCACATTAAGAACATGGGGACACTGTTAAAATCAAAAAAGGGAGCAGGGTGAGCTCAGAATTGCGGACGGCACAAGAATATAAAAAATCCAATAATTTTGAGAGTAGAATTTTAAAGGCTTTGGCGAGTTTTCATTCACGCATATTACGGAAACCATCTAAATAATTATCTAAACTCACAATAATCTTATCGCAGGTTTCACGTAATCGATTTTTTGGGGTATACCACATAAAGTGCATTAGATAACCTTCTCCACCTGTGTCAAGTCTATATGTCATCACTCCCCCCATTATTACCAATCCCGACTTTTGTACCCTTTCACATATGGGTTCGAAAACCGTAGTGCGTATAGTAATAAAATAATCTTCATTTGTTAAGATAACATCATTTAAGCTTCGTAGATCTCTATTTATATAACTTTTGACTTGATTTGCTAATTCTTCGTCTTTTAGCATTTCATTTTCGGTTGTTTGAATTATTGTTCTTATATGGAAAGGCGGTTGTTCTGCTTTTACTTGAATAGATATGCTTAATGCAATACATAATAAAATAATGCTTTTCTTCATTTTTATCTCCCAAATATATTTTGTAATAAACTTCTAGGATTCATTATGTTCTTTCATTCTTGTATAAATACTCTACTACCCTAACAAGGGATAGTCCGCTATTTTAGATATGTAATGACATAATCCCAGCTTCTTTTCTTCCTTATAGGCACAGAGGTCTATTTCGGTGCGAAGTTGCTTATTATTATAAAAAGAACATGATTATATCAATGGCAGAGGTGTGTGGGTGCTGGGTTTAGGGCGAATAGATTCGACGTAGAATTCCGCAATTTACGAGTTGAATTTAGAGGTTTGAGATTTTATCACATACTATACCAACGAGTAAATTGCTGGAATTCAAGGAGAAGATTTTGGCATAATATTTTATGCTGAGCCCAAAACCCAGCACCCACACACCTTCTCTCGCTTTCTCCCTTGCGTATTGCTAATATTTTGATATAATAATACTCTGTCTTTGCCCGCATAGCTCAATCGGTAGAGCAGGACACTCTTAATGTCAAGGTTCTAGGTTCGATTCCTAGTGCGGGTACCAAAACCCTGAGAAATTTGGTAATTGCAATTTGATTGCAATTCCGCGGGGGTAGCTCAGTTGGTAGAGCATCACGTTGCCAACGTGATGGTCGCCGGTTCGAACCCGGTCCCCCGCTCCATTCTGCTTCGTCGCGTTGCTTTCGCTCGCGGCTTCGCAGGCTTGGCATTATAAAAACTTAAGAGTAGGAGATGTAACGAATGAAGGTTATGGATTTTCTGAACAAAAAAGCGGTTAGTGCCGGCTTAAAGGCAAAAGACAAGAAAGGCGTCATTAGCGAACTCGTAGATCTTTTAATTAAGGCAGGCGCTATTAGACCAAGAGAAAAAGAATCTCTGATCAAAACCCTTTTAGAAAGGGAGTCGTTAGGTTCGACCGGCATCGGAGCGGGAATAGGTATTCCTCACGGCAAATCCCCCAATGTAAAAGAGTTAGTCGCAGCGTTTGGTTTGTCCAAGGAAGGCGTGGACTTCGAATCTCTGGACGGAGAACCCACCCACATTTTCTTTTTACTGATAGCGCCCGAACAATCTGCGGGCCCTCATTTAAAAGCACTCGCCAGAATTTCAAGACTTCTAAAAGATAAATACTTCAGAGATATGTTGAAGAATATAAAAGACGAAAGGACCTTCATAAAGATTATGAGCGATGAAGATCAGAAAAGGCATTAAGCGAGGGGGAATTTACTCATGAAGAAATTAAAGTGGCTATATCCAGGGATGCTGATTAAGCGGTGGATATTCATGATTACCATAGGGATATTATTGATTTCCATGGGGTTCGCCATCGTTATCTCAGAGCAGACGTCAGCCAATAAAACATTTACAAGTTTAATTATTCTTATCGGCATCCTGTTTGTAATAACAGGTGTAAAAAGAATAGTATCATCTTTCGTGACGATATTTTTACCCGATAAAGAAACCAGATTGGTAGATAAAGTTTATACTAAGAGGGTTCTCGAAAAAGGCCCACGTGTAGTTGCTATCGGTGGTGGACACGGCCTTTCCACGCTTCTGCATGGCCTCAAAGAGTATACAAGCAACATCTCCGCCATTGTGACCGTAGCCGATGACGGCGGTTCTTCCGGAAGACTGAGAGAAGAATTTGATGTTTTGCCTCCGGGGGATATAAGAAGCTGTCTTGTAGCATTGGCTGATTCGGAACACTTAATGGGGAGGCTTTTTCAATTTCGTTTTAGTGAGGGCAAAGGTTTAAAAGGACACAACTTTGGCAACCTTTTTATAACGGTGATGTCAAGACTGACCGGAGATTTTGAAAAAGGCGTAAAGGAAGCAAGCAAGGTTTTAGCCATAAGGGGCCGCGTAATTCCTTCATCAACTGATAAGGTGGTTCTTGTCTCTGAGCATAAAGACGGTTCGAGGACCGTTGGAGAAAGCAAAATCCCCGAGGCATCCAGCCCCATCAAGAAAGTGTATATAAAGCCAGAAGAGTGCCGTCCTACAAAAGAGGCTATAGATGCCATAAGAAAAGCAGATGTAATTATAATAGGACCGGGCAGTCTTTATACAAGTATAATGCCTAATCTTTTGATAAAGGGTATGTCTGAGGAAATCTTGAAATCAAAAGCAAAGAAAATTTATGTTTGTAACGTTATGACGCAGCACGGAGAAACAGACGGTTATAAAGTAAGCGATCATATCCAGGCGCTTATTAATCATACGAGCGAAGGGATTGTTGAATACGTTATAGCAAATACCGGGCGCGTCCCCGAAGGGTTACTGGATAAATATGCCGAAGAAAAGGCTTATTCAGTTGAACTGGATAGTGAGAATGTCAAAAAACTCGGTTCTGAGATAATAAAAGCGAATATTATAAATGCGAAGGATTGTGTGAGGCATAATCCTTATAAACTGGCCAGGATAATATTCGACTTGATTTTGAATATATGAAAAAAGTAAATATTTTACTGGTACTGCACAACCACCAACCATGCGATAATTTTGGATGGGTTTTTGAAGACGCATACAAAAAGTCATACGAACCTTTTATAGCAGTTTTAGAGAAATACCCGCGCGTAAAGGTTGCAATGCATTATTCGGGAAGCCTGCTTGAATGGCTCCATAAGTTTAAACCGGAATTTATATCGAGGATAAAATCGCTTGTAAAAAAAAGACAGATAACTTTGCTAACAGGGGGTTTTTACGAACCCATATTCCCGATTATTCCCGACAGAGACAAAATAGCCCAGGTAAAGCTTTTGACAGATTTCATAAGAAACCGTTTCGAATGTAATCCAAAGGGTTTGTGGATCACAGAAAGAGTTTGGGAAGAGGGCCTCTCGGATTTATTTTTAAGTTTAGGATTAGAGTATACCATTGTCGATGAAAATCATTTAAAACGAGCCGGGGTTTCCCGAGAGAAGATACACGGCTATTTCGAACTCAGGAACGGATTTAAAGTTTTCGCCGCTTCTAAATTGTTAAGATATATGATTCCGTTTGCCAGGATCGATGAGATATCGGAGCACTTTAAAAAACTATCAGAGAAGTTAAAAGAAACCTTTGTAATTTTTGCCGATGACGGTGAAAAATTCGGATTTTGGCCGCATACATATAGATGGGTTTATAAGAAGAGGTGGCTGGAAAAATTTTTCGAATATTTAAGTGACGAGGAAACCATATTGGAATCCGTTGCGCCTGAGGAGGCCTTTGACAGATTTAAGCCCTCAGGTAAAGTAGACATTCCCCCTTCCAGCTATAGCGAGATGATGGAATGGTCAAAAGGCGATTTTAATAATTTCTTTAAGATTTATCCCGAAGCGAATATAATGCGGAATCGCATGTTATATGTAAGTAAAGAAATAGAAAAAGCCGAAGCTTCGCCAAATCCGACAACCACCAGACAGAGATCTCTTTTTCAAGAAGCAAAAAAAGAATTATACAAAGCACAGTCGGGTTGTCCTTATTGGCATGGTGTTTTCGGCGGATTATATCTGAATCATTTACGTTCCGGCGTTTATAAACATTTAATTAATGCCCAGAACGCTCTTGAGAGATTATCAAAGCCTGAAATTGTACATTTAAAGATGTATGACCTTGATAACGATGCAAGCGATGAAATTATCATCGGGAATAGATTCCTTGATTTATATATTAAGCCGGGCAGGTCGGGTTCGATTTTTGCATTAGACAATAAGAGAAAATCCTATAATATGATAAATATCATTACCCGCCGGCCCGAAGCATACCACTCGAAACTTGTTAGAAGGCATAAGAATAATTTTAAAAATATAAAAAGAGACCTGGAAAAAGGCAAGGCTATAGATATCCATAATATATTAGGTATAAGAGGAAGAAATCTAGAGAAATTTCTGATCTACGACGATACTAAAAAGGATTCGGTTATAGATTATTTCCTTGCGGGAAAATTTAGCCTTAAAGACTTTTCTAAAGGAAAACGTGAAAAGCTAATAAAATTATCTAAAAACCATTACAATGTTAACAAAATTATAGACAAAAATTATATATCTTTTATACTGGAAAAAACCGAGGATATCGAATTAGAAAAGGAGGTATTTTGCGTTTATATAAAGAAAGAGTTAATTCTTTCGAATTCCTCAGAATTTTATATAGAGTATACATTGAAAAATTTATCCAGGAAAAAACTTTTTACTACGTTTGCGACCGAATATAATTGGTCGTTTATGAATAAATATTTTTTAAAAAACAGGGATTTTAGGAATATCGATTCATTTCTTTTAAAAGATGAATGGTCCGATATTGAGATAAAGTATCGTTTTAGCGAATCAGTGAGACTGTGGTCAATACCTATTTACACCCTTAATGAAACCGAATCGGGGCTTGACAAGACGTATCAGTATTTGAGTTTATTGATTCAGACACCAATTTCTTTAGCATGCGAAGAAGACATAAAGTTGAGTTCAACCATAACAATAGAATGAAAATGTCGATCGAAAAAAAAATAACAATAAAAAACAAATCTGGATTACATGCACGCCCGGCAGCATTGTTTGTACAGATCGCAAACAAATTTGATAGCGATATAAGCGTAACCAAAGGAAAGCAGAAAGTAAACGGTAAATCCATAATGGGCATATTGATGCTGGCCGCAGGCAGAGGGCAAACAGTTATTATCGGCGCTAATGGAGAAGATGCCGAAGATGCCGTAAGAGAATTATCCGAATTGTTAGTTGTAGATACCGATTACGGATTTGGAGGCAAATGAAGAAAAAAGAAGTTGTGCTACAGGGAATTCCGGCTTCACCCGGTATATCCATAGGTAGGGCATATCTTTTAGACAGCGAGGAATTTGTAGTATCGCGGCGAAAAATTATGCCTAAAGAAGTAGAAAACGAAATTGCCAGATTTAACCGGTGCCTGGCAGGAACCCGCAAAGAACTTTTAGATATAAAGAACAAAATTTCAGAAGAGATGGGGTCCGAACATGCTGAGATTTTTAGCGCTCATTTATTGGTTATAGAAGACCCCATTTTAATAAATGAAGTCATTTCAAAAATAGAAAAGGAACTATTGGGTGTGGAATGCGTATTTTTAGATGTTATGAAAAAATATATGAACGCCCTTTCAAAAGCAAACGATGAGTATTTAAGAGAAAGGGTAAGCGATATTAACGATGTAGGAAAAAGGGTGTTGAGGAATCTTCTGGGCACAAAAAAGGAGACACTCGAGACGCTCAAGAAAAAGGTTATAATAATAGCATACGATTTATCTCCATCAGACACCGCTATAATGCATAAAAGAAATGTAATAGCCTTTACTACCGATATCGGTGGCAAGACATCTCATACGGCAATAATGGCCAAGTCATTAGAAATACCTGCAGTGGTTGGCATTGAGGTTGCTACAAGCCGGGTAAAGAACGGCGATTTTTTAATTGTCGACGGGACCCATGGAAAAGTAATAGTTAATCCTCGCGAGGAGACAATAAAAAAATATAAACTTGATAAAAAAAGATTTGCCGCATTTGAAAAGGACCTCGACGCATTAATAGAACTACCCTGCCAGACACTTGATAAAAGGAGAATCATTCTTGCTGCCAATATAGAGCTACCCGAAGACATACCTTCTGTATTATCTCACAATGCGGACGGGATAGGGCTTTACAGAACCGAATATTTTTACATGAATAGAAAAGATCTTCCTACTGAAGAGGAGCATTATAATGCTTATAAATCTGTAGCGGAAAGAATCTATCCTAAAGATGCGATTATAAGGACATTGGATTTGGGCGGCGATAAATTTTTGTCTCCCCTTCATGTGCCACGAGAAATGAATCCCTTTATGGGCTGGCGCGCAATAAGATTTTGTCTGGCGAGGCCCGATATTTTCAAGACACAGTTAAGGTCTATCCTAAGGGCTTCCGCACACGGAAATTTAAAGATAATGTATCCGATGATTTCCGGTATCGAAGAATTAAAAAAAGCAAATGCAATACTTGAAGAAGTGAAGGATGAATTAAGAAAAGGATCAATTAAATTCGACGAAGATATAAAAGTAGGTGCGATGATAGAAGTGCCTTCGGCAGCGCTTACAGCCGATGTTCTTGCCGACGAAGTTGCTTTTTTCAGCATAGGAACAAACGACCTTATACAGTATGCCCTTGCCATTGATAGGGTTAATGAGAAAATTGCGTATCTTTACGAACCCGCACATCCGGGAGTTTTACGTCTAATAAAAATGATTATTGACAATGGCCACGCCAAAAATATATGGGTTGGCATGTGCGGCGAGATGGCTGGAGATCCCCTTTTAACCATGATTCTTTTGGGGTTGGGTTTAGATGAATTTAGCACCTCACCCGTTAATATGTTAGAAATAAAACGCATAATAAGGGCCGTCTCTTATGAGGATACAAAGAAAGTTGCCAAAGAAGCGTTAACCCTTTCCAGCGGGACAGAAATTGAGAAATTGGCCAAAGAAAAATTAAGAGAGGTAGTACCTGATATAGCGATGAATTTATAGTTAGAAGTCGTAAAGTGAGGGGAAGCGAAAAATGTCCAAACCGTGCTTAGATGACGATCTAATAAAAAAAATAGATCGTGAAAATATGCTTGAATTGCTCGTTAGTTTTCCGAAACAGTGCAGACGGGCTATGCTTATAGGAAAAATGCTATCCATTGACCAGAGGTATAAAAGAAAATATAAGAATATCGTGTTCTTAGGCCTCGGCGGTTCTGCTATGGGCGCTGATATAATAAGGAGTTATTTAGTAGACGAGTGCGGTATCCCTATTTACGTTGTGAGAGATTATACCATTCCCAAATTCCTCGATAAAGATTCTTTAGTTTTTACAACGAGCTATTCGGGAAATACGGAAGAGACCATTAGCATGTATAAACAAGCGAAGATCAGAAGAGCAAATATAATTGTTATAAGCTCCGGCGGAAAATTAGAGAAGCTGGCAAAAAGAAACAGGAATTTATTAGTTACCATTCCCAGGGGTTTTCCTCCGCGCGCGGCGCTCGGATATTCGTTTATTCCTGTATTGATAATTATCTCGAGGCTGAAGATTGTAAGGGATAAAACGAGAGATATCAAGAATTCGGTTTTTCTCTTAAAAAAGCTTTCCAGGCAATTGACGAACCCGAATGCAAAAATTAATATATCAAAAAAAATAGCAGCGCTTATCTACGGTAAATTTCCGGTGATTTATGCTGCGGCAAAACATATGGATGTTGCGGCCCTGAGATGGAGGGGACAGCTGGCCGAGAACTCCAAGGCACTCTCATCTATGCACATATATCCGGAAATGAATCACAACGAGATAGTGGGATGGTCTAACCCATATGCATTGTTGAGGAAATTTGTAATCATTACCTTAAGGGATAAAAAAGATTACCCAAGGGTGAAAAAGAGAATGGATATTTCAAATTCAATTTTTAAAAAGGCCAAATTTAAAGTTATAGAGATAAATTCAAAAGGCAACTCACTCCTCTCGCGGATTTTATCCCTCATATATATAGGTGATTTTGTAAGTTTTTATCTTTCTATCATGTACAAAACAGACCCTACGCCCGTTAATAGAATTACCTATCTAAAAGCGCAATTAGCAAAGCAGTAATAAAATGAAAGCGCTAATATTAGCAGCAGGTTATGGCACAAGGCTTTACCCGCTGACATTAAACAAACCAAAGGCCCTCCTGGAAGTAGGAGATAAAACTATATTAGGGCATATCTTAGATAGCGTATTTGGAATCGAGGGATGTGACATAGCATATATTGTGAGCAATAAAAAATTTTATAACAATTTTTGCAATTGGGTTGATAGTCAGAATTATAAGAGGAAAATAGAAGTTCTAAATGACGGCACCGCATCTAACGAAGACAGGCTCGGCGCTATCGGAGATATAAGCTTTGCACTTGAGACAACCGGCCTTTTTGACGACCTTTTAGTTCTTGGCGGCGATAATTTATTTGAATTTAAATTGAAGGATTTTGCGGACTTTGCTTTATCGAAAAGACCAAATGCATCTTTAGCCCTTTATGATGTTAAGAACCTAGAAAAGGCCTCTCTATACGGTATTGCAGTTTTGAAACAGGAAACGAGCGAAATCATTGATTTTGAAGAAAAACCAGAAAAACCCAAAAGCACACTTGCGGCAACCGCGGTATATTTTTATCCGAAAGAAAAATTAAATCTTATAAAAGAATATATGAAGGGGAATCTTACCAAGGACGCACCGGGTAATTTTGTAAAATGGCTTAAAGGGAGAGAACCCGTTTATGGATATGTTTTTAAAGAGAATTGGTATGACATAGGGGATAAGGTCTCATTAAAGAAGGCAGATGAAGAATATAGAAAGAATACAGGAATAAAGGAAGAAGGGAAGAAAGGGAAATGAAAAAACATAAGTATCTTTTAACATCCGAAAGCGTTACGGAAGGCCACCCGGATAAAATATGCGATCAGATTTCTGACGGAATATTAGACGCTATTTATGAAAAAGACCCAACGGGGAGGGTTGCCTGCGAAACCATGGTTACGACCGGTCTTACAATTGTAGCAGGAGAAATTACAACCTCAACGTATGTAGAGATACCGAAGATTATACGGCGGACCATAAGAGACATAGGCTATACAGACCCCGCTTACGGGTTTGATTATTTGACCTGCGGCGTGATTACTTCAATACAGGCACAATCTTCTAATATCGCATTGGGAGTGGATGTGGGGGGCGCCGGAGACCAGGGTATGATGTTCGGATATGCCACGGACGAAACCAAAGAACTCATGCCTTTACCTATATCTCTTGCGCACAAACTTGCGAGAAGGCTTGCTAAGATAAGAAAACAAAAATTGGTTAATTACTTAAGGCCGGATGGAAAGACTCAAGTAACTGTTCAATATAATGACGGCAAGCCTGAAAAAGTTACAGCAGTGATTGTAAGCGCGCACCATAGCCCGAACACAAAACTGAAAGATATAAGAAGGGATATGCAAAAATTGGTAATAGACAAAATAATCCCAAAGCATTTAATGAGAAAATCTACTAAAATATTTGTCAATCCTACCGGAAAATTTGCAATCGGAGGCCCCATGGCCGATACAGGGGTTACAGGAAGAAAGATTATTGTAGATACATATGGGGGGATAGGAAGCCACGGCGGCGGGTGTTTTAGCGGAAAGGATCCGACAAAGGTTGACAGGTCCGCTTCTTATATGGCCCGTTATATTGCAAAAAATATAGTAGCTGCCCATTTAGCCAAGAAATGCGAGATTCAGCTTGCTTATGCAATAGGTGTACCGGAGCCGGTTAGTATTATGGTTAATACCTTCGGAACAGGCAAGGTGAGCGAAGAAAAAATTATAAAGTTAATAAGGGAGAATTTTGGATTGACACCGCAGGATATAATAGAACACCTGAAATTGAGAAGACCTATATATAAGAATACAGCCTGTTACGGACATTTCGGAAGAGAGGAAGAAGGGTTTACGTGGGAAGAGATAGATAAGGCGGATATATTAAGGAAAAATGCGTAGATTAGTCGTAAGTGGTAAGTGATAAGTAATATAAGGAGAGCAAATGAGATATCATATTAAAGATATAAAATTGGCGAAAAAAGGGAAGCTTAGAGTCGAATGGGCGAACGAATATATGCCCGTTCTGGAATTGATACGCAAAAGATTTTCAAAGAAAAGACCCTTAAGAGGCGTAACTATTGCAGCATGCCTTCACGTAACAACAGAAACGGCCAATCTCCTCAGGACCCTTAAAGCCGGAGGAGCCTTTGTTTATCTTTGCGCATCCAATCCTTTAAGCACACAGGATGATGTTAGCGCCACTCTCGTTAAAGATTATAAAATCCCTGTCTTTGCTATCAAAGGAGAGGATAGGCATACCTATTATAAGCATATAAATCAATGTCTGGATACAAAACCAAATATTACCATGGACGACGGCGCGGATCTTGTTTCGACCGTTCATTCAAAAAGGCAAAATCTTGTTAAAAACATGTTAGGCGGCACAGAAGAGACGACAACCGGAATTATAAGATTAAGGAGTTTAGAAAAGGAAAGTTCGCTTCTTTTTCCTATTATAGCCGTAAATGACGCAGATACCAAACACCTTTTTGACAACAGATACGGAACGGGGCAATCTACGGTTGACGGAATTTTAAGGGCAACCAACATTCTTATGTCCGGGACAAACTTTGTTGTATGCGGATACGGTTGGTGCGGAAGAGGCGTTGCCATGAGGGCGCGTGGCTTAGGCGCAAATGTTACAATATGCGAAGTCAACCCCTTAAAGGCCTTAGAGGCTGTAATGGACGGCTACAGGGTATCCACCATTAAAGATGCCTGTAAATACGGTGATGTTTTTGTGACACTTACCGGCGATATAAGGGTGCTGCGAAAAGAAAATTTTCTTTCGATGAAGGACGGCGCAATTATTGCTAATTCAGGGCATTTTAATGTTGAGATAGATATCCCGGCATTGAAAAAACTTTCTAGAAAAAAAAGGAAAATAAGAGAGTTTGTCGAAGAATATACATTGACCAGCGGAAAGAGAATCAATCTTTTAGGCGAAGGGAGATTGATAAATTTGGTTGCCGCAGAAGGACATCCTGCAAATGTTATGGATATGAGTTTTGCGAATCAGGCGCTTTCAGCGGAGTTTCTGGTCAAATACGGTAAGACATTAGATAAAAAAGTCTATAAATTGCCTGATGAAATAGACGCTGGAATTGCCCGCATGAAATTAAAGGCGCTCGGGATTAAGATAGACACGCTTACGAAGGAGCAAGAGAGGTATCTTGCGAGTTGGGAGTTAGGAACGTGAAGAGAATAGCGGTACTTACAAGCGGCGGCGATGCACCCGGGATGAACGCATGCTTAAGGAGTGTGGTAAGATGCGCTGTATATAATAAACTGCAGGTTTATGGGGTTTTATACGGCTACGAGGGCCTCATAAAAGGTGATTTTGTGAAGATGAATGCCAGAAGCGTAAGCAACATACTTACAAAAGGCGGAACAATCTTAAAGACAGCCCGTTCAAAAACCTTTAAGACAAAAGAAGGAAGAATCAAGGCGTATAGGTTTTTAAGAAAATATAAAATCGATGGGCTCATAGTTATAGGAGGAAACGGGTCTTTCAGGGGAGCGCATGAGTTTTACAAGGAACACGGAATAAATATTATCGGAGTGCCGGGGACAATAGATAACGATGTTTCAGGCACGGATTATACGATAGGCGCCTCAACAGCATTAAATACCGCTCTGGAGGCAATTGATAAAATCAGGGATACAGTAACGAGCATGGAGAGGATATATATAGTAGAGGTCATGGGAAGAAAGGAACCTTTTATTGCCGTAAGAGTAGGATTGGCCGGTGGGGCAGAAGACGTACTTTTTCCTTTCACCGAGTACAACATTGACGATATGTGCGATGATATTAAAAGGGGGAGGGCCAAGGGAAAGGTGAGTTGGATTATAGTTGTTTCTGAGGGTGTTGCGAAGGCACCTGAAGTTGCGGATATAATAGGAAAAAAAACGGGTTATGAAGTGAGATCTGTTGTATTAGGTTATATTCAACGGGGTGGGACTCCCGATGCCTTTGATAGAATCCTGGCCTCGCGCATGGGCGCGGCCAGCGTAGAAGCGCTTGTTAAAGGCGAAACCGATAAAATGGTTGGCATAGAAAGTCACCAGGTGCGTTTTATATCCATGGAGCGTGCGTTCGAACGAGATGATAAGAAGTTAAAATTAGAAAGAGAACTGTATAAATTAACGAGAGTATTAGCGATATGAGAAAAAATATAGAAAATGTAGCATTAGAGTTGGCGTTGGCGGAGGAGGTCGAAGAAAAAAGAAAGATTGCAAGAGGAATTTTCCAAACCGCTTTCGAATTGGGCATTTACCCCTATAGCATAGACGATTTTTACAGAGCTCGGGGAAAGGGTGAACTTAGCGGTTTTACAGTGCCTGCAATAAATTTGAGGACGATGACATTTTACTTGGCTGCCGCAATTTTCAGGGCGGCTGAAAAAATTAATGCCAGCGCTTTTATATTTGAAATAGCAAAGTCAGAAATGGGTTACACCAGCCAGACGCCGATCGAGTATACCAGCATGTGCCTGGCAGCTGCCATAAAAGAGGGATACAAAGGACCTGTTTTTATCCAGGGAGACCATTTCCAGTTTAAAGCAAAGAAATTCAAGGAAAACCCAGATAAAGAAATAGAAGACATGAAAACGCTTATTTTAGATTCGATTAATTCGGGTTTTTATAATATTGACATTGATTCTTCTACATTGGTGGACCTGTCTCGTCCCACGACCATAGAACAGCAAAAATTGAATTACCAGATGTGCGCCCAAATGACGGATTTTATCCGCAAGATTCAACCCCAGGGTATAGAGGTATCTGTCGGAGGAGAAATAGGTGAAGTCGGCGGTAAGAATTCTACGCCGGAGGAATTGCGCGCATTTATGGAGGGGTTCAAGAAGGCGCTTGGAGGATCTAAAAAAGGTATAAGCAAAATAAGCATTCAGACAGGCACTTCTCACGGAGGGGTGATTCTACCAAATGGCAGCGTAGCAAAGGTAAAACTGGATTTCGATACATTAAAAACCCTTTCTGAATTAGCCAGAGAAGAATTTGGCATGTCCGGTGCTGTTCAACACGGCGCCTCTACGCTTCCTGAAGAGGCATTCGGCAAGTTTGTCGAAGTCGAAACTGCCGAAGTTCATCTCGCTACGCAGTTTCAAAATATAGTTTATGAAAGTAAATTTTTCCCATCCAAACTTAAGGATAAGATTTACGAATGGTTAAACGTTAATGCCGCCGGTGAAAGAAAAGACGGCCAGACCGATGAGCAATTCTTATATAAGACCAGAAAAAAGGCCCTCGGCCCTTTCAAGAAGGATATTTTAAATCTGCCCAAAGACATTAAAGAAAAGATAGTAAAAGAGGTGGAAACCAAGTTTGAATTTCTGTTCGATAAACTTAAGATCGCCGATACCCGGGACTTAATTTTAAAGCATACCCCGCCTAAACCGATAAAAATAGATTTAAAAGAAGACTCCAGAGGAGCAAAACTGGACGGAGAAGGGGACGATTAATAATTATTTTCTTTAGTCATACAGGCAATCCAAATCGCAAAAACCGCCCTTATTATGAAGGGTTTTATTTATTTTCGTTTGATTATAATAATATTAATGCTTCAAAGTGAGATAAAGTCCGGTTAGCCCCAGAATAATATTGGCCGACCACGCTGCCAGGATAGGCGGCAGGACCCCGCCTTTTCCAAGAGCCAGCCCTATTGCAACTATAGGTATATATGTTAGGGCTATCAGGATTCCTCTGGCCATACCTAAAAGCGACTTACCTCTGGAAGTTACAAGCGTAAAAGGTGCAGCTATTAAAATCATTACCAGGCAGGAGAAGGGAAACGACAGTTTATAGTACAGATCCACAGTAAATCTTCTAGAGGCCAATTTACTACCCGCCAAGAAGACCTCAAGATATTTTTTGAGTTGCATATAACCCATAAATTGGGGTTGCCATTGGTTATTTATAAAATCTACAGGGGTTTCTTTTATGGAAATTTCTTTTTCCTCGTAGATCTTCGGATTTCCTATAAATTGACCTTCGGTGTCTATGTTATAAATTACCACTTGTTTGCCGATCCAGGTTCCGCCCTCCCAGAGCATAGTTTTTAGAGATAATTTCGATATTACATTCTGGGATTCGTCATGCGTATGTATTATAACATCCTCTAATATATTGGCTGTAATGTTGAATTTTTTGGCGAACATAATTCTGTTTCCCTCTCCATAGATAGCGACATTACGCATAACAATAGGCTGTGACTTACCGCGTTTTCCAACCTCAAGTTTTTCATATCTTATTTTATTGGCCATTCTCATTGAGCCGGGGACTACCTTGTCGTTCAAGATAAATATAAAAACGCCAATAACACAGGCGCTGATAAGCATGGGTCTTATTATCTTAAAGAGGCTCACACCGCTGGCCTTGAGGGCCGTTATCTCATTATGTCTATTTAGATTGCCAAGAAGGAATGCGCTTGATAGAAGGCAGGAAATTGGAGCAATCTGGGTTATAACAAAAGGCATCATATAGAAGTAAAAAGCGCCAAGGGCATTAATTCCTATTCCTACGCGCAATATTTCATCCAGGAATCCGAATATGTCGCCTATTACAAACAGTACATAGAGAAATACTGTGCAGAATAGAAATATCGATATGAATGAAAAAAAGATATATTTGTCGAGTATCTTCACCCCGTTAGACCTTTCTTTACCCCGTTAGATATCTCTTTAAGGTCTAACGGGGTTCATCGTTTCAAAATCCTGGAAAACAAAATAACGGCTACAATACCAAAGGTTATATTTGGAAACCATACCCCCAGCCATGGGGGAACAAATTTGGGTATAATGCATGCGACTCCGCCAAGCATAAGTAACCAATATATTAAGAATACCGTAAGGGCCATGCCAAAATTAATAGATTTCTCGCGCCTTTGCGTTTTTATACCTATGGGAATTGCCAGTAAAACGAATATGAGATTTGAAAATGCGAGTGAAACTTTATTATGTATTTCTATTTTTAGAGGAGTTGTATCGATATTTTCCTCTTTAAACTTTTTAATCTTCGTCCTTAATTCGTCCAGGGTCATTTCGCGGGCCTTTTTTTCTACCGTCTGTTTTTGAAGCGCATCTTTTAAATCCAGCGTTAAATAGTAATTTTTAAAGGCAAGTTTATACAAAACATTCGGATCTTCAGGATTAACCTCATCGGCGATTCCGTTAGTTAGCTTTATCTTTACTTTATCTTCACCCGGTATGCTTATGATTTCTCCTGTTTTGGCTATCAGCGTCCTGGTGGGGCCATTTTCCTGTGGCTGGTAAATTCTTATATGCTTAAGTTTATTCCCTTTCATGTCATAAATAAATATTACATAATTTTTGAATACCTTGATAAATATGCCCGGCTCTATTAACGCAGTAGGGTTTTTTATTCCTATTTCTTTAACCAATTTTCTCGCCCTGAATGACGATTCAGGCATTATTTTGTAATTGAAAGGTATAGAGGCCAAACTTATGATTAAACCAACCACAAGAACAGGGCCGGTAATTCTAAAAATGCTTACACCGCTTGCACGAAGGGCAATTATTTCATTATCGTTTGAAAGCCGGGCAAACCCCAGAAGCACACTGGAGAGGACCGAGATAGGTATGGTGAATATCAAAAGCGATGGCATCAAAAGTCCTACCAGCCGGAATACTTGAAAAGCGTTTATGCCTTTATTTATTATAAGATCGGCCATCTGGATTATATTACCCGCAGTCAATATGAAGGTTGATATAATCAACGATAGGAAAAATGGAGGCACAAGTTCCCTTAATAGGTAATTTCGTATTATCTTCATGGCTGAAAGTATATTGTATGTTAGACAGAGGAATTTGTCAACGGGCACATAAACAATAGCCTCAAGTTAAGAGACACTCTAGCACAAATATCCCCTTGCCATTTATCTGAAAGAGTTTTATAATAAATACCTATTTATAAAAAACAATGAAGCTAAAAAATATTATTGAAAAATTTTTTCCTTTTCTTTATAGCTCGAAAACTTATCTTGCTTTCGGGGTAGAAGAATCCCCCACCAAATATCCTCTAAATAAAGCTCGCTATCTCTTAATGGCATCCTATATCCACGAAGAATACTTAAAAAAGCAAAGGCCAATCAGGGTTTTAGATATCGGATGTAATGAAGGAATGATGATACTCTACTGTAAGAAGAGTAGTTCTAAGACGGAGTTTTACGGGATAGATATCCTACCGGAGAAAAAAGATAAATCTATGGAACAGGGGTATAAATCCGTTCTTCTTCAAGATATCCGAGAATGCCCCTTTGATTATGAGAAGGGTTTTTTTGACGTGGTAATCTGCAGCCATATTCTTGAACACCTCGAACATCCCGGGAAACTTCTGGAAAAACTAAAGCGAATCATAAGAAAAGAAGGCTTATTGATTGTTGGAGTTCCCATTGGGGCGTTACCTTGTATTTTATGGAGAAGGTATATTACACCTCTCTATAGCCCTATAAATAGAAAAGAGGAGTCCTTAAAGCGATTCGGACATGTTAGTTTTTTTACATTGGGCCAACTCAAAAAGCTTTTAAAAAACCATGGTTTTATAACAGAAGAGGCGCGCGGCGATTATTTTATCCGCGCCAGGAGGTTTTTTATCGAAAATTATAAGTGGTGGTTTGATTTTAATCAGTGGTATGGAAAGCTATTTCCCGGCGTTCTTGGACATGTAACAGTTAAATCCCGCTTCCGGGCACCCCATCTTTATTGACGCGCGCTTCTTGACAGATTTTGCTTCGATGTTATAATAACGAGATGAAACAGTTCATTAAAAAACATAAAATACTAAGCGCCGTAATCATAGCGTTTCTCGCCTTAAACCTTTATTCGGTTATACCTATAGTTAGATTTTATCTCTCAAAAACACCCGCCAGCTTCGAACGCAATCTCGATATCACCGAGAGATTAAAGAAAAATAAGGAGCCGTATTTTTCTTTTATCGTTATAAGCGATACCGCAAGCGGGCTTTTTTTAAATGAGGCCTCAACCCTTAAAATTATCTCCGCAATGAACAGAGAAGACAGGTTTCGCAAAGTCCCAATAGATTTCGTAATCAATGTCGGCGATGTAACATTTAGAGGCAGGCCCTCTCACTACAGAAATTATGTTAAAATGAGAGAAAGAATAAAATTTCCCGTAATTAGCGTAATAGGTAATCACGACGATGAAACCTATAAAGGTAAAAGAGGAGAAGAACTTTTTAAGGAATATTGCGGGGAAAAAGAATTTTCATTTGTTGACAGAAACTCTTATTTTATTGTGCTTGACAACGAGGACGGCAATCTTGGGGAACATCAATTCGAATGGTTTCGGAATGAGTTAAAAAAGGCTGCCTCCTATAAACATAAATTTGTTTTTATGCATAAGCCACCGTTTAACCCTTACCAGCAGTCTTGGTATAGAATTGAGACATGCCCCTGGAGCCACCGATTTTTGAAACTGTGCGAAGAACATAAGGTCAGTATAGTTTTTTCAGGACATGAATACGTTCAGAGGACAGCGGAATTCGGCGGCGTTAAATATGTCGTGTGCGGCGGAGGCGGGACACTGCTTACGGTTCCATCCTGGGAAGGGAGTTTCCTGAATTACATTGTGGTTAAGGTAAATCGCGATTACGTTAGTAGTGAGGTCCGAAGAGTCATGAGCCCTGTTTGGGAATATTTCGCATATTACATGTGGAAGGATTTGGTTTATTTTGTAAGGGATTTATTATTGTAAATGAAAATAATTTTCTGGATTATTGCCTTTGTTCTCTTTACATTAGCGGTTTTACAGGGTTTATTGAAAGGAGTTGATTTGGCGATAGGCGGTTTTCTTATTAAATTAGGAGAAAACCATTATAGCAGTATTTTTTACTGGTTTAGATTCTTAGGACACTGGAATATTAGCATCCCGATTCTCATAGGAATATCCATCCTCGCTTATAAATTCAAAGCAAGAAAATTTGCCATTTTGGTTCTTTTTGTTTTTTTAGTCATGACTTTTGTCGGGGCAGGATTGAAGCAGTATATAAGCAGGCAACGGCCGTCCAAACAATTTTATAACACCTCGTATGAAGAAAAAGTCTCCGAATCAAGCCGAGATGCTTATCCAAGCGGACATACCTTAAGGACTACATATCTCTGGCTGGCATTGACCGCCCTTATTTCGAAGATCGGATTTCGACGCCGGATACGAACAGTAATAAAGCGGATATCATATCTGGTTATATTATTAGTAGGATTTTCTTCTGTGGTAATTGGCGCACACTGGTTGAGCGATATTATAGGCGCTTTCATATTGGCTTATTGTTTTTATCTGATTCTACTTTTTTATACTGATTATAGACCTCTTGCCAGCGCAAAGCCGTAAACAATTTCAGCTCCTGCCTTAAGCAGTATCTTGGCGCATTCATTCAAAGTAGAACCCGTCGTAAATATATCATCTACAAGAAGGACTTTTTTGCCGCAAATCCTTTTTTTATCTTTTACAATAAAGGTATTTTTTATATTTTTTTGCCTTTCGCATTTAGTGAGCTGATTTTGGGGTTTAGTCCATTTTATTTTTGAAAGTGAGTCTTCTAAGCCCAATCTATAGTGCCTTGAAAATATCTTTGCGATGACTTCAGATTGATTAAACGATCGTTCTTTAAGTTTAGCGCTATAAAGCGGTACGGGGACAATGATATCTATGTTTTTTATTGCAAAAGTCCTTTCAGAAAACTCAAGCAATCCCTTTCTAAAAAGATTTATGAGATAAGGCCTTTTTTTATATTTAAATAAATGCAAGCATTTTTTTAATACATCACGATAGATTCCCCAGGACCAGACCTCTTTTAGATAAGATCTTTCGCCGATACACTCCCCGCATGAGGTTCTTTCATAAGAGAGGTGCCTTGAACAATATTTGCAAAACGGAGGAGAGTTGACTTTGATTTTGCCCAAGCACTGGTTGCAGATGTGATATTCAGTTTGGGCCAATCGGACAGCGCATATTTCACAAAATGGCGGATATATTAAGCCGATCATTTCTTTTAATAGATTCACTGCATTTCCCCTTGTTTTTCTAAGTGATTCCACATCCGATGTGGGCTTACCTAGGCTTCCTTGAATGCCCCTTTATATATAAAGACGTAAAAAACACCCATTTTGTTGCAAATTTTTTGAGAAAAACTATATATCAATTTTCTTGCACTCAAGGCCCGTATATGTTATATTTTCCTTGATATGCTACAGGGTAAAAAAATAGTAGTAGTAATGCCGGCTTATAATGCCGAAAAGACACTCGAGAAGACCTACCGCGAAATTCCTCATGATATTGTTGATGATATTATTGTGATTGACGATCATAGTAAAGATAAAACCGTTGAGATTGCTAAAAAACTTAACCTTTCCGTATATGTCCATGAAAAGAACAAAGGTTACGGCGCAAATCAGAAAACCTGCTATAAAGAAGCACTCAAAAGAGGAGCGGATATAATTATAATGCTTCATCCTGATTATCAATATCCGCCAAGGCTTATCCCGGCTATGGCAGGCCTTATAACGAGCGGTATGTTTGATATAGTTTTAGGTTCTCGTATCTTAGGCGGAATGGCCACTAAGGGCGGCATGCCTTTATATAAATACATTGCAAACAGAATGCTTACCTGGATAGGCAATTTTTTGTTGGGGGCTAAGCTTTCAGAATATCATACCGGCTACAGGGCATTCGCTAGGAATGTTCTAATGAATTTGCCGCTTTTGGAAAATTCGGATGATTTCGTCTTTGATAACCAAATTTTAACACAGGCAGTTTATTTTGGATATAGAATCGGAGAGATCACAGCCCCTTCCAAATATCGCAAGGAGTCCTCTTCTATAAATTTTAGAAGAAGCGTTATCTATGGCCTTTCGGTTTTGTTAACAGCTTTTAAGTTTTTTTTGCAGAAAACAAAATTGTTCAAGTTTCCTATATTCGATCCGAAGGGGAAGAAAATTGTCTGATGAGTTGAAGGTTTTGAGTATTTTAAAAAAAGAGTATCCGAGAACAAGGGTTGCCCTGGAATTTGGTAACCCCTTACAAATCCTTGTCGCTACAATTTTATCTGCCCAATGCACGGATAAGAGGGTAAATATGGTAACAAAGGATTTATTTAAGAAATACAAAAAGGCTGGAGATTTTGCCAAGGCGAATCAAAAAACATTTGAGAATGAGATAAGGTCCACCGGTTTCTACAGGAATAAGGCAAAGAATATAATAAACAGCGCTAGAAAGATAGTAAAGAATTTTAAAGGCAAGGTTCCCGGGACGATGGGGGAGCTGCTTACGCTTCCCGGCGTAGCGCGAAAAACAGCTAATATAGTTTTATATAACGGATATGGCATAATAGATGGTATAGCCGTGGATACCCACGTGAGGCGGCTTGCGCAGAGATTAGGCCTAAGCAAGTCCGATAATCCTGTAAAAATAGAGCAGGACCTTATGAAGGTTATCCCAAAGAAAGAGTGGGGGAGGATAAATCATTTGTTGATAGACCACGGAAGAAAAATTTGTGATGCAAAAAAACCAAGGTGTAAAGAGTGTGTTTTGAAGAAATTGTGTCTGTCACATAAGGAAAGATAAGGAAAAAACCGGCTGTTTTTTAAAATATGAGAAAATTTGCTGAAAGAATAACAAGAATATTTTTTATTGTGGTATTGTTCTATATTTTCTTTGTCAGCATTGCTCTTATGAGCCACAGCTTTAAATGTTTCGGAAGCGCATTCAGCGAGAGGCTTATAGCAACGACATCAAATCCTGTTGTTGGTTTATTCATCGGCCTTCTGGCAACCAGTATTATTCAGAGCTCCACTACCACAACTTCTATGGTTGTAGGTTTTGTTGCCGGAGGGGTGCTTTCTATAAGAGGCGCCATTCCAATAGTGATGGGCGCCAATATAGGCACTACCGTAACATGTACGCTGGTAGCGCTCGGCAATATAACGAGAAAAGAAG
>SDBT01005268.1_pt1 | contig 21761 bp, 25 predicted proteins | sample 2277101 | NCBI WGS metagenome assembly SDBT01 (sample SAMN10404973, study PRJNA504765) | marine sediment metagenome | isolation source: marine sediment core GS10_PC15, 103 cmbsf | place: Arctic Ocean: Southern Knipovich Ridge | collected 2010
AAACAGGCGACTTGGTGACGATCACAGTGGTCGTGACCAACACCAATGCCAACGGGACGTTTACCGTGACTAATCTCACCGCTGATACGTTTTCGTTGGATGGAAGTACGGGAAACGGGGCGTACGGCGGCGGCGGGGTCTGGAACATAACAGGGGCTTATGCTGTTACGATAACAGTTTTGGGGGCAGACGGGTACGAATTGGGTGAAAACTATTTTGTATTGTTCGCCTACGACATATCTTCGACGGCTGGCTCGATACTCGATAGCTTTATTGTGAATTGAATGGATCTTGGAACATACATGCTTGGCGAGGTTGTACCGATCCGAGCATGGATTCGGACAGATGCCCAACTGCCAATTGATCCAGACGCGGCCCCCCGCGCTTTGATTTATTCGGCAACGACCAGGGTGGCGACTGAAAAGATTCCTGCGATTGACCAAAACGATCAGACGGCTTTGTTTGGACTTCAACTTTGTTTGGACACTAAGTTTTCGCCGGGTAGGTATTCGGTTATTTACCAGTTCCAAATCGGTTCAACGAACAGGGCTTATCGAGATAGTTTTGACGTGGTAGCGGGTGGAGATGCGGCGGGTCGTGGAAATTCTTTGTTCTATTTTCAGGGATCACAACGAGATGTTATTTTGATGCGTACAGATCAGGGTGCCGTACGAAGAATGTTCAATCCGAGGTTGTGATGAAGAAAAGCGGATTCCGATTACGCGGTAGATTTCGGGTGCATCGGTACGATGCCTTTGGTAACTTCATTTGTGCAATGAGGTTCTATAACGCTATCAACTCGCCCGTCCTAGATGAACTGATGAATGCGTTTTTTCGTAACGCGACTCAGCCTACTAATTGGTACACCGGACTGATCGACAACGCTTCGTTTGTATCTGTCAGTTCCGCCGACCTTGCCGAATCGCATACTGGTTGGATTGAGAATCAAGATTACGACGAGTCTACCCGAGTCGAGTGGACGCCGCCGGCCGCTGCCTCACAGAAGCTAGAGAATACGTTGTCGATGGATTTTACGATGAATGCTGTGAAAACAATTCAGGGGTTGTTTCTTTCTGAGAACAGTACCAAAGGTGACGCGACAGTGGGGCAGGCCCTTTGGTGTACTGGCTTGTTCGACACACCGCAATCGTTAGGAATCGGTGAAGTCTTGAAGGTCTTTTACGATCTCACCGCAAGAGAAGGATAAACACTATGGCTACAACTGATAGCAATTTGTTCATTCGCAACGCCACGAATCGGCTTACGTTTCCGATCATGGACACGGATAACGTGCCTGTCACCGCTGCTGGATCTCCTGATTCCGAGCGCAGCTTGGAGGGAGCGGCGTTTGCTGATTGCACAAATGAGGCAACGGAGATTGCCACGAGTAGCGGCGTTTATTTTCTCGATCTGACGGTAGCCGAATGTACGGGGGATCAGCTTGCTTACCTTATCAAATCAACTAGCGTCAACCGGGTGATTATTCCTGACGTGGTTCCTGCACTTGACAGCGGTATAGCGCAGAGCGGTGCGGCGACTTCGATCCGATTGAGAGCGGCGGCGTCCGCAGTCAATGACTACTACGTTGGTGCGAACGTGTCTATTATACGCGGCTCTGGTGCCGGCCAGGTCCGCGTGATTACCGCTTACGTTGGATCGAATGAGACAGCTACGGTAGACCGGGCATGGGCAACGAACCCCAGTTCGACCAGTGTTTATGTGGTTCAGCCGATATCCTCTCCGAGTCTCGACACGTCGGCGTTTGCCGAGGCGAATATCAAGGCGATTGACGACCGAACCGATGCCGCCACCGCGCTGATGGCTCTATATCGGGGCGGTTTGACTCAAGGAACAATTGACGATGCGTCACCCTCCGACGACAACTTCAATGGCGATAACGCTCTGTCATCGGATAACGATTCGTATGTCGGCCAGTTGCTAATTATGACGACTGGTGCGCAGGCTGGTGATGCTGAGAGAATCCTTACCTACGTTGGAAGTTCTCAGTTGATTACTCTGCGGGCAGCATTGCCGGCAGCGCCGGCCAACGGCGATGCGTTTGTAATCTTGGGACGGATTATTTGAGATGGCTGATGCTGGACATTTTATACGGTATGCTCCGAATCGACTTATATGGCAGATGTTCGAGGATACCACGGGCATAGCCGCCTTAAATTGCGAGGGATCTGGTTCTTTGCTTTGGGCAAGTAGGGACGGGGCTGCATTTACAAGTACGGGTACATTTAGCGCGGTAGGTCTTGGGGTTTATGTCAAAGATTTGCTGTTCGGTAATTGTCACGGAAGAACCGATACCTATTTCGCGGTGGCCGGCATCGGAAATGCTAGCGCGCTTGACCGAGCCGTTCATCCTAATTACGGATTCGATGGTTCTGAGTCCGGTGTGGTAGTAACCGGCACTCTGAACAGCATAACGCTTCGTGTGTCAGCGCTAAACAATGAAGGTCTTTTCGTAGGTTCAGTTATTGAGTTGATTCGGGGAAATGGCCAGGGTCAGTCTCGAACCATTGTTGGATATAGTACAGGGCGTATCGCAACAGTAGACCCCGATTGGACTGTCATTCCGGTTATCAACGATGTTTATGTAATCCACCCGGTATCGTCTCCGGTATCAGCGCCGGAAACACCCGGTTTGACACCGGCTGACGTTAAGGCAATCGACGGAAGTACAACCGCTGCGGTACTGTTGAAGTCGCTTTATGAATCAGGATCAGAGCCAGCGGTAGTAGATGATGTTGCACAAACGAGCATCGATCTTAAGGGAAGTTCGTCTCTGTCTGTTTTTAATGATGAATACAACGGACGATTGCTTGTGATGACTAGCGGCGTTTTGGCGGGCGAGGCGTCTCGGATTACGGATTACGTTGGTGCTACTAGGTTGATGGATTTTGCCACACCTTTCACCACAATACCAGTTGATGGAGATGCGTTTGTCATCTTGGCAAGCATGATCTAAAATGGCCGATGCTGGACATTTCATACGATATGCACCGAACAGGATTTTCTTTCAGTTATTTGAGGATACTACAGGGATTCCGGCGTTGGACGCCGCCACAAGTTCTACTTTTCAGGTCAGCACAGATGGCGGCGGTTACGGAAGTAGCATCGGCGCTTTTAATTTTGTAAACATAGGTGGTAGCAACAGTGGGGTTTATTTTAGGAACTTGAGTGTTTCACAATGTTCAGGAAGGACGAATACCTATTACGCAGATGGTAGTAAGTTATCAAACCCCAGCGCACTTCCTCGGGCCGTTCATCCCAACTACGGATTTGACGGCGCTGAATCGGGAGTGGTGGTAGCTGGCTCGGCAAACACGATGACGCTTCGTGCGTCTGCACCGAATGGTGAAGGATACTTTGTTGGTTCAACTATCGAGCTACTTCGAGGAAATGGCCAAGGACAATCTCGGACTATCCAGGCGTACAACACATCTCGTGTTGCGACCGTATCGCCGGATTGGGTAGTCGAGCCGGTTATCAATGACGTTTATGTAATTCACCAAGTAACATCTGATATACCTACGGCTATCGGACTGACTCCCGTTGATCTTGTGACGCTCGATGGGTCTACGCAGGCTGCGATATTACTAAAGTCGCTTTATAATTCAGGTTTGGAAGATGCGAACATTTTTGACATTCTACCCCTGGCTACCAGCTTCAAGGGTAGCTTGAGTATGTCCGCTGTAGATGGTTTTTACGATGGGCAGATGGTGGTTATGACCAGTGGCATTTTGTCTGGAAAGAAAACTAGAATTGCGGATTACGTGGGTATTACTAGACTAATGACGTTTACCGAATCTTTTTTCACATCTCCCGCTAACGGCGATTCGTTTGTAATCTTAGCTCGGAAGGTCTGATGTTCCACTGGCTGTTTCAAAACACGTCGAACAAGGTGCGGGTATCTCAGGATCTCGTACTGGCTCAAACCCCCGATAGCACGGGTCCGACGATCCTATCGGGCCGGGTGCGTTTCGTGCCGATGGACTTCGCCCATGCCACCAACGGATTTATTTATTTTTCGGATGGATTCGGCCCGGTCATAAAGTGGGATGGGATCTCTAATCAGGCTAGCGAAGCCGGGGTGCCGGCACCGGCCACGGCCCTTACTATCGGTGCGTCTGGTTCGGGAAGCATAGACGGCACTTATACCGCGTATCAACGGTACGTGGACATAGATAACAATGTCAGCAACTTGTCGCCAGTCTCAAATAGCTTGGTAGTTGTCTCTCGCAGCCAGATTGATTATACGGGTGTTCCGACAACGATGGATTCCCGCGTAGTCAAGCGGCAGATAATCCGGAACACGAGTGGACAAAACTCAGTTTACTACGTCGATGTCGAAACGACCGATCTAAGTGCGACTACGTTCACCAGTACACAGACGGATTCCTTGCTGGCGACGAATGAGGCAGTTGCGTTGTTTGATAACGCGGGTGTATCCCTGGCCAACAAAAACGGAATACCGCGTACCGACAAGCCGATCATTGCCTACTTCTCTGGTCGGTTGTTCATGGCCGGCGACAAAGCCTACAAAACTGGCCACGTAGCCGTGACGTTTCAGAGCAAGACGGTCACGGGCGTCGGAACCCAATTCAATACGTCGATGGAAGAACGGTTTATCTACATCAGTGGATCGAACCGCGAGTACGAGATTGACACGGTAAACGAAACGACGCAAGTAATTACCCTATTAGACAACTTCGAGGATGTGAGCGATCTGTTTGCTAGCTATGTTATTCGCTCGCCGCCGGCCAGCAGGACGTTGCTATCGTTCAGCGAGTCCAACCAGTTCGACGCATGGCCGGCGACACAGGCCCTTGAGATTGCCAGCAGCGACGACCTTGAGGAACAGATTACCGGCTTGCTCCCAACAAGTTCGTTCTTGTTTGTCCTCCAACGCCGGCATATTTACCGGCTAAGTTTCCTGAACGATCCACAGTCGGACGGCGGGATCTTCTTGGCGGCAAGACGCGGTTGCGTCAATAACCGCTGTTGGGTGAACGTCGATGACAGTACGTATATGCTGGATGATCGAGGGATCTATCGATTTTCGGGTACGGAAGCCGTTGAGGATTTGAGCCTGTCTATTCAGGACTTGTTCTATTTCTATGAGGATTCCCCCTCGGGCTTCTCTGTGAACTGGGACGCGGCCGAGTTGTTCCATGCGGGCCACGACAGAAATAGGGCTATCATAAGGTGGTTTGTTGCTTTCTCTGGCAATCAGCTTCCGCGTCATGCGATCTGCTACAACTACGTGATAAATCAGTTTTGGATTGAGGAATATCCGTGGCCGATCGGCGCGAGTGAGCAGATCCGCAGCGAGACGACGACATCCGTGGTGGCCGGTGCCACGGTCAAGCTGTTCGCAATGGATACCGGCACACTGGATGGCGTTGATCCCTCGGCCGGCGATACCCGTGGCGATGTGTTATCTTCCGGCCCGTTTTCCCTCACGACGATCAATACGACGGTTCCGGTTGCTAACGTCGTGCAATCGCCAATCTCTATTGTGTCGGGACGCGGCAAGGGACAAACAAGGATCATTTCTTCGGTAACTGGCCAAGTTATTCGGGTGGCTCAGCCGTGGAATGTGCTTCCGGATACGACCAGTAAATTTCAGATCGGCGGGATCAAGTGGCGTTGGAAGTCCGGTGAAAGTCGTTTCGTGGGTGGCGAGCAGCAACAGACACGGCGGATCACTGTTGGTTTCCGATCGACACGAAGCCCGGCATCATTGGATATTAGGCAGTATAGGGACTATTCGAGGGACCCTGAAAACTTCACTATTGACTATCCGCGTACGCCGGCTGAGTCGAGTGGCGTCACGATTATGAAGAACGAGCCCGATGCGCTGGTCGATCTAACGCTTCCGAATGGCTTTGCTCAGGTTCGTTTGGATGACTTCACGGAGTACAATGTGTGGCGGGATGATTTGATTTCTGTCGAACTTCGTGGCTTTACGTCCGAAGATCCGGTACGAATTTACTCGCTCAGAATCGAAGGGGCTCAATAATGGATGATCCCACAATTTATTCCTGGTTTTTGGATCACGGTATCCTCGGCATTCTCGTGCTGGCGGTCGGCTGGTCGGCCCGTGTCGTTTTCAAACGTCTGTTCGATGAGAACAAAGGTATCGTGACCAAGGTGGCCAATCGTCACATGCTGTTCGTCGATAGTTTAGATAAATCTCAACAGGACGTTTCGGAGTCAATCAGGGCGAACGTAGCTGCCGAGGAAAAAACGCATCGCGTTGTCGGTATGCACGCTGATGCGCTGTTGTCGATGGCTGCGGCGACAAGCAAGGAAGTCAAACATGCGGTGAAGCCGCACATCGAGGCGATCAGGCGTGAATTGGGGCAATAGATGGTTAGAGGTCTGGACTACCTTGCCGAGCAATCTATCCGGCTGCGCCGGACGAAGTGGGCAGATCCGCAACCGCTGGCAGACGAGTTATGGGTAATCTTGTCTCGCTTAGAGGACTCGACGCAGGGTGCTTCCCAGGTGCTTTCGCCGGTCGATGGTTCGGTCATCGATCTGCCGGCTGGCTCGACTCTGAACATCTCGCCATTTGATTTCCTGTTCCCCGAAATACTGCCCACGGTGGTAACAACTTCGGTCCCCGGCACCAAGACGACGGTGACTACTTTCTACGTGCGAGGGACGATCCCCGGCAAGGTAATATCGGGCAGCGGTTCGAGCTATCAGGTGCAAATATACCCACACGGCCCAAACGGTCCAGACTCCCAAGTAGTGACCGTCGTGCCGTTAGACATCGCTCAAGAGATTACGGCGTTAAGAGGGTTGAATCCAGGCTGGGAGCCCTTGCTAATCGACTCTTGGTTTCTCGTTTACAGAACAGTACAATTGGAAGTCAGTCGGATCGAGACGATCGATGAGCTTGATGAGGTTTCAAGTGTGGTCACGAGTACCGTAGTGCTGAACACCGAACACTTCATGCAATTGAAGGTGTAGGGAGCTAACAGCTATGTCTATCGGTTTTCCAACGGCAGCACAGAGGGATCAAAGGTCTGGTGCGTTCAGGCAGGCGTCGATTGACCAGCGAACCGATCCATCGTCGTTTAGCCGCACTCAATCTAGCTCATCGTCCGGTGAGCGGTTCGAGCCGTTCCAGCAAGCGGGCCGTGAAGAAGCATTGACCTTTGCATTGCAGCAGTTGCCCGGTGCGTTCAATAATGACGGACCCGGCAGCTTCGAGGATAATTTAGCGATCGTCGGCGGTGCGAATACTCCGTTTACGAACATCCCTCAAAACGGCGTTTTGACCCCGCAACAGATTCAGCAGAGAGTCAATGCTACGACCGCGCAGGGAAACATGACAGCGGCCGGCAATCTACGTCGGTTGCAAGATCGATTCGGCGGCCGTGGCTTTGGTTCTAATTCTCCACTCATGGCCGAATTGCAGGCTCAGATTCAGGGACAGGCACTTGCCGGCAATACCTCGGCCGAATTGAACTTCCGCGAACAGGCGGCCCGCGACAACGCTGAGAATATGTTGCAGAGCGGAATCGCGCAAACCGGGGTCGAACAATCCCGATCTGCGGACGACATTGCCCGTCGTCAGTTAGCACTTAACTTCGAGCAAAATTTTTGGGATCGACAGTTCAATCGAGAAGGTGGTTTGCTCTCAGCGATTACGGCGATGACAGATCCGTTGCAGTTCGCCGAGTCGCAAGAGAGTTCGATTTCGGCTAGCGGTGAGCAGAGAAACGTGCAAGGTCTGATGCAAATGGCCGGACGCGGGTACTTCTAAAAGGGCGTAATGTAATGGCAATCGACGGAAGTTTTGGTGGCCGATTATTTAATCAGGATACGAGAGGCCGACCATCTATTTTTCCTAGTGCCGAGGAAATAATACAAGATCCAAGACTATTTAATCAGGCGGCACTCGTCGGTAAGCCCAAGGGGTATCGGAATGCCTTGTTGCAGGCTCTCCGGAAACAAATGAGAGGACGACGATAATGCCAGAAGCTAGTTACGGAACACCGGCCGGCGCGAAAGGTTCGGGAGCGCCGTCTAGGCCCAAAGCGGTCAAGAAGGTCAAGAAGCCAAACGCAATCCTTTCAGCAATGAAAAAGGTGTAATTATGCCCCCTGGTATCGGTTATGGTAGCGGCGTCGGTGGCGCGAGCGGTGGTGCCGGCAATCAATTCACAGGCGGAATGCAGGGCCGTAGGTTCGGTGCATCGCCCGGCGTTAATAACATCCCTCTAGCCAGGGGACTAGAGGGACCAAATCCGTTTGCCGACAGGCAATTTGGCCCGAATGTTGTACGACCGGATCAGCCAGCGTACGGGAGGCCGGATACCAGCGGTGCGCCGCCCGCGTTCGGCCAGGGTGGTCGGTTCGGTCAAGGTGGTCCGCTTGGCCAAGGCCGTTCCTTGGGGCAGAATGGTCCGTTCCAGCGTCCGCGTCGCTTTCAGTTCGGCCAAGAAGGTCAACCGGAACAAGAAGGGGTGGGTAGTCCATTTGACCAAGTTGGTCCGTTTGGCCAGGATGGTTCGTTTGGCCAGGGTGGTCCGTTCTTCCAGGCGTTGCAGCAATTCGGTCGCCCGAAAATTGGTCTTGGTACGGAGGCGTTTAGTCCAGAGGCATTTAATCCGAGGGCTCTAAGGCGATCGCAAGTAAATCCGTTGTTACAGGCTTTGGGGCCTGATGGGACTTTTGATCCTCGGCCCCTCATGGATTTGGTGGGCGGTGGACAACTTCAAGCATAGGGTAAAGACATGCCTCCCGGTTTTGGGTACGGTGGTTACGGCGTTTTCGGCCAGGAAAATCCCTTTGCGATTTTTGGTCAAGGCGTTGGCGGTACGCCCGCGCTGGCCGGTACTTTCGTGCAAGGTGCCGGCGCACCATTGCCACCAGCAGCGGCAGCGTTAGCGCCACCGCTGCCTCCACCGATAGCGCCACCTCCACCGCTGACCGAATCGATACCACCACCTGCGCCACCACAACACCACCGGCTGATAGATCAGCTTGCTAGAGCCGGTGCCGGCGGCACCCGCGATCAGAACCTTACTGCGGGCTTAGCCAGCGCCGCGGCTAAGGTCGGCAATCCCCGCAGGGATCTTCGATCAGCAGCTTTTGGCCCGTCGCCGTCCGATCCAGTAGATCCAGTAAGGCCAGTAGATAATCGGTCGTTGGCCAAGACGCTGTTTCCAGATAATAGGTCGCTAGCTGCGACGTTACTTCCGAAGTCGAAAGAACAGTCGAAAGGACGTAATCTCGTACGAACTGTCTTTGAACGTCCAAACTCTACTTCGGAAGGTAGAGCGAAGTTCAAGTCGAGACGGTATTTCGACGATGGTACGATGCAGATGGTTACGGACTATAGCCAGATAGCCGTGTCGCCAGGCGGGAAACGGTCGTCTCGTGCGGCACTTGGCGCTAGGCAGTTCCCACCCATAAGGGGCGGGAGTCCTGCCTATCTAAGATTAAAGGGAGAAAAGAACGGATCGGTTCGCTATACACCAGATCGGGATGATCCACCGCCCGTTAAGGGATCACGACAGTACGCCATAAAGAATCGGATTCCGTATGTTGAGGAAGTTCGCTCGATAGAAGAAATGAATGCAGTTCCTACGCATGAACTAAGTGAATTGGAACGACGGGAACGCAACTTCGCGCGGATAAATCACCCCGATGCACCAAGGGGGGTGCTTGGCGCTCACGATGCACGGAAGCAGGCCGAGTATGAAAATACCTTCAATCCGTTTGAAGGTATTTCTGTCATGGATCATTTCAGAAAGATAAAGGAGTCTGGTAGAACACCGTCACCAGCGGAAGTAAGAGAAGCCGAATACCTTCTTGGTAAAGGCGCTGGCATTAAAGAAAATATAGATATGCAGGGGATTAGAGAGTTCTTCCACGGTGCCGATGCTCGTGGAAGCGCTGATGATTTCAGTCCCCGTGGATTACTTTCAGGGGATGTTCGCACCTTGAAAGGAACAACTCCCGGTCAGATTAGGAACTTACCGCCTAGTCCGGAGTTTCCGGAAGGTCGTACGGGCGTATATCAACCAGATTCATTGCTCGAACAAAAGGAATTTTATGACGCAAGAGACGCGGACGAACTGGCTGCGATACAGTCGCAACAGGACAATCAAAATTTCCGTACTGAACTTGAACAACTTGGAAGGCAGGGAACCGCCACTGGTAATTTCGGTCCATTATCGCAAGCGATTGCCAGGGGGGCGGGTGGTGGAGGCGGCCAGGTACGAAGTGGTTTCGCTGATCCAAATATCAGCCAAAGGATTCCCCAAGATATCCGTGGCATAATGGATACTTTTAGTGCCATGCCAGAAGCCGAGAGAGATTTGGCCGGATCGGCTGGATTAGCTGATGCTATATTCACAAGGGGCGGCGCGATGGGCGGCGCTGACCATCTGAGTGTAGCGGCCGAATTGCAAAGAACGGGCGGTGTTGAAGCAGCGAACGAGTTCCTTCAAAGGATGGGCGAGCTAACGAATCCCGGTCAGAATCCGAAACCGCAGACTTTCATGCAAAATCTCGGTAGCTTGATGATGCCGGATGGTAGGACTGGTACGGCCACTGGTCCTCTACAAAACAGAAGCGGTTTCGATCCTGCAACGGGAGGTAATACAATACTGGACGCGATCAGGGGAGGCGGGTTGCCGGGAGGGACGAACAGGCAGCCGGCCGCGCCGCCGTCTGCGCAGCCACAGGGGCCACCGCCGATCCCACGGCCAACCTTACCGCCGTCAACGGCGCAACAGGGTGGAACAGATACGCTAGCAGGGCTTCAACAACTCCTGGCCGAGCAACCGAGAGCCCAAGGGATTCAAGGTCTGATACGACCTAACCTCGGTCCTGATCGACAGGATAGACAATTTGGCTCGGGGAAATATGGTGACTTGGACTCGGAGCAGATCAATGTGTTGCTGGAAGCGATGCGATTACAGCAACCCGCATTACAGTCCCCGTTGTCGGCCGGCGTTAATTTCTCTGCGCCGGGTGGTGCCCTTGCCGACCAGTCCGCGAACCAATTTGTTCAGCCTGCGACTGACGCCGAAGCAGCCGCCCAAGAGGCCCGAGCAGCGAACCGAGAAAAAGTAGCCGAAGGACTCTCACAGGATAAACGGGAATTTGCTTCGTTTCTAAAACGCAATGGTATAACTAAGTCACGATGGTCGGCAATGCTCAGAGCAGCGTTTGAGAACACAAGACTTGGGCAGAATGATACCTCGGATGAAGAACTGCGTAGAAGGAGAAGGTTGCAGGCGGCGGGAGGAAGATAGATGACCGATCCGTTTCGGTATCTCAATAACCCAGGTCGGCGCGAGGACGACGATATCTTGGATGATGTCAAAGGCTTCGGGCTATCGGCCTTGCAGTATCTAGGCGAAACTCTTGATAAGCCTGGCCGAGCTATTCGAGGGGCATTGGGCGGTAATTTCCGTGAAGTTGCCAATCTGCTTCCGTTCACCGATATGGTGGGGCTCACTGATCCGAGAGCGCAAACGACTGGCCGCGATCTCTTGGAGCAATACGGCTTTCTCGAAAAAAACCGAAAGGGGCTCGATGCCGGCGACGTGGCCGGTTTCGGTGCCGAGGTACTTCTTGACCCGCTCACTTATCTGACGTTAGGGCTATCTACGCTCGGCAAGAGCGGTAAGGTCGCCAAAGCGATCGGCAAGCTACCCAAGCGGATCGTCCATCCCAAGACGGGTAAGCTGATTCAGGGTGCGAGAGAATCCCGTAGTTCGATGACTCTGAACGACGTGCTTAGAGGCGCATCAGGTGATGTTTTAGAGGATGCCCGCAAAGCGGCCATCGGACAGAAAACAACCCTCGGTGAATTGCTAACATCGGGCGAGAAACTTGGCGGTGGGGCCAGGACTCGTATCCCATTCACCGACATCGGCCACACGTTCAGTGGCCCACTTGCTCAACGGATCGGCGGTGTTATGGATACAGCCGGTGCCGCCACTCGTTTTTCTGCCCCAGGTCGCCTAGGCGCTGCCTTGTTCCACGCCCCCACGGGTGGCAGCGCTGGCGGCTCGGGAGCCCTCACAACAGCCGGCCAGGTGGTTGCTGAGAAGGCGTACGATACGAGAAGGGTGTCAGAAGCCGCCGCGAAGCAAAAGCAGTTAGAGGTTTTCAAAGCCTTGGACGACGCTGGATTTACCGGCTTTGAGCAGCAGAAACAGTTCGCCGAAGAACTAATGGAGATGCAAGCCGACTTGTCAATCGATCCCGAGGATGTGACTAAGTTCATTGCGGAGAACGGCGATCAGGTTGGCAAGTTTCGCCGAGTGCTGATGCAGATGGTAGAGGGCGTGACCGACGCCCCGAATGCTGTAGTTCAGGGTGTCGTCGATACGATGACCGGCGCAACCAGCACGGCATGGAAGAAGGTGAAGGAAGTTGGTTTTGCTGACAGTGACCTTGATTTCATGGTCAAGCACTTCCCACGTCAGTCCGCGTTACATGCTGGTGAAGAAGGTGTTAAGGGATCTGCCCGTGCGGTTACGATGAGTTCCGAGTTTCTAAAGATGCGAAACCGGGCGTTTGATCTACCGGGTGGCGGTGTCCAGCTTGAGGACTTGACCCACGATCCACGGTTCACCCGTGGCACGTCTAAGACTCCGAACGAAGTCAAGATCACCGATCCCGAGGAAGCGTCGGATCTCCTTTGGCGTGAGGGCTTCGAGTACACCGAAGAATCTCTCGATCGATACAAAGAGCTTCGGAAACTGGATGAGTTTGACGAGTCGCAGGCATCCGAATGGGCCGCGTTGAGTATTCAGCGGGAAGCGTCGGATGGCTTAACGGATTATCTATCTAAGCTCGATCCCGGTTTTGCGCAGAGCAACCGTGCATTTTGGCAGCATCCGATTCTGCCCTTCGGTAAATACTTGGCTCGTATGGAGCAAATTGCCGGCAATGGCAGGGCTGTTCAGGAGCTATATGCCCGTACTGCTAACGTCGCGGGCGATGGTGTTTCGCTCAGAGACGCATTGACTCAGACAGGGCTCAAGGGCGACGGGGCCATAGACTATGCTTTCAGCCAGATTGACGACATAGGCGATGCCGCAGTACGGGAACAAATCGATACTATTCGGATACTCAGGCAATCCGCCGATCCGGACCCCGCTATTCGTGCTGCCCATCTTGCAGAAGCAGAAGGAATGCTAAAGGATATTCGTATTCCGCAAGAATATCTCAAGGACGCCAAGCGGCTCACGGAGTTCATGCGATCGACCGACGATCTTCGACCAGTCTTAGACTGGATTCGGAAATTCACGAACACGTTTAAGGCCAATGTTACAACGATATTTCCTGCTTTCCATTTTCGGAACATGGAAACACTCGGCTTACAGCATGTCATTGCTGGCGCTTCCGATCCGAGGTACGGCGGGGCGAAACAGTGGTGGCAGCCGCTCAAGGACTCGATGGATCTATTCAATGGCAAGGAAGTCAGAGGTGCGAATACGATACCGGGTTGGGAGCATCTAACCGACGCCGAGGCTACGACTAAGCTGGCCGAGGAAATTGCCGCATGGATGCCCCCGCAGAGCGGACAGTTTAGCGAGATACTTGAGTCACTAGGAGTCGGTAGCGGCTTGGGTGGCCGTGGTGGTGGACGCCTTGAGGATCTGTTGAACAGCATACCGGGTAGGGTTCCGCAAAGTAGTGTCGGGCAGATCGCTAAAGAGTTTATTCCGAGAAGCCTGTCAGATACAAATATCTTCAAGGTGAAGGGCGGCTTTGGTGGCGGGGAAACAGACGTGTCTAGCTTCGTTACCGCTGGCCGTAAGCTAGGTGACAAAGCTGAGAACCTTGGTCGAACGGCGTCTTATATTGGATTCCGCCGGCAGGGCATGTTACCAGACGTGGCGGCCGTTCATTCTAAGGCGGCCCACGTTGATTATGGGCAGTTATCGCAGTTCGAGAAAAACGCGATGCGTCTGGTGGTGCCGTTCTACAGTTTCCAGCGCCACATGCTTCCGTATCAGTTGAAACAGCTAGTAGAGAAGCCGGGCGGGCTCGTTAGGAACACGATACGCACCGCCGAGTCTCTAAGGGATGAGGGTTTCGTACCACCGCAGTTGAGCCAGGGTCTTGCGATCCCGGTCCCCGAGTTTTTAGGCGGTGGCGAACAACCAGATGGCAGCCAGCGTTTTCTTACCGGGCTCGAAACACCGATCGAAAGCGTCCTGCGTCAGTTCCGGATGGGGCCTAACGTACAAAGCACGTTCAGCGATACCGGAAAAGCACTTGCGGCGATGTCGAACCCGTTAATCAAGGGTCCGTTAGAATTGTTGACTGGCCAATCGTTCTTCCAGCAGGGTCGGCCTCTCAAGGATCTCGACCCTGTAGTTGGCCGTACAGTTTCCAACATTGCGGGTGGGCTCGGCTTTGAAGGAGTAACTGAACGGGACTTTACACATCCATTGCTAGAGCAGCTTGTATCCAATTCACCAATAAGTCGTATTGCTAGTCAAGCGAGAACGGCGACCGATCCACGAAAGGGTCTCTTAGCAAAGGCCGTTCAACTAGGTACGGCCTTTAAGTTTACTGACGTGAACATTGTTGATTCTCGTCAGAGAGCAGAGATCAATCACCTAGAGGATCTTTTGTTGTCAATGCCGGGCGTCGGGAACTTTAATATCTTCTACGAGAACAATCCCGAACTGATGCCGTTGAATCCGGAACAAAGAGCAGTCCTTGAACAACTACAGCGCGCAAGGAAAAGATGACCCCTTGTTGCCTATAGACTGGCGCGTTATAATTGAGGCCATACAGTGTTGACTGTAGGCTCGGCTTTGGCCGTATTCCGGACGGCCGGGCCGGGCTGCTTTTTGCGCTTCACCGGAATTGGGGTGTTTTAGATGTCTATCTATCGTTGCCCCCTCACGCTTTCCTCACGGCCTTTGCGCGCACATGGAGAAATTGAATGATCGAAGTAGCCGGATTTGAGTTCCCCGAAACAGCGGAAGAAACGTGGCAGCCATTGGTGCGAGTTAAGGCGTTGCACCGTGAAGTGTTAGTGATGGCCCATACTCGTCAGGAAAGAGCATGGTGCGCATACTGCTTTCCGGTTCCCGGTATGAACCACGATAACGAAGTCTATCTTTGGCGAGAAAATGGAGAGAAGTTGGAAGAAGATATAGCAAGAGTAATGTTCCCGGTTTTTACGGATTTACCATACGCTCATTAGAAGGATCGTAAGAAAATGTCGCAAAAAAAACTTCTAATTACCGTTGCCGTCGAAGGCACCTGGCAGCTATTGGACCGCGAAGCCCGCGTTATCGGTGTCTCGAAGGGCATGGGTGACGAGCTAGCTTACCGCAAAGCCCGACTTGTTCGTGTCGGCGAATACGTTGTCAGCGCCCCGTTTGATGGCGAGTCGTCTACATTTGAGGAACTTCCCCTCGAAGATGATGAATACGTGCTTCGCCGTGTTCTCAGGGTTGAGGAAGTAGACGAAGCCGATCTTGTCGCTCACGAATCCGATGAGGATCATGGTTAAGACCGTCGATATTAGTGGACTGACCGAAAAAGAACGACATATTTTTCTTCTTCTCGGCAAGCGAAGTTACCTTAGCATCGCCGACGAACTAGGTATGTCATTAGATATTGTGCGCTATTACACCAAGAAAATGAGAGAGCGGTTTGACGTAAGCCGCGAAGAACTTGCCAAAATGTCCGAACGGCAATTGCTAGGTCAAGTTTTTACTAATCTTAGGGAAGCACAGGCTCTTTTGCTATCTGGTCATTTGCCACATAGCGGGATGGAAGATTGTAAAGTCTGCTTGGCTTTGGGTAAAATTAAAGCGGCCGTAGCGGGGGTATCCGATGTCGAGTGAGCAACCACCTGTCCGCGTATTTGATGCTTGGAAGATGCAACTCGGCGCGTATCACTTTGCGATGAATAATCCAGGGGTTATGCTGCCATTGCTAATGGGCAGGGGTAAGAGCAAGGCAGCCGTTGACGTTGTTATCAATAGAGATGACCGTAGGGTATTGATTGTCTGCCCCAAGACTGTACTCGGCGTTTGGCGACGTGAGTTTGCTCGCCACGGGTGCGAAGATCACATCATGGTCATCCTCGATAAAGGCACGGTCAAGAAACGGTCAGAGCAGCTTAATCAAGCTCTCTCTCGACCGCCGAGCGGCAAGCGGCTGATCGTCGTGATTAACTACGACGCTTATTGGAGGGAACCGATCGCCAACATGATAATGATGGGCCGTTGGGATAACGTCATCCTAGATGAGTCGCACCGAATCAAGAGCGCAACAGGCAAGGCAAGTCGGTTCGCCGGCAGGCTGGCAAGATTGGTTCCGCACCGGACGTGCTTAACTGGCACTCCGTTACCCCATTCGCCGCTCGATGCTTTTGGCCAGTATCGATTTCTTGATCCGAGTGTATTCGGCACTTCTTATACTCTGTTTCGATCGACCTTCGCAATCTGCGACAAAATGTTTCCGAGTAAGGTACTTTCGTGGATCAACCAAGATGAATTTAGTAAGAAATTCTACTCGATCGCGTACCACCCGCTCCCCGAGGATGATATTGATCTGCCTTCTGTGCGCCACGAGATGCGTACCTGTGAGCTACCGCCGGGCGCACGGCGTATCTACGATGACATGGAAACGGACTTCATTGCCCAGGTTAGAACGGGTGTGACGACGGCAGCAAACGCATTGGTCAAGCTACTCAGATTGCAACAGATATCGTCGGGTCATACCAAGACCGAGGATGATAAGATCGTCGATATCCATGACGAAAAGAGCGAGGTACTTCTTGATCTCTTGAAGGATCTTCCGAAAGATGAACCGTTTATCGTTTTCTGCCGATTTCGCCGCGACCTAGATGCTGTCAAGAAAGTAGCTGAGAAACTGAACAAGCGGTATGGAGAGATATCCGGCCGTCGCAAGGACGTTACCGAGATGGCTGAGATGCCAGATGATATCGATTTGATGGCCGTCCAAATGCAGAGCGGCGGCGTGGGAATCAATCTAAGTCGCGCTTGCTACGCTGCTTACTATTCGATAGGCTTTTCGTTGGGCGACTTTGACCAAACGGCGGCCCGGTTGCACAGAGCAGAGCAGACGCGGCCAGTGATCTTCTACCACATACTAGCGAACAAAACGATCGACCATGCGGTGTACGGAGCCCTCAAAAAGCGGCGACAAGTTATCGAGGCCGTATTGGACGTATTTCAGGAGCCGGAAGCGGTGCCGTTTTGACAGTTTACGTCGTAATGACGAAGGTGGACAATCCGAAAGTAAGAGCGTTTCATATTGAACGTCTAATTGAAAACTGGCCAGCGGGGGTCAGGCTTCATTCCTATGGCAATTTAGAACGTGCCCGAGCCAACGCAAGAAAATGGACAAAACAATTTAAGCATTGGGAATACGTTGTCTACCAAGTTGAAATCTAGGAGCGTTAAAATGGATTTGTACGCTATCATCTGGAAGGTATTTAGTCGTTGGTCTTTCCCCGTCAACAGCAAAGGCGAACAGATGATTTACAGGAGCCAGTTGCTCGCTGATAAAGCTATGGCTCGATTTATAAAAGACAAGAATTATACAAACACAAAGAAGGACGGCTATAAAGAGATCCGAGTTATCACGATCAAGGCACCGAAAACAGTGACAACAGCATGAATGGGTATTGGAAGCCACACAAGAGCGTGTCGAGGCGAATCAAATGACTGGATTACACCAAGATACATTACCGAAGCCCTGGGGCCATTCGAGCTGGACCCTTGCGCGTGCATACCGCAGCCGTGGCCATGTGCAAAAAGGAGTTACACAATTGAGGACGACGGACTATCAAAGTCGTGGGATGGTCGAGTATGGCTCAATCCGCCTTATGGGCCAGTTACGGGGGCCTGGTTGCGGCGGCTTGCAGAACATGGCAACGGCGTTGCTCTGGTTTTTGCTAGGACGGAAACAAAAATGTTTGTCAGCGAGGTATGGAAGAAAGCAGATGCCCTCTTGTTTTTGTGGGGGCGTCTTTACTTCTATCGACCAAGTGGTGACAAGGCACAAGGCAATTCCGGAGGCCCTAGTGTGCTGATAGCATACGGCAAGTCTAATGTTCATTCGCTGCAAACTAGCAAGTTGCCAGGGAGTTTTGTAAAGATCGAGGCATCATAAGGGAGAACAATATGACAGACACACAGACGCATGATTTGATGGCCGACGAGCCGGTAGCCGAGGGCGAGACAGCCTTCGACAAAAACATCGGCCAGTACATCCACTTGCAACGGGAAAAAACCAAGGCCCGAGAGATACTGAAACAACTTGAGTCAGAGCAACGGTCACTTGAAATGGTTCTGGCCGAGGATTTTGCTCTCAAGGGGATTCAGAATATCAAGATCGGCGGCGTGACGGTCTACAAACAGAACGATCTCAAGATTAGCGTCCAGGGAGACAAGAAGGAAGAAGCCCGCAAGCTGGCTCGTCAGATGAACCTCGATACGATGTTGGTGTTGCAGCCGGCGGCATTCAAGTCATACTGCAAGGAACTGATCGAGAACGATGAGGACGATCCCGAGTACGACGATAAGGGTGAGTTGGTCGAGTATTCCGCTATCCCGAAAGCGTTGCGAGACATTATCCACATTCACGAAGAAATCAGAATCCGCGTAAGGGGAGCGTAATGAGAATCTTTATCGTCGGACCCAACCCGTACGTCGATGCCATCGTCGATCAGAATCCGTGGGCTAAACGGATGAATTTTGTTTACCAGAGCATGACGTATATCCTCGAAAAGCACGGAGGGCCGAAAGAACGTACCTACAATCCCAACAAGTGGCGCGCTAAGTTGAGCCAGTACCTTACCAGAACTGGTTCAGGTCGCATCGACGCGAACTGTCCTACGATGTTTAACGTCGAGTATATGGACGTGACCGATCAAAAAATGAAAGAACACTTGCGATCTATCGCGCTGATCTATGGAGAGCTAACGAACTGGGCAGGCCAGTGTGGGTTCTATCGTCTCATACCACACAAGGCATGGGCAGAAATTAAGTACGAACTGCAAGCCAAGCTCGCCGTTTTGCATAAGAGCAACATGGATGCCAAGAAGTCGAGAGACGACTACGGACGATGGGATCACCGTGGTTTGGTCGATGCGGTTCAGTTTACTTGCGCATGGCAATACGGATTCGGAGAAAAAGAGTGGGATCACTGGAATGACCTAGCAGCATACAACATTAAGGAACAGCGGTCGTACCAGAAATCCAACTATGCGTATTTTCCACTAACACATCATCCCGCTAGCAGGGATGGTTCGCTGCGCATCACCCCCGAAGTGTACGCCCGGCAGCTTAACATCCTGAAAACCTACGAGTACGACGGCGTTGTGGTAGGTGTGGGAATCAACAGCGACGACCACCTACTCAAGCCGGGAGATACCGAGTACCTAGATGTTCTGAGAGATATAGCGTAGTTTTTTTGTTACTTTTCTTTTTTTTCAAGGAGTGAGCAATGTTGTCAATTTTAGTCGCTTTAGGATGTTTGTTTCAGACAGCGGGTGCGGTTGCACCGGAAGTGCCGCAGGTTGAAATACCGGAAGCGGAAGTGCAGATCGCAGAGGAACCCGAGACAGCGGTTATCGAAGCCGAAGCAGACGCGAAGCCTCTGCTGTCGGAGCATCCTACGCTTATCGCCATGTTGGACGCGAGCAACGGGATTCGAGCGAACCGTTCGCTCTCGCCGCACACCCTGAACGAGAACCTATGCCAAGCAGCGCAGAACCATGCTCAGTACATGGCGAACGGCGGATCATTCTCCCACGGATCTAATGGTGGATACCAAGGGAGGGCTCGGCAGTTTGGCTACAGCGGCTCCGTGCGGGAGAACATTGCCTACGGACAGAGCGGAGTAGGATCAGTGTTCTCGACGTGGCGAAATTCCGGCGGCCATTATGCTTCGATTGTGAGCGGCACCAGTGAAGCAGGCTTCGGCCTGGCGTACTCGGGAGGAACACCGTACTGGGTGGGAGTCTACGGATCTCCGTCGAGTGGAGTCAGTGAAGGCGGGGACTACGTTAGCTCTAGTCGCGGCCGACGTGGACGACGTGGAAACCGTTGGGGCGGTCGCCGTGGCGGTCGCCGTAGAGGTTGATGCTGAACCTTTCTTCCCGGTTCGGGAGGGGGTGATGCCAATTATGGTTTGCACCAACGAGTGGTTTTGAGACTGGACAACGGCCGCCCGAAACCGGGACGGGCGGCCGTCTTTTAACTAAAACATTAAAGGGAGAACCAAGATGAAAACTAAAGTTCAATCTCATCAGTTCGTAGACGAGGATGGCAATCCGGCTGGCGGCAACACGTTTGGCAACGGATTTGCTATCGCGTGGCAACATGGGCCGCTAGGTCGCGGCGAGGAACGCCAAGAGCCAAACGGGGCTTTTGTGGAGGACGTTATCCAGGCGGCAATTGACCGGCTAGACTTTTATCAAAGTAGTAAGTTTAAGTGTGACGCAAACCAATTCGCCATAGATCATTTGAGAAGTGCCTTAGCGATTCTCGATGGTCGTACGGCGGATCGTGAAACTCGTGAAGTAGAAGGAACACACGCGGTATGACCGTAAGTGATCCACTCAGCCGCCCGTCAACTGCCTTGTTATTTAATCGTTCTTGGCAGGCGAGAGGTCGCAGTAGCGACAGGCGGGCGGCTGTTTTTTTTACTAAGGGTGGAAGTTGATGGACGCCAAACAACGCAATGAACTATGGGAGTTTATTGACGAGATTGACGCTCAAATAGCCTGTGAGGAGGAGGAATTAACAAACGCGGAAAACTCTGTACTCGATGCAGAATGCTTGTTGAGAAGATTAAGGAATGATAGGGAGGAGTTGGTAGAAAAATTTCCAGAATGTCGTCCGGTTAGATCGGAGAAATGATGATAAAGCCAATTCCTAATTTTCCAGGTTACTATGCTCGTACCGATGGGGCAATCATCAGTTTCAAACACATTACACCTAGAGTATTGAAGCCTGATCGCAGGCCCGAGGATGGAAGAAAACGATACACGCTGATGGATTCCAATGGTGCTCGCGTCAGGAAATACGGCAGTTACTTCGTTTTGATTACATTCCATGATACAAGGCCGGTGGGTTTAGAAGCGTGTCACAACGATGGTAATTGTTTGAATGATGCCCCGTCGAATCTCAGGTGGGATACGATGATGGCAAATAAAGCGGACATGGAAAAGCATGGAACGGTTGGAAGGGGCGAGAACCACGTTCAAGCGAAGCTCACTGACGCACAGGCTACGGAGATATTTGAAAGACGGCAGAAGGGCGAGCCACTAAAATCACTGGCAGAACAATTCGGTATAACTCAAGCAATGGTTTCATTCATAGCACACGGAAAGAGACAAAATGCCAACTAAGAAAGGAGTAGCGCCACTTCGGGGATCGAATCCCTTGAAGTGGCACTGACGGCGGCAAGACGTACCTTGCCGATTGGATACTGAGTCACATGCCGGCTCACACCCATTACGTCGAACCGTACTTTGGTGGCGGGGCCGTACTGTTTCGTAAGAATCCCGAGGGGATCTCCGAAGTAATCAACGATATCAACGGCGACTTAATGGAATTTTGGCGGTGTATGCAAAGTCCAGAACAATTCGAGATATTCAAACGGACATTACATGCGGTGCCATTCTCACAAATGGAATTTGACGAGTGGTATCTACGGGGTGGAAACGAGTTTGTGACATACCCCGCGCCGTCTTCGGTT
>SDBT01005269.1_pt1 | contig 21761 bp, 19 predicted proteins | sample 2277101 | NCBI WGS metagenome assembly SDBT01 (sample SAMN10404973, study PRJNA504765) | marine sediment metagenome | isolation source: marine sediment core GS10_PC15, 103 cmbsf | place: Arctic Ocean: Southern Knipovich Ridge | collected 2010
CGACTGCTCCAGCAAATTTTTCCAAAGATTTAAATGAACTTACCTCTCCTTTTTTAGATGGCACGTTTGAAAAATTATTGTCTACTTATGGACATGGTATTACTGGTGCGTTGTGGGAAACCAATCGGGGATGTCCGTTTCGTTGTACTTTTTGCGTTCAGGGAGACTCTGCATTCAACAACATCTTGTTATTCGACACAGAACGGTTATTGGAAGAATTAAATTGGCTCAGCTATCAGCAGTTTGAATATCTTTTCGCTACAGATGCAAATTTTGGAATTAAAGAAAGAGATATGATTCTAGCAGAAAAAATCGCTCATCTGAAAACTGAAAATGGTTATCCAAAATACTTTCTCGTGAATTGGATGAAAAACTCTAGTAATAAAGTGCTTGAAATAGCTGAAAAACTCCGTTCTGGAGGCATAAATAGCAGAATGACTTTGAGCCGTCAAAGCTTCGATGAAAACACATTAGAAGCTATTAAACGAAAAAACATCAAATTAAGCACATATGACCACCTAAAACAAGAAGCAACTCAAAAAAACATTGTATCATACACTGAACTAATTTTAGGGCTTTCACGTGATTCTCGTAACTCATTTCTTAATAGCTTAGAACAAGCTATGGATCCATCAATTAGTCATTTTTATGTTGTTTATTTATGCCGATTGTTAGAAGGAACCGAGATGTCTATTCCAGAAATCCGAAAAAAATACGGATTTATTACACGTACTTGTCGTGTAGGATTTGGCCGTCGAGGAAATACAAGTGAGTCCGGGGTTCCTGAATATGAAGAAATCATAGTTGGACAAAAATCCATGTCAATCTCTGATTGGAAAGAATGCTACGCACTCAGCGTGCTCAGTCTTGCTTTTTATAACTTTAGATTATTGTTCTTTATTTTTAACTATCTTAGAGATCAATATGATGTAAATGTTCTTAACCTTATTCAGTTTATTTATAAACACGCAAGCAAGTATAAATCACTGAACAATATAAAAAACATCATTACTGCTTGTCAGAATAGTATTCTTCAAAACAAATCCGCCTTAACAATTATTGATGTTCTTGAAGACACTCTTCTTGAACCTCAAGAAGCGGTATGTATGAAACTTCTCGACGACTTAGATACATTCTACGAGGACAGTTGGACTCTACTTACAAAGTTTTTGATTAAAAATGACATTAATTTTGATCGAGAAATTTTAAAAGAAATATTTCGATATCAAAAACACATTGTTCCCACTTGGAAACAAAAAACAAAAGAAAAACTAGATACCAACTACTCAATCAATAAATATTTTGATTACCTCTGTAGAGGACAACCTTACCATGAAATAACGAAAGAAAAAGAAGAACTCATATTGGAAAACAAGTGGATCGTTAACCCGCATGATTTCTGTAAAAGTCATTTAACATTTGTAATGTTCAAAATAGCAAATCTTATTGGCGATAATAACGCCAAAATTCAACAAGAATTGGCCTATATTTGATTTTTGCTCGTTAGTAGTTGATTCCTTTTGTGTATAATTAAGTAACAAAGGAGATTAACAATGAACAAAATCACAAGACATATAGACCGACCTGAGTACAATACTGAAGAGCAACGAGAAAAAGAAAAAGAAGTTCATCTAAAATTACGATCTTATACAAAGAAGGTTCTTGCTCATCATTACCTAAAAACAAAAAAAGAGGCTTCTGATACAATCTCTCGTCTTATCAGTTACTGGAGATTTGATGTTCCTGGATGGACTGGCGATTCAGTTGCATGCCCAATTTTACATAAAACTCAAGATGACATTGATATAGAACAACAGATGGAATACAAGAAAAACCGTATACTTGGACGCGGATGCAAGGACAAGTCCCGAATGACTGCGGTCGAACTGAAGAATGAAGAGCTTAAAGCGAAGTATGACAAGCCGCTTCCCATTCCTCCCCGTCCTTCTGCTCCGAAAAAGTCAAACAAAGAAAAGGTTCGAAGAAATGCTGCTCAATTGATTGATCAATTTCGTGGAACTGAAACTGCTATTCCTATGATGGAAGCTTTTGAGCGCGAAGATTATCTTGAGGTTTTTGAATTGGCTCTTCATTATGATCGGCGTAGAAGGGAGGTGCAGCGAATGGAAAAAGTCAAGTCACCAGATAGATCTGAAATGTGTAAAAAAGAAAAACAAAACATAGACAATAAGCTGTTGTTTAGACCGCATCTCCAGTTTGACGAATTGTTTAATGAAATAATGGAAGAGAATGACACTTGGTCTGAGCCAGATATTCATGCTACAGGTCATTGCTCTCAAGCTATTAAGCATCTGAGTGGCGATTTGACCTATGATGATAGAGCATTAGCCAGAAAAGAGATGTTGGGGTGCTTGAAATCATTAAAGATGTATCCACAAAGTACAGCACCGAAGCCAGAGTCCAGATTCGATGAATGTACATGTGAAGTGTGTACTAACAGCCGAGAACTTTCCAGATTATTAAAAGATATCGTAATCCACTCCCCACCGAAGCTTAGTAACACTGAGAAAAAAGAGATTGATAAGCTGTTTTTAGAGGATGACGTTGACGAAACTCCTGTTTTTGAGGAAAAGCTGAGAGATTTTAGTGAGAATTTAAAGCAATAGACGGTGACGGCACGGATGTGACGTGCGAAGATAACCAGGGGAAGCTACCCCCAATCGTTAAGTTGTTGCCATTGAGAACATCCTCCCGTAGCTGAGGAAGAGTGTGGTAGCTTGGCATCTGCCCGGTAGGCGATTGGTGTTCCAGGGGTCAGGCAACGCTTCCAGTCGGGTCAGAACCGACTCACCGTCATTGTGGGGGATAAAATGATTATTGATTGTACGCAGCCTGAAGCAGAACGCAGCTTGATGTGGAAGACAGGATATCATCAGCTTTGTATGCAGTTGCATGATAAAGATCTCATTTCCACGAAAACTTTGTTAAGAGAAATGGGTCTAGATTATGACAAAGAAGTTGAATTTCTAAGGAAAGTGAAGAAGGAACTAAATGATGACTAAAGAGTATTCTGTCTCAGACTGGTTTAACATTCGCAATCCAGAACATTTAATAGCTCTAAAACATTATTTAGTAAACACACAATGGCCCAAACACTTTGTCCCTGCCGATGTAACTTTTGAAGAGGATTGGTTCATTAAACTACTTCGAAAAGTTACAGAGATATGGATTGAAGAACATACAACAGCTACGCGGTCTGCTTCTATAGGGCCTCCGGATGATCGTTATGATTTCAATGCCAATCAGAAGAAGCGAGATGTCGCAAAATTGAAGAAAAAAATGCCAGAGCTAAATTAGAACCTGAATATGCTGGAGATTATCCTTAACTGAAATGATTCATGTAATTCTTGCATTAAGAATGCTATTGCATAAATTTTGGGTAGCTTTTTTTCTTTGGAAAATTGCTTTTGCATTGATATGGCGATCCATTGTTCATGATTTTAGCAAGTTTCGTTGGGGTGAGTTCAAAGGACATGCTCAGCGCTATCATGAACTCAGAGCAGCCATATATGGAACAGATGAATATTGGAAATTAATGGAACAAATGAAATCGTATAATCAGTTGCATTACCGCAGGAATAGGCATCATCCAGAATTTTATGCTGATGGATTTGCTGGCATGTCTGGACTTGATAGAATAGAAATGCTATGTGATTGGCAAGCAGCTGTCAAGCGGAGTAAAGAGGGACACATTAGTCGTTCAATAAAAATCAACCAAAAGAAGCTGTTGCTTTCAGACGATGATTGCCGATGGTTAAGGAGTTTTATCTGAAATGAAAAGTTCTTTAGAACGAGCAGAAGAAGTTGTAGCAAATTATACTAGTGCAGCAATGTTTACTAAAGACGGCCAACCCAATGATCCTGAAGCTGTTCTAAAAAATTTGATTGCTAAAGCAATTGACGAAGCTGTTGCTGAAGCGACAGCCGCGTCGAAGAAGTCAAACGTGCCGAAGAAGTCAAAATACGAAATGGTCATGGAAGCAGTGGCCAGAAAGAAAGGACAGAGAATTGGATAAATGTAAAGCATTGACCGAGGACCAAGTCTATTTTGCTGTTCATTGTATGGCCAAATGGGTTCGCACTAAGCAAGAATTCGAGTTTCCCGAACATGGTTGTGATGAAATTCCAAATCATACTGATCAGGATGGAGGTCGTGATTATCGACCGACGGAAGCTGATGTTGAGCATTCTTGTTTGATAGTGCGATTATTACATGGAAAGGAACCTCTTTCTCAACCTCCTCCTAAAAGTTTTTCTTCTCCTGATTATGACTTGGCTGAAGGGAAAGCTGTTGAAATCTTGGGTTTTTCAGACGACGATGTTCTAACCAAACGCAGAGGGAAAAACGCTATCAGTATTAATCAACATGGCGGTTGGGAGTGGCACGATAGAGAAAAGCTCATTATTCGGCATATTGAAAGGGATGAACTATATCAATTGCGGGAAGAAAAAAATAAAGACAAGCAAGGACGGCCTAAGGGACTACAGCCTAAGGGATTCGATAGAAGTCCTGGCCGTGTTTATCAGACAAAGTTAATTTTACAGAGAATTAGTGATGATAGTTGATTTAACAGAAGTAGAACAAATAAGTCCTATTGAGGCGGCAGTGACTCTTTCTGTTGGGAAGAAGTTTTTAAACGATCTCGAATACGAGGCGTTATTTTCTGAAGTTCGTCGCCAGCTTTGCAGATTCCGAATCCCGTTACACGAGTTAGAACACGAACCAGTTTTCTGGAAATCTGGAGACCTACATATCCTACCGTCAAGGTTGCAACAGCGGTAACGGCTGACCATAATAGAGCAATCATTTTAGTTTAGCTCGCTCGGCTATCTTCCTCATACTACAATTATACAAAAAATCTAACGGAATGTCAAGATTATTTTTGCTTGTTGAGCAGTAGATTGTATAGTGGGGGGGTATGACGTCGATAAACTTAACATTTCCAGGGCTTGATTGGGGATTTGACAACTATAGGGAAGAGTTGCGGAACAGAATTTCTGGGAAGAAAGGTACTGCTTTCGCTGATTTTCAAACATACATTCCTTCAGATATATACCCAATTAAGAACGATTTGTATTCACCAGAACCTACGAAGGTACTAACAAAATTCGTGGATTTATTAGCCGTGCTCAAACAGTGGGCAGGCCCCCCGATTTCTGGTTTGTATACAGACAGTTCTTATTCTATACGCATTTACATGTCGAACATATTATTTTTCAAATGGTTTGATTACAATTTTCTGGCTGAAAAAGGGAAGATACAGTTAGAAGACCGTGGAGTAATTCGATGTAACTTGCAGCGTTCTGGATTTCCCTTATATTCCTCAATCGTTAAGCATATTGGGCCGATGTTTATTTTTGAACGAACAAAGACAGGATGGGTTAAGAACACTAAGGATGTGAAAAACGTAGAATACTGGACAGATGCTATTCGACCTTTTCTGCGTAAAAATAGACTAACAACCAAAAAAATTGAGGAACTTGAACTGCGTTATTATTCTATAGGCCAAGGATATGCTCCCGATTATCCCATCCGCAATTCTGATCCCAAAGGAGTAGCACTTTACTTAGATATCTCGCAGTCTGAATTATCTGATTTGTTAAAACAAAATGCCCGAAAAAATCCTTATCAATGGAACTTTACAGATACAAAAAGAAGCCGCATTCAACATCCTTTTATCCGCCAGTGTGCAGAATTAAAAGGTAGGCGTTTCGACATATGTACTCCTAAACAGTATTTGCGACTTAATTATTGCTATCAATGTCAGCTCATGAAAGAGGGCATTGTGTGGTCTTCTGAAAACCAGTGCGATGAGCGTGGAGCAAAACCATTAGGCAGAGACATTCCTGTTACTAAAAGAAATGATTTTACTCCAGTGGTTCGGCGTTCAATAAAACAACGTGATGAGAAAAATGATCCTTCATGCTTGATTTATAGAGTGACAAAAAAATATGGTTCCTGCGTCGGAAAATTAGAATATGGACATATGCGTTCAGCTTTGGAAACAACTTATAAACTAGACAAGTCGGATGGTTATTTAGTTTGTCGGAAACACAATTCAATGCAAGGAATTTTGCCGTTGCTAGAATTTCTTCCAGAAGCTAAGGAAGAAACGGAGAACTTAGAATTGAGAACTCAGAATTGCTCTTTTTCGGTAGATCCTTCCAAAGCAGACAACTCAGAAGAACCGGTTATAACCTGGCTAGAAATTCCTGCGGAAGATTATGAAAGTTTGAGTTGGCCTTTAATGAGCCTGGAAGTCATTTCCAGTCCTGCGAAATAAAGAGCCATGAAGACTTTGAGATCGATCATTTTACCTTTGGCTAATGTTTCAAGTTCACGATGAGCTTTGAACACAGGAAGCTCATGAACAATAATATTCTCAGTGCCGTCTCCTACTTTTTCGCGAACTTTTGTTAAATTTGTGGCTTTAAAAATGCTCATGATTTCGGTAGAGAATCCAGGGGAAAGAGGAAAGTCGCCGATATGTATCATGTTGCCAGCATCATATCCTGTTTCCTCAAGAAGCTCCCGCTTTGCAGCGGTTTCAAATGCTTCGTCCTCTTCTCCTTGAATATCACCTACAAGACCCGCAGGAATGCCAATGACAGATTTCTCAACAGGTTCTCTGTATTCTTCAACTAGCACAATACTGTCATGAGTAAGAGCCATAATGCCCACGACACCAGAGCAATTAAGTCTGTCAGCAAATTCCCACGTGTTGCGTTCGCATAGTCGAAGAAATTTACCCACATAGTTGACTTCCATATTAAAATTCCCCTTCGTGAATTGTGTACCAACGGATATAAGGTTTTGGGGCATCGCCGGTAAAATAGTTCACAATGAAAATTGTTTCGTCCTCAAATTGGACCCAGCCTGTGTATCCTGAATCAGATTGTCGGCTATTGTCATGATCCAGAGGAAGAATGATTGATTTTCCACATCCCGTTTTTATTGATTTCGGATGTGTTAAACAGGCGAAAGTATTTTTGGCCCAGTAGCCGCGTTTAAACGAATGACTTGCTTCTCGATACGTTGTCAGCAGATTACCGGATTTAAGAAATCCAGTAACAGGTCGATGGCATCCGAACATGCGTGTTTGTTTTAGACCGGACCAGTTGATGCCATCTTTGGAGAGGGCCATAAAGGCAGGTAGCCCTTTACCGGAATTCTCTCGCATGAGGCAAATGAAGCGTTTGCCATCATGGCATACAGAGGCTTCACATAGATTGTGGTCTTCAAGATGAGCTAAGGGGTGTTTCTCCCATGGTCCGGACATGCTTTGAGATGACCATATATTTTGGACTAAACATCGAGAGCTTTTGGAGTACGGAAGCCAATCAAGTGACTGAACTTCAGACAGCTGTTCTTCTGCTGATTTTTCTTCCTTTGAAAATTCGTGGGAGGTATGGGTAGCGATAAGAAATCCGTCATTTGTTTGACATATTCTATCCGGAACAATACCAGTTATGTTGGTCGTGACTTCTTCCCATTCTGTGCCATTGGATGATTTCCATAGGCGTACCCGAGTTTTCATTTCATCGTTTTCTGCTTTAATATAAAACGAGCTTTGATCGACTTCATCGCAGATGATCCACAGCTCATCTCCAATGACAGACAGACGCGGGCAATTGAGGCGATCCGTTGTCTCAGCTATTGTTACAGGAATTCTCAGAAATGGATCTGGCCATCCAAATTCGGGAGGGTCTCCGCCCATGAGTTGAATGCTAGTTGCGGTTTCGGTTACGTGGCTGTCCGATTGACGATAAACCACGTAAAGACGGTCTTTAAATAATGCAACATCAGGATGACCCTGCCAGATGTTATCATCCCGAATGATGGTCCCTTGATTCATTATTTTGCTCCTGAAACCCTGGGACGCCTAAACGGAGCCAAATGCCGTCAGCATCGCTCTCTGAGCTTCCTGAGCCATTATACAACAAGCCCCTTCAGTGGAAGAGGCTTGTTGCTGAGACCAAATTTCTTCAAGCAGTCTGTCGCGGGACGCTGATCTTAAACATTGGCAACGCGGAGCTTCTGATCTATGCCTCCTAGAGTGATCTGCATGCTTTTGGTGGCGCTTTTGTAAATCCTCCACCTGTCAGGAGTAGGAAGAGCCGTCGTACAACGCATGTGCAGCAGCGGTTGGTCTAGACAGAATTTCCGCCAAACGGTATACATCATCTCGGCGTGGAAGCGACACACCGAATGAGCATGTTCTCCTTTTGGACGATTGAACATCTTATCACGCATGACCAGGGCAGGATGCTTACCTGTGAGATTTTCGCCCGTGAAGTAACAAATGGCGAATTTCTTGGCATTCTCAGGATCTGACTGCCACATGGCAAAAAATGCTGCCCCGATTCCTTGTGGAACCAATTTGCGTTGCAATGGCTCAGTAACATGACTGTCCATCCATGCCGCGAATGCTTGTACCTCTTCTCGCTTAGCCCGCTTGATTTGGTCTACGCGTCCCTCTCGAATTCTTCGAGCGAAGCCGTTTTCGGCTGTAGCCACAGCTTGGCACCATTTCGCCAAGTTGTTGTCTTTGCCCTCATATGTGAGGGATTCTCTTGACGCATGGATGGAGTTTTGAAAACTACGCTTTTTGTTGAAATCAAAAGTGTTGTAGAGATCGGCAACGCAGACTTCATTACGGCACATGTGAATGGTAACAACGGCTTGCGTCGTGATGCCTCGGTTGGCAATTGCCCCAAGATTATGCTGTCCATTCACCAGCAGGGCTTTGCCTGAAGGACCAACGGCAAAGGCGAGGTTGTGAACTGTGGTGATATCTTTGGACAGATCAAACGCCCACTTGTTGTCGAAGGCCCGTTGACGGTCGTCGTAGTTGTGGTGAAAAAACAGTTCTTGAGCATCCTCGGGATCGATGTCAACGTTGAGGGTCAAATAGATGTACGATCCGGTTGTTGCTGAATTTCGACGCTTTGCGACTTCTTCATCGTATTCCCACCCGCCGTCGTAGATTCGCTTCATCGCAAGGGTTGTATCCCCGCGAGCTTTGGTACGCTTACGGAGGGCGGTGAGCGATTCAGAACGCTCGACTTGGCCAATTGCTTGACCAGACTCCTTCGTCCTCCGGGTCTTTTTCTTGCCAGCTTTCGTTGACATCCTGTATGACCGATGACCTGTACCCATGTCGATTCCCCTTTGCTTGATAACGCGATGTCGTATCTTCTTCTGATAATATATACTGGATGGGACACCGAATGTCAAGACCTTTCTCCGGAAAATTTCAATGTTTTTCAGCGGAGAATCAATCCGCTGCATCCTTATATAGCATGTACGACTTGGTTACGATATTTCGAGAAAAATAAATGAATTGTAACTTTAAGAATTGGTCCTCTTCAGCTTCAAAACACCTGTATAATAAGGCATGATAGAAATAAGCGGTTATATCGCGGGCGTACTAGCTATTTTAGGATTTCTGCCACAAGTAATTAAAAGTTGGAGAACTCGTAGAATTTCAGATTTGTCGTTGGGAACGGGGATTCTTCTGTTGGCAGCTTCAGTGATGTGGACTATTTATGGATTTTTTCTTAGTTCAATTCCTATGATGTCAACAAATTCAATTATCTTCGTTTGTATTTTGTCTATTTTTTTGGTTAAGTGGTTTCCGAAGAACTAAGATAAGCTTTTACTACACCCATGGCTTGTACTGTATCGTTGGTTTGAGTCGAGTCCCAAATCTTGGTTAAGTGTTCTGAATTGTAAAAATCATCAGCTATGATAGTGTGTTTACCAAATCTCTTTTTCCCTTTAACTATATCTGGGCAACAATAGGCGGTGAGTTCTGTGCAGCTAAATCGATCTGCATTTGTAAAATCAAAACCGAAGTCGTAGGGTTTTCCACGGATATTTTTAGCTCTTTCAACTGCCTTTGATGCAAATTGGGCTTGATTCTCTACAATCGGTCGTAAGACGGCCATGTGGTCTGTACGCATGAAATCGGCCAAATACTCCTGAATAACGCCTTCACTAATGGCGTGAACAATTTGTTCTGGCTTTCCCTCGTCCTCCCCTATATAGAGACCTGCATGGTTCCAGAACCCAGGAATGAACCATTTATCAATGTAACCTTCGAATCGACGTATCAGAATGTCTCCGGGTTGGATGACTTCTTTTACTTGATAGTAATGCTGTCCTTTTAAGCGATAGCTAGTAGCATTAACGGTGAACCAAAACGGTCGTTTTATTCCTGACCATTTGATGTCTCCGATAAATCGAAAAACATGCTTTTGCAGTGTGTACAATAATCCCATGCATAGTAATTGGCCATATTATGAACAAAACCTCTATTCTACCGAGGCTTTCAGAGTCTGTTTCAGATCTCTTGTCTCAAATCTGTTTGGCATATTTAGATGCCCCATATACTTGTGTAAATGCCGACGAAAGCTGCGAGAAGACATTCCTTGAAAATCTTTATTTAGGAAGAGGGGAGAATCTGGTTCTGCATTTTGATTTGGTCGCATTTGGAGATATTTAGCAACGAAGGGAGCTGCCTGTTTGAGTGACCGATGGCGGACTGTTGAGAGCCTCAAATCAATATCAGCCAATTTCAAGTTCATGACTTGTTCTGTTTTCAAATCACAATAGGCCAGCAATGCTAGGATTGCTGCATCTCGTACTTCTTTAGTGTCATGGTTTGTAAGATATTGAAGGATAGTTTGAACGTCTTTTTCGTCAACTGGTTGCCGTGTTATTTTCGCAGGTCTAGTAAGTTTGATGGTAGGGATCTCAGCTACAATACCACGAGTTTTCAAGAAACGGAAATAGGATTTGATTGCAGCAGTTTTAGAACAAAGGGTGTTAGCCGAATAGTTCATTTCTTTCATGTGTTCGACGAAGTCAAGAATGTCCTGCTCTGTAACTGAACCGTCGGCTGGTTTTTTCCCGCGATAAGTTAGATATTTTTCAAACTGACCGAGATGGTTTCTATAGCTTTTCTGCGAATTAATTGACGCCTTTTTCGTTCTCATACCTTTTGTGACAAATTCGTTCACTAAACTTGACATTTCAGATTCCTTTCAACTGAAAGACAAATGTTTTTGCACTGACATTATCAGCAAAGTTCATGAGCAATTGTTGATAATGTTGCCAATCTCCCCCTGCTGCTCCACATCCGATCATCCAGGGAAAAGCTACGGAGTGAAGATTTTCAATTTGGCTGATTTTTTCTAAGCAGCTTTGGAATGCCTCTTCTCGTGTTATATGTCCGTCTCGGATGCCGGCGGAAAAACGAGATTTTCCGGGATAATACTGGCCCAGGAGGTTTACAACAAAACGTTTGCTTTCTCCGTCTCCTCGAATTACAATGTTTCCAAGTGTTGTTTCATCTTTTGGCACTGAATGATTTCGTTCTGCATATATGTCTGCGTACGGAAAACGCTTGAACATTGAAGCTGCCAAATGGGCTCCGATTGTAGTTACACAATTACACTGATGACAGATGTATCTGGCGTCTGAGTCAAACAAATTGCCTTGCACAATCTTAAAGGAGTTATTATTATCCATACTGAAAACAGTGTATCGTAAAATCGGACGTAAGTCCAATCAAAAATTTTCCTGAGGTGTTTTTATCTAAAACTTGACTTCGCTATTAAAGATCGTAAAATGCCGATACCACCAGATGGTGTGTATAATCACAGTCCACTGGAATTCTAAAAGGAGAACGAAAATGAAAAAGCGGTTATTTTTGACCTTAGCATCTGCGGGATGTCTGTTGCAAGCTCCTGCTTGCATAAACTTGGATGAAGGGGCACTTCTTGACCTTGGCTCAAGTCTTGCGTGTGAGCTTTTGACAAGCGGTTTGCCTCTCAGTGGTCATTTTGACTACTGTTCTGTTATTAACCTGGATTTAACTCCGGGCAACTAACAAAACGCTATCTTCATACTAAGGCCGGAAAGTATCAACTTTCCGGCCTTTTTTGTTGACACTACTCAGCCCACGAAAATATTAGTTCTCTGTATAATCTAGCAACAGGGAGAGAACTAATGCGCTTTCACATTCCTGGTTTGCCCCACACACTCACTAACAAACAATTCATTCATTGTGCGTATACTCAGAAAGTTTATAAGCTTTGTGAAATTCTAACAAAACGTGGTCATGAGGTGTATCATTATGGATGCGAAGGAAGTGATCCCGTTTGCTCTGAACACATCAATGTGATTACAAATGATTTGAGAACAAAATTATATCCCAATAATTGGCATGAGAAGCATTGGGATTTTGATGTTCATGATGAATGTTACAAAACCTTCCAGGATAACACAATAAAAGCTATCTCTAAAAGATTAGGATCTCAAGATTTTCTGCTTTGCAGTTTTGGCTGGGGACACAAACCGATAGCTGATGGATTTGGAAAAGAAATAATGACGGTTGAATCGGGAATCGGGTATACCGATACGTTCGCTCAATTTCGCGTATTTGAAACCTACAACTGGATGTCACATGTTTACGGAATTGGATCTAAGGATCAAGAAGGAAAACATATTGTTCAATCAGATGGAGGGTATTTCGATGCAGTGATTCCAAACTATTTCAATCCCGAAGATTTTGATTATTGTCCAGAGAAAAAAGAAGACTACTTTCTGTATCTGGGAAGAATTATTAAAGGCAAGGGATTGAATATCGCAATAGACACGATCAAAGGTATCGCTGGATATTTGAAAATTGCGGGGCAGGGTGAATGGAAACGGGTTCCGTCTACAACTGGAGAAATTATCGAACATGTAGGATTTGCCGACGCAGATAAACGCAGGGAACTTTTAAGCAAAGCAAAAGCTTTATTTGTTCCAACAATATACATTGAACCTTTTGGGGGAGTAGCTGTTGAAGCAATGCTAAGTGGCACGCCAGTCATTTCAACAGATTGGGGAGCCTTTCCAGAAACCGTTCTTCACGGAATAACTGGTTATCGTTGTCGTACTCTAGATCATTTCATTTGGGCAGCTCAAAACACCGAAAATATCCGTCCCCAGGATTGCCGCGAATGGGCTTTAAATAACTTCTCGCTTGACCGCGTCGGGGAAATGTACGAAGAATATTTCGACATGTTAAGCGGATTATGGGGCAAAAAAGGGTGGTATCAACAAAAAGACAGAAATGAACTGAGTTGGCTTAATAAACACTTTCCTGTTACAGAACCCACGTCTCGTAGTCACATACCAAACAAAGAAACACATGACCAACCAATGCTAATTCAAAATAGTGAAAATGAGCCCGATTACGCATTAGATTTGAACTGGTATAAAAAAGAAAAACCTGCGGGTATTTCGTTCCTTTTAAGAGCTAAAAATGAACAACACACTATAGGTATGGCATTAGATTCTTTGCAACAGATCAAAATCCCTTACGAAGTCAATGTTGTTTTAAATGAATGTCATGATGCTACCGAGGAAATTGTTCGAAATATGTCGGAACAAAATATTCATATTTATCAATATCCTTTTCAGTTAGGAAAAACGGGATTAGAGAATCATTGCACCCCTGTTGTTAGTGTTCACTCAACTATTTGGCTCCTTAATTGGGCTTTATTGAAGGGGTCATTTAGCTATACGTTTAGATGGGATGCCGACTTTATTATGACGGCTTCTTTGGCCAAGGAACTCAATGATGCTTTTGATAATAATTTTGCTGACATTGTGAACATCAATGCTATTTTTTCCGATACAGGCAAAAGGAACACAGAACCGTACTTGTGGTCAAATGAGCTGATCCCCCGTTATCTGCGTTATTCACTTTGGCATCTTACTCGTTTCGGGAAAAAAGCTCAAAAGATAACAACTCTCCAAAATAGCATAATACATGATAGCCCGTTAACTTGCCATAAACCATATTGGGAAAGCCAGCCATGGTGGGAAATGGACCAACGAAAAGAAACCGAAGATTTGAAAAAAAAGTGCAAGTTAAAATACGAGGAATTGAGAGAAAAAATCGGGAAAGACTGCACTGTTAAAGGTAGAGCCTCATGTCCAGAAACAGAGGAATTGGCGAAACGGATTCGGAACATTTTGGGTATAGACATTGATGAGATTCCCGCCCTAAAAACCTACGCTTCTCACCTCAGATAGAGGGAAATATCGCCTAAAAATTCAATTAGGAGGTTATGGCAACCCTTGTAGATCATAATTATGGTACGCCTGTAGAGGGAGTGCCTCCGCTGCTTGCAGTCCCTCTCCTCGGCACAGTTGCAATCACAGTCAAAGATTCCAATGATAAAATCGTTGGCCAAACTACAGCAAATCGTCAGGGAGAGTGGCGACAACCATTTATGCTCGATGACGGAACATACACCGTTGAGTTTGCAGGCCGATTTCGTCCCATTGGAGTTGGACATACAGCTTTTTTTCACCAAACAACTCCGCTAATCTCTATTAATATTACAGTCCCATTGATACCTTCTGACGAAGATGAGGATGCATCTGCAATGGGAGCCACCGGTCCCAAAGGAGACGATGGAATATCTGGACCCTCAGGAGGTGACGGAGCAACCGGCCCTGACGGGGAAATGGGACCAACTGGAGCAGAAGGACCATCGGGACCATCGGGTACTATTGGCTCTGGCGGACCAAGAGGCCCTAAAGGAGACGATGGAGGACAAGGATCGCGTGGTTTAATTGGTCCCGCTGGCCCAGTTGGTCCTGTTGGGACAGCAGGAATAGCCGGATCTACAGGACCAGCAGGAACAGTTGGAACATCATGCGAAATAGACATCGGCACTCCCTCTGATGGTTATATTTCTGATGGCCTTCTAGTTTGGACCCCTACAACGCCTGTCTGTGATGCTTTGGATGATGTAAATGAAATTTTACTAGACCTTGCACCAGCAACACCATTGTCATTACTTGGAGTAACATTAACTTCCACAGCAACCACGTTTTCTGGATTGGCTTCGGATAAACTTTACCAAAACTACAAAAGCGCCGCCGGAGAAGATGTTGGAGCATACATTGGAGGCGCAATCGTTTTAACTGATAGCTTCACTCTTACCAACCCAACTGTAGGAGATTCAGAGGCAGGCGGAGATGATACTTTTTATCCAGGAGATGAAGGGACTTTGTCTTCCCGAATCACTGAAAGCGGAACAGAAGCAGAACAAGGAAGTCTTGATCTAACTACGGGCTTGCCCAGTCCTGTTTTGTCGTTAACGCTTAATGCTCAAAATGCAGGATATAACGGTTTCACAATGTGGGTAAGAGGAGATGCCACTATTGCTGTTAGCGGCTTCTTAAGCACCGGCTACAACAAAATTATCATGCGGCATGTTGTATCCTCTGAAACTAGAGATTCCGCATCATATGAGGTTTTTTATGACACTTCTAGTACGGTGGCTAGTTTTACTGTGACTCCAAGTTTGGCAGTTACTATCACCGTAACAAGGGAATTGTCCGGTATTCCAAGCTATACAATCGGTAGCCAGTTTGTTTTAGCATTTGTTACTGCCGATACTTTCAAAGACACTTATCAAACAGATGCTTTTGCACATTCTGGTTTTACAGGTACAACAGCAGCAACAATAGCTCTTGCTGATTCAGCTTGGGATGGAACCGTTTCGTCTCCGGCGGATGTCTTAGATGCCCCTGATTTAAGTGGAGGCTCAAGTCAGTTTGCTGTTAATACGACTGTTGTTGATGTACGTTCTACAGATGCAAGAATTACTGTTACGTTGCAGAAGCCAGGGAGAAGTAATGTGACTAGCTTATCACCATCAGAAAGTCGGTTAATTGATACTTTTTCAGATGGTTCAACAGACCTTGATGAACCGTTTGATGACGAGAACTATCGTTTGCCTGACTATGATGCTGCTGAACATCCAGATAATTATGATGAAGTTCCAGGTTCCGTCACTGGAAACTGGGATTCTACAGCTGACTTAATTGATGGAGAAGCAGCGGTTTTTCATGGTTCTTTATATGATCCAACAAACATTGGTAGCAGCGGTGATTTTTCAGGTTTTCTGCCAGTAGGACCAGATTATTCGAGTTTTACATCTGATGCCATTTATTTGAGAGCATTTCGTGACAGTAGCGATCCTCATAATAGTGGAACTATAGAATTAGAAGGTTTAACTGTAGCAGATATTTCTCCTGTAGGTAGTGGAAATGTCAATGTTGAGATCAAATTGCCGACAGAAACTGGTTGGTTAGATTTGGGAAAAATCTTTAATCTTGCTACATTTTTAGGGGAGGATGGCGATGGATGCCAAACAAGTCAAAGTAGTAATACTTGGTCTTTTACTTTTGGAACTGTTAGTACTGCAAATTCTGAATTTATCATCATTGTACGAGTTACAATTAGAACGGCGACATCGTCGATTAGCAGAATGAGAATCACAGATTGGTAGAATATGGCTTTTAGTGATCAAACAAAACGGGAAATTAGTTTCAAGAAACTTGTTGGTCGAGATCATACTAGCAACGCCAAAGAGTTCTTTGAAGAATTCCCAGGCGGTGGTTTTAATGTTCATGCAGATGAAGTGTGGTCTGGAACTATTCCTCTTACTGCTCCTGCTTTTACCACGAGCGTTGTGAAAGTTTTTACTGATTTGGCTTTAACAGAAGATGTAACGGTTGATGACCAACGCGGATGGGAAGCTCTTGACAGTGCCATTCGGTTACGAGACTGGATCCCTCCAAAGTTTGGACAAACATATACTGTTCGTCTTTTTTCTGATGATGGCTATGGTAGCTTGGGAGAAGAAATTGCAAGTGGAGATCCAATAAATTGGTTTTTCGATTATGAAACAGGTTTTCTGGCGATTGAAAATGCTTTCACCACGGGAAGACCGGCTCCAGATCTTCCAACAATTATAACTCCTTTTCATATCCAGGGTTTCTTATATCAAGGAGAAACCGTTAGTACGACTGCTGGAATAGATGGAGCTACTGGAGCAGCAGGTCCACAAGGTCCCACTGTGGGAGGCCGGATGGTGTTCATAGAGAATCCAACCGCTATTGACGAGATAGCAATAGGTTTTTTCTGTGATAGCGTCGTTGTAAGTGAAATTTTTGGACAAACCGATGATGGTACGGTGGACTTCAATGTCTATTATCAAGGGCAAACTGGACCAGCATCTACCGGAACTGCAATAGCATCTACAGGAGTAATAGCAGATACGGATGGCACTACTCATACTGAGTGGAATAGCAATATCATACCTGCCAACAGTTGGATAACATTTAGAGCTAATGATACAGGAACAGGGCCGTCAGGAGGAGATGGCCCAACAAAGTTATGGGTGAGCGTTTGCTTTGATTAGATGGCTGATTATTTTGTCAGAACAAGCGGGGGAAATGACAGCAATGGCGGAACCTCTGTAGCAGATGGTTGGGCCACTATAGAACGTGCGCTCGATACCGGCCAAGCAAATCACGCAAGACCTGGCGATACTGTATTCCTCTGTACTATGGTAACCGGAGAAAAATTTGTTCTAACATCCACTATTGTTTTTGATATCGCAGGAACTGATGAAACAGGGTATCCAGATCAAGGACCAATTATCTGGACCGGAGCAAACTCCGTTGGAGATGATGATGGAACAACGGCAGTTCTTACTGCTATGTATTTGCCTTCTGGTTTAGGAGTATCAATCACTGAGGAAAGGCAAGTTTTTCGTTACATTCAAGTAGAGGACAACCCAAATGATGGAGGATGGCTTGTCAATGCTCCAGCAACTTCGTTTTTTAGAACGGCTAGTGTTGGGAATACTGGCAATGGTTTTGATATAACTTCTGCGGGTCTTGATCTGGTATTTGTTGAAGCATTTGCAAGAGATAATACCGCAAATGGTTTTAATTCTGCTGTTACTGCTAGAAGAATTTGGTGCTATGCGTGTGTAGCAAGAGATCAAGGTAACTGTGGTTTTAGAAGTCCGGCTATTGGATGCGTTAATTGTTTGTCTTATGGGAATGTTAACACCGGTTTTGATGTCCTATGGGTAGTCAATTGCACTAGCCATAATAATTTGGAAGGCATCCGTTTAAATGTTGATGGAACCAATGCAACAGCTCATTGTATCGTCAATTGTCTCTTGTCAGAAAATGGAACTGGAATTATTGGAAATAATGAACCTGCATTGCTCTTATCGAACGCTTTTTTTAATAACACTTTAGATGTACATGCGAGTGTTCGCAAAACAGATGTTTTAGAAGTTGACAGTGTTGCTCTTTCGGCGAGTCCGTTTGTCGATACTTCTTCTAACAATTTTGCTTTGAATAATCATCCTGATGGAGGTCAACTTTGTCGTCATGCCGGTAAGCCGACAAGTTTCATTGGGATAAAAACAAGATCTTCAGTAGACATTGGAGCATCTTTCCCCAAACTTGATATGGCAATAGGAGGCTAGTTTCCGTGTCTACTAATTCAGTTCGGCAAGTTATAACCGGAAACGGAACTATCTCCGCTAATACCCCTGATTTCGTTCGTGATATCACGGATGATGGGGGTCTTGAACTTCTAAGTATAACTCAATCCCTTCTTTTTATCGAATTTAAATCTAGTGATGCGGACAATAATCATCATGAAACTGTAAGATATGCTCGTCTAGATAACACTACTGATCTTAGAATTCTTGCACATGGAAATGATCCTGACTCACCCCTCGAACTGGATACCTCTATCGATGCCATTGATTTTGAATATGCAATCGTTGAATTTGAGTCCAGTAGCACACTAATTGTAGAAAACAAAGTAATAGAATATGTTTCAACCGGAACTTCTACTCAGAATGCTTCTATTACGAGCATTGACGTTGACGAAACTCTTCTTTTATGCCAAGGATATTATGAGAGAACCACTGACGCTGATTTCGGACAAGAGGAGATTCAAAGAAAGCATATAAACTCAGCTACCCAAGTTCAAATGAATGTAGGTGATGATTCGCCCTTTCAATTAGGTGGTACATTTAGATGGGCTTTCCAAACAGCAGACTGGAATGATAGTGACGTTAACATTTCTCGTAACGTAAAAACATTAGCCACTACCGAAACTACTCCTGCAACACCTATTTCGACAGGTTTTGATTGGACTAGAACTATTTTCTTTGTTTCTTATACCCAACACACTCATAATAATCTGTGGCCACGACAAGACATGATTTCCGCTACCATGAATAGTAGTGGCGAAATCCTCATCGAGCGATACGAAACAGATAGCGAGGCACAATCCGATCTTACCATTCGTTGGGAAGCTATAGAGTTCCCGGCAGACTTTATAACAGTACAACACTTTAAAAAGACAGTAGCTGCCAGTACAACCTCAGACAACCAGACAATAACGGCCGTTGGCACTTTAGATAATTCAATGGTTGTTGGAACAAACTTTACCTATTTTGGGATGGGTAACGCACAGGTTGAAGACAGCAATATTGATGATGATATTAGCGACGGTTGGTTTACTACCAGATTAACAAGTACGACTAACGTCAATCTACGACGCGGAACATCTACCAACGAAGCAAAAGTTGGTTTCCAAGTCATTGAATGGCTCGGAACTAGCTCATCAAGTAGTTCACAAAGTTCAAGCAGCTCACAAAGCTCATCATCTAGCTCACAAAGCTCATCATCTAGTTCTAGAAGTTCTAGCAGTTCCGCGAGTAGCTCATCCAGTCAAAGCAGTAGTTCTTCTAGCGCTCCCGCTTCTTCCAGTAGTTCTCAAAGTTCTAGCTCTTCTGGTCACCCTAAAGTACTGCGAGACTTCGGTGGCTTTGAAATGGGAGTTACGGGGAATACCGCCCCATTACCGTATATCGAATTGTTTGACAACAATGGCGGAACTATTGTAACTTCCCCCGATCCATTCCCGGACAGCGAAAGTCATTCGATGTTCTTGGCGGCTAATACCACCGTCGAATACATCGAAACTAACCGATTTACGCAAGACAACAAGTTTATCTGGGGATGTTATATTCGATTTGATGATCTAGGCCCATTCGTATCAACAAACTTCTTGCGAGCGACGGGAGATAGCGGCACTTATTGGGATTTGCAACTAGTAGCTTTTGGTGGTGGAAATGTTCGTTTACGAGATTCCAATGGCGCAACCCTCGATACAGCAACAAATCCTCTGACAGTTAATACGTGGCATCGATTTGAAGTTGCTTGGGAAATAGGGTCTTCCGCAGCAATTGATGTTTTTCTGGATGGAGTACCTCTATTCGCAGAATCTGGGGAAGATCTTGATCGTAGCACAATTGAAGACGTTGGAATGCGTTTTGAGGCAGAAAACGCAGCATCTGGAGTTGATATTTTTGTTGGTAGCTGGTATTTCTTGAATGGCGGAGTCGGAACAGAAGACTTTCTCGGTGAGTATGAAATAGTTGGTCCTTACCGCAACGATGTTAGAGGTATAGCTAGCCATTTCGGCTTGGGCATGGAAACTAGTAAGGAATGGTTTCGCTCTGCTGATGACAACACGGCTACTGAGGCAACCCACGTTTGGGGTAGCGGCCCGCTCACCGAAAGTGGCGGAATCACAACCAGTGAGGGCTATCTTAGTGGGGAGGGAGGGTTTAAAGGACCTAAGGGTGATCCTCGTCTTCATGGCAATTCATTTATTCAAGGAGCCAAATGGGCTGCGCGAGTAAACGCACCGTCGGCCCCAACATTTGACAATGAATTCATATTATTTGGCAAAACCCCAGATGATGAAATTACAACTGACAATACGAGTGAATTTGGTTGGACTGCTACTGGTTCCGGTCAAAACGAAATTATTGTCTCAGATAGCCCAAGTCAAGTACCGCAAATTGATGAGTATTTTCAATTTGGATTCAAAGCTCGGGGAAGTTTCGCAGAATTTCAAATCATCGAAATGTATTGCTTCCTCCTGCAAAACGGTCCCGGTATAAGCTCCAGTTCTAGCTCTCGAAGTTCAAGCAGTTCGCAAAGCAGTAGCAGCAGTCAATCAAGCAGTTCTAGTGCGAGTAGTTCATCCAGTTCACAAAGCTCAAGCAGTTCACGCTCATCTTCTTCTTCCTCACAAAGCTCCAGTAGTTCTTCCGGAATTGCTAAAATATTGCGGGACTTTGGAGCTTTTGAAATGGGGGTTACGGGTAGTACAGGCGAAATGCCTTACGTTGAATTGCTCGCCGACCGGAGTGGAGGAAGCATTGTAACTAGTCCAGCTCCGTATCCTAATAGTGAACTTCATTCTATGAAGTTAACTGGAAATGACACTTTTGAATACATTCAAACGAAAAAGTTTTCACCCGATGGCGTCGTCATTATGGGAGCTTATATCCGATTCAGCAGCTTAAGTTTGGGTTTTGGATTTCCCTTTATGTCAGCTATTGGAACTGGTGGTTTCTTATGGACTATGAGCCTGTTGGATACGGGTAATATCCAACTTCGAGGGACAGAAGGAGTATTGGACACTACGGTATCTCCACCCGTTTCAGCGAATACTTGGCACAGGTTCGAAGTCGCTTGGTCAATGAACAGTTCGGCTTCGATTGTCGTTCAAATAGATGGCACAACAGTATTCGGAGAGGCTGGGGCAGATCTTGATCAAGATATTCCTGGTGATACTGTTGGGTTACGCTTCGAGGGAGAGCCGTTCACTGGAGGAATTGATACCTTCATTGGCAGTTGGTATATTTATACCGGGGGGACAAGCCCCAGCGACTTCCTTGGACAGTATGAAATTGTCGGTCCTTACAAGAACACTGTTGCTACAACTTCTGGTAACTTTGGAGATTCTATAGATACTGCTTGGAGC
>SDBT01005270.1_pt1 | contig 21755 bp, 11 predicted proteins | sample 2277101 | NCBI WGS metagenome assembly SDBT01 (sample SAMN10404973, study PRJNA504765) | marine sediment metagenome | isolation source: marine sediment core GS10_PC15, 103 cmbsf | place: Arctic Ocean: Southern Knipovich Ridge | collected 2010
AAAAATTTTATCCACGAATTTCACGAATTATATTGAATTAAATTTTAGAGGATAGAAAATTAGCTAATGTTGATGATATAATTTCTCCAAAGGAGAAAAATATTAAAGCCCAGGGCAACGCCCTGGGAATTGCATTACAATAAAAATGAATTCCCTGAAAGGGAATAATAATTTGTATGACCATTGCAGGAAAAGTATCGGAAGTTTTTAAAGGCATATCATATTAAATATGACAAACGATATATATGGGATTAAAGATATATACAACCCCTTCAGGGTTGGTAGAACTATTGGGATTACCTCTACCCAGGGCGTTGCCCTGGGCTATAATATGATTCCCCTTTCGGGGAATTGGAATGTTAAATGGCCCAAAATATATAAAAAATTTGGGAGTAAACAATGAAAAAGAACATGATTTTTGTTATTAAAATTTTACTGATTGGATTTATTTTTTTAGGAGTTGGATGTATGAAAAACGAAGATAATTCTTCAGTGAAATCCTTTGAAAAGCTAAAGACCCTCTTTCAAAATCCACCGGTGGAATATCGCAGTGCGCCGCTATGGGTGTGGAATGATGATTTAACCGAGGATTTAATTGATGAACAACTGCAGGATATGCAGGCAGGCGGCATCGGCGGCGTATTTATCCATCCTCGACCGGGTCTTATTACGCCTTATCTATCGGATAAATGGTTTGAATTATGCGGTTATACAGTTGAAAAGGCCAAAGAGATGGGCATGGAAGTCTGGCTATACGATGAGAACTCCTATCCAAGTGGATTCGCCGGTGGACATGTTCCGGCGGAAATGCCGGAATCCTATAACCAGGGACAGGGGCTTCTCCTGGAACAGGCCACCCGCCTTCCGGATAATGCCGGTGAAGACTATTTTCTGATCCTGAAAAAGGAAGGTGAGGACTATACGGATATAACATCTCAATGGCAGTCCGAAAAAGGAAAATCTGCTGATTATTTCCTGTTTAAAAAAACCTATGAAGGCAAATCCGGCTGGCATGGCGGCTATTCATATGTGGACTTGCTGTATCAAGGTGTAACGGAAAAATTTATCGAAGTCACTATGACCGGATATGAAAGGGTCATGGGTGACGAGTTTGGCAAGGTGGTACCGGGTATTTTTACCGATGAACCGAATATCAAGGCACCAGGAGGCATGCGCTGGACCCCGTCCTTGTTTGCAGACTTCGAAAAACGCTGGGGATATGATCTGAAGACAAATTTGCCGTCCGTATTTATAGAGACAGGTGACTGGCAGCGTGTGCGGCATAATTATTATGCTCTTCTGCTTGAGTTATTTATCGAACGTTGGAGTAAACCCTGGTACCGGTACTGCGAAGATCACGATCTGGATTGGACCGGGCATTACTGGGAGCATGGCTGGCCTGATCCGGGCCATGGCAGTGATAATATGGCTATGTATGCCTGGCACCAGGTACCGGCTATCGATATTTTGATGAACCAGTACAGCGAAAATGTTGGCGCACAGTTTGGCAATGTGCGGTCTGTTAAGGAGTTGCGAAGTGCTGCCAATCAAATGGGAAGAACCAGAACGCTCAGCGAAACATACGGTGCCGGTGGCTGGGATCTGCGTTTTGAGGATATGAAACGAATCGGTGACTGGGAATACGTGCTGGGTGTGAATTTTCTCAACCAGCATCTCTCCTATATCACCCTGTCTGGCGCCCGTAAACGAGATCATCCACAGTCATTTTCCTATCACGATCCGTGGTGGAAGTTTTATCATACCCAGGGAGATTATTTTGCCCGCTTATCATTAGCTATGTCCGCTGGTGAGCAGATCAATAAAATCCTTGTTATTGAACCGACGACAACGGCCTGGATGAATTTTTCTCCCCAGTCAAATAATGATAAATTTCCCCTCATAGGTCCTACTTTCCAGAAATTTGTTTTTGAGCTTGAAAAACTTCAAATCGAATATGATCTGGGTTCAGAAAATATTATTAAGGACAACGGCCGGATTGAAGATAAGAATTTTATTGTTGGTAGAAGTAAATATGAGCTTGTTATTCTTCCACCAACTCTTGAAAACCTGGATCGGCAAACAACGAATTTGTTAAAGGAATTCTTAGAAAATGGTGGACAGGTCCTCTCTCTGGCCGGGATTCCTGGCTTTGTGGATGGAAAAAAATCAGAGGAACTGGGTTCGTATGTAAAGAAATACCATGGGCAGTGGACTTCCGCCGCTTCCCTGACGGAACCGGCCGTTGTCCCTTTATTAGTTTCAGATCAAATTCAATTTACCGGGCCGGATGAAATAAAGGGTATTCTTTTCCATCATCGCAGGGAACTGAGTGACGGACAACTCCTTTTCCTGGTCAACAGCGACCTGGAAAGCTGGTCAGACGGATCGTTTAAGATTAAAGGAAAATCGGTGCAGGAACTGAATCCAGGATCAGGCAACATAACAGATTACCCGTGGCAGGAAAAAGAAGACTTCGTCGAGGTTCAGTTTGACCTGCCGCCTGCCGGCAGTCTGCTTTTGTACATCGGCCCGGAGTCCGGAACAAAACCAGCAGTTGCAAAATCGTCAGGAATTAAATTACTCTCGCCGGTTAGTGAAGTGAAAATCGAACGCCTGAACGAAAATGTTCTGACCCTTGATTATGTTGATCTGAGATTAGCCGGCAAGACGGAAAAAGATATTTACTTTTTTGCCGCTGCAGATAAAATCTTTAAACAACATGGTTTTGATGGCAATCCCTGGAGCAGGGCTGTTCAGTATAAATCGGAGATACTGGACCGGAATACGTTTGGAGAGAATTCCGGTTTCGAAGCGGACTACTCCTTCACCGTTGAAAATGGTGTTGACATGAAAACACTGCGTGCGGTTGTAGAGCGACCTGAACTCTGGAAGTTGTCCGTCAACAGTCGACCGGTTGAACCGAGCAAAAATGAAAGTTGGCTGGACCGGGCTTTTGCCGTTTATGACATCGGTAATGAGGTAATCCGTGGCAGGAACGTCATTACGCTTAAGGCTTCCCCCATGACTGTCCATTCTGAACTCGAGCCGATTTACATCCTTGGAGATTTTAATCTGAAAGTCGCTGACAAAGGTTGGATGATGATCAAATCCTCCCAGATCAAACTGGGCAGTTGGAGCGGACAGGGTTTGCCATTTTATTCAGATGGAGTTTCCTATACCAGCAATTATCAGCTAAAGCCGAATCAAAAAAGATTTATAGTCAAAATAACCGACTGGCTGGGTTGTGTGGCGGAAGTTAAAGTCAATAAAAAGTCAGCAGGCATCATCGCCTGGCAGCCGGGTGAACTCGATATCACAGATCTGGCCAGGGAAGGGGAGAATGAAATTACCGTTACCGTTTACGGAACCCTGAAAAACCTGCTCGGCCCCCATCACAATGGCCCCCTGCGCGGAACCGCCTGGCCGGCATCTTTTGAGGCGGCATCTATAAATATGCCTTCAGGTTCAAATTATGATGTGATCGGTTATGGTTTATTCGAACCGGTTATACTGATTGAATCCGAGGGTGGATCGCAACGTTTCTATTACCGGGAGTACCGGGTAAATACACCAAAAATTCTGGCCCAGAAAAATATCAGTGCCAATTTGCCTATTGAAGTCAGCCTGGCCACGAATACGACAGAAGCAGATATTTATTATACGCTAAATGGCAAATTACCCGATAGGTCTTCCTTGTTGTACAAGGGTCCTTTTTCTCTCTCAAAGACCGCCGTGCTTAAAGTGCGTGCTTTTAAAAATAACCTGAAGGAAAGTTCGGTTATTCAACAGTCTTTTTTTATCCTGGATGGCAAAATAAATGGATTGAACTATGCCTACTTCGAAGGTCAGTGGGATGATTTGCCGCCTTTTGATGTACTTCAAGCCAAACATAAGGGCAGGGTTTATGATTTTGATCTGAAACTTCTCAATACCCGGCAGGCCCAGTTCGCCGTGAATTACACCGGTTACATACATATCGCCAGGGCCGGTAATTATGATTTTTATGTCAATTCCAATGATGGTAGTAAACTTTTTATCGGTGACAAGGAGGTGGTCGATAACGGCGGTGCCCATGGAAATCAGGAAAGACAGGGTAAAATAAATCTGAGTGCCGGTTCTCATCCGATCACTCTGCTCTACTTTGACAGCGGCGGCAGCCAGCATCTGGTAGTCTCTTATCAGGGACCGGGTATAAAAAAACAGGTGGTTCCGGCCAGTATTTTGAGGTATAAAAAGTAATATTTATAAAATTACCTCCTCCTCTTTGTCATCCTGAGCGGAGTCGAAGGAAAGGGGGAAACAGAAAAGGATAGTTAAGAAGAGAGGCAAAGAGAGTGATAATTACTGACGAAGATGCAGGATCATAATAGTAGTGGCCGTTCGCGAACGGCCACTACAACAAAATGATTAATAAAAATAAATAATAGTAGGTGTCAACCCGGTGTTTTAAACATCATTTAACATGATCAGGGAGGGTTGTAAAATGAGTACAAAAATGAAGCGGCGTGATTTTATCAAATCTTCTGTGGCAATTGGTGGTTTGTCCCTGCTACCATTTGAATTTTATGGTTGTGCTTCCGAGACGGGTGATTTTTTATATACACCAAAAGAGTATGATATATTTTTTAAGTACAAGATACCGGGAAAGATCTACAGATATGATATGCAAAAATTAACCGCGCTTTTTCCTGATGTATCACCCCATGAACACTGGGTTCTGAAATCCGTTGTTTGCATATTTCAAGGATTGGTCAACCGCATCGAACCAAGGCTTTACCTGAGAAATTCGCCCTCCGAAGTCGACTGGCTGGGTATTTATAAGAAAAATGGTTACCCGCTTAATGTTACCGACGTGTCGGACTTTGAACAAATATTAAAAGAATTCTGCCCGTTGTTAAACGGCTATATTGTCACAGATCCTGAGATGCCGGATATGATGAATGTGGCCCAAACCTGGGGATCTCTGGAAAATTGGATGGTAGTCACTCCACAAATGATCCCGTTGGTTGAACAGTTTGGATTGAAACAGAAAGAGGATTTACGTGGCCGCTGGCAGGGAAGAGTTGATATCTATGAATGGGCGTTTGAGAATCTTTTTAGTCGCTGTTCCAAACATGTTTTCGGTGACTGCTGCGTTGATTTTCCGCACCATCCCAGTGAGGGCTCTTTTCAGATCCGTGATTTTCTTGTAGCGAATAAGGCGTTCACTGTTGATCTTTCCGCTGCCTACAGACAGCGTAGAGAATATAAATTGCTCGATAAGATTTACGATAATCTTGAATTTCCTTCCGGTATCTGGGGGTGGCATAATTCCCGGGACCATGAACACTGGGCGGTCGACAGGGCAGCACGCAAGAGTGCCTATACGATCTGTGCGGTTGGCAGCCCGAATTTTTCGGTCCATGGCGGTGTGAGACCTCAAAAAAGTGCCCTTCCAAAACAAAAACCCAGTACCAGAAAAAATCTGGTTGCGGAAAAGAACAAAATTTATATTGCCTGGATGATGACTGATGGTGATGCTCTGTGGGTGATGGCCAACCAGCAGATGGGAAATTGGGGAGAGGATAAGAGAAGAAAATTTCCGATGACCTGGGGATTTCTTCCCCTGGTGGCCGATCTGGCACCGGCTATGTATCTGTATTATATAAATGAAATGAATGATAATGATTATATGATCGCCGGACCCTCGGGAGCGGGATATACCTATCCCTTCATGTACACCGATCCTCGTCAATTTTTGCGTTATACAAAATTTTATATGCAGAAAACCGGGCTGGAAATTGTGAATATCACTAACTGGAACGATTATACTAACTGGCAGGAAGTTGATCTGCCCGATTTCAATCCACTTCTATTCGAGGAGTTGGATAATTGTATCGGATATGTTCGCGGAATGGGCGAATCAGCCTTCGAACCCCATTATAATTTTGGGGACAAACCTTATGTTTTTTGCGGGGAAGGTCTTCACAGATCGGATAAGGATGATGTGGACACGATAAAGAGTTTTATTGAGGCAAATCCAAACCGGCCCCTGTTCATATTCTCACTCATCAATATTGGGATCAAAATGGAAAGAATTCAAAAAGTGGTAGAGTCGCTCGATATGTATGATATTGAATATGTCCGTCTCGATGATTTTATGCACCTGATAAAGAACGCCTATAAACAGGGCCTGATTACCGAAGATCTTTATCCCAACAGAAAAGGCAATGAGCAGATCCTTGTCAAGGAGGCGCCGGCAGCCTGGCAAAATACCAGAGCAGCGATTAAAAGATTAGAACCAATTATCAACGCACTAAGTGAAAAGAAAGCACTGGTTGCGTTAAATTCGGATGAGACCAACCTGGCCCAGGGACAACTCATTACTGATGAAGATAAATCAGATATTCTCGCCTTTTCCCTTTGTGAAAGTATGTTTGGAATGGCAAAAAATGTCCTCAATCTGCAGGGTGTCTATGTCAATCTCAGAAAAGAGTCCATTAAAAAAATGACAACCATGTATAAGGATTGGCCGGGGATCAACTCACTGAATCAGCTGATGAAAATGTGGGATGAGTGGGATCAGAGAACATTCGCGTGGCCGGAGGTTGTCAGGATCGGGAAGGATTTTCTTAAAGTATCCAGGGAGACCGACCGCTTATTTAATAGTTAATGGTAACCATACAAAACGGGCATAATTGATGACAACGGTGCAAAAAGAAAAAAATCCATACCGTTCATGGCAGATTAAAATATTCTCGGCCACTTGGTTAGCCTATGTGGGCTATTATTTTTGCCGCAAAGCTTTTTATGTTGTTAAAGGTCCAATGGCAGACACATTGGGGTTGGATGCCATGGGTATAGCCCATCTGGGTACGGGTTATCTCATTTTTTATATGGTTGGACAGTATTCGAGTGCTTATTTTGGCCGGAGATTAGGTCCAAAACTGCTTCTGCTGATAGGAATGGGCATTTCACTTGTCTGCAATGCCGCATTTGGTGTTTCCAACAGTTTTTGGACTATCCTGCTTTTTCTCAGCCTGAACGGTTTGGCCCAAGGAACCGGCTGGCCTGGTTGTATCGGAAGTTTAGCCTACTGGTTCAAAAGGAAACAGCGCGGTAGTATTCTTGGTGTATGGTCGACCTGCTATCAGCTCGGCTCGGTTCTGGCAACGTCTTTTGCTGCCTTTATACTCGGTTATATGGGCTGGCGCTGGTCATTTTTTGGTGCTTCCATGGTTCTCCTGATCATCTGGGTAATAGTCCTGATCATTCATCCCAATCGTCCGGAGGATGTTGGATTAAAAGCCCTCGAGGAAGAAGAAGAGGATCTTAATAATGTCAAAGGGGTGAAGGGCTTTGGCTGGAGTAAAGAGGTCATATTAACGATTATAACAATGGGATTAATTTATTTTGGTATTAAATTCCTGCGTTATGCCCTTTGGAGCTGGGCCCCATTTTTCCTGAATAAAAATTTTCAGGTGGCTGGTGACAGTGCCGGCTATCTCTCCACTGTTTTTGACCTGGCCGGCTTTGCCGGTGTTATTTTTGCAGGATTCGTATCAGATAAAATTTTTAAGGGTCGACGTGCCTTTCTATCCTTTATTATGCTGTTTTTTATGGCGCTCTCTTTCCTGGTGATGTATGCATACGGGGCAAACAGTCTGTTTTATTTCACCTTATCAATGGGTGTGGCTGGTTTTATGCTTTATGGACCGGATTCACTTATCTCTGGTGTTGGGGCGATTGACGTCGGTTCAAAGAAGGGTGCATTAGCAGCAGCCGGTATCATTAACGGCACTGGATCAATCGGTCCGATTTTTCAGGAAGAAATAATAGGCTGGCTTTATGAAACCTATAATCACGATCTGGTACCGATTTTTATTCTGCTTTTTGCCGTATCCGTAGTTACGGTTCTTCTGACATTCTATTTATGGCTAAAAGGACGACAGGGTAAATCTAAACTATAATTTTTTTTCACGCGGCGCCGCAGAGAGAATAAAGAAAAAGACAAAAGAATAATCAAATGAATAAAATGAAAATGCTTAAAAAATATTTTCCAGTCTATATTTCTTTGTTTATCATCGGTTTATTAAATATCGGTTGTGACGGCGGGAAAAAAGTATCGCCAGCAACGCACCCGGCATTGCAAATGCTGCCTGTGCCGCAGGGCGTAGGTGTCAATATTCATTTCTTTGAAGGTAATGAAAATGACTGGTCGATGATCGATGAGTCTGGCCTGGGTATCGTCCGGATGGATGTTTCCTGGGGTGGAATCGAAAAAAATCCCGGACAATATGACTTCAGTCGTCACGATCAATTGATTGAACAGTTAGAACATCGAAATATCCGCTTATTGTTCATTATTGATTATGGTAATCTACTGTATGATGATGGGTTGGCGCCATTTTCGGATGCAGGCAGAAAAGCCTATATCCGATTCTGCTCAGAATTGGCTGGAAGATATGCCGATAAACAGATTATATGGGAATTATGGAATGAGCCTAATCTGGATCATTTCTGGAAACCGGAATCCAATGTTGAGGATTATATGTCCTGGTGTCAGGCGGTTGTACCGGTCATCCGCGAGAAGGACAGAGATGCCTGTATTGTAGCGCCGGCTATATCAAGTTTTGATATTCCTTTCCTGGAGGATTGCTTTAAACGCGGACTCCTCGATCTGGTCGATGGTATTACCGTACATCCTTACCGCAATGCCTGGCTTGGCCCGGAAACCGCCCTGAATGAGTATGAAATCGTAAAAATTCTGATCGAGCAGTACCGTCCCTCCCAAAAGAGGATACCGGTCATAAGCGGGGAGTGGGGGTACTCGACAACTTATATGCCACCGGAAAGACAGGGAAACTATTTAGTAAGACAATGGATATGCAATATGATGACAGGCGTACCGATCAGTATCTGGTATGACTGGCACGATGACGGACAGGATCCGGAAAATGCCGAACATAACTTCGGCACCGTGTTATGGGATTATCAGCCCAAACCCGCATTTATAGGCATGAAGACTTTAATCCGCGAATTGAATGGATATTCTGTGGCCGGCAGAATCAGTCTGGGCAACGCCGATGATTATCTCATCGCATTTTTTAAGGGGAACAGTGCTAGACTGACCCTCTGGACCACAGACGAACCACATGAGATTAGTTTAGATCCCAGCCTAAAGTTAAATGGAGCAATCAGTCAAAGCGGCCATGAAGTCAAATTGCCTTCAAATTCTATTTTACCTGTTTCAAACAAAGTGATGATTTTACAGGTCGCAGCACCATTCCCTGTATGGCTCCAATTGATTTTATCAGCGTATCAGAAAACAATTGATGAGGCAGAAAAAAGCCTTCAGGTCTTCCTGAATAAAAAATCCGAATATCCTTTTGTTTTATCCTTACAGAAGGCAATGAAAAGCGAGAACGAGTGGGATAAAAAAAGCGCCTATCAGGCTTTGGCTATTCTGGCTGACAAGATTACATCTGATCCTGTATTAAAAACAGAGATTTATCATCTGATTTTAGAGAAGGATCCAGATATCCTGAACCGCAAACAGGTTCTAAACGCCTTGTCCCGTCTCGGTTCTGCTGAATCGTTACAGATGGTTAAACCTCTTATGAATGATCCTGATTTAATGCAGGAAGCAGCCAATTATTATTTGGCGATGGCATATAAACTGACAAATGAGGGAAAAAACAAGGAAGCGAAAGATCTGCTCATTGAAGCGGCCAAAGTTTCCATGTATCGATATTCTGTCGAAAGGGTACTTGAGATGTTGGCAAAAAATGGTGAGGGCATCGAAACTGAAATGCATAACGAATTGTCCCGCAAAGCCGGATTTATTAATACCTGGTGGATCGCCGGCCCTTTTCCGAATGACAAGGATATGGCCGAGAAAAAATCTTTTTTTCCTGAAAAGAATATTGAATTCTCTCAGAAAGTGACTCTTGACTCGCTGACCGCCAGTTGGCAAAGAATTGATATCGATGGCATATATGCAATCATTCCCTTAGCGGAAATGTTTGGAAAGAAGCAGCAGGCGGCTTATGCTTTTGCCGCGATCCGAATGCCAGAGAGAAAAGATATCATACTAAAAATCGGCAGCAATGACGGGGTAATTTGTTGGGTAAATGGCAGGAAAGTACATGAAAATATCATCGCCCGGAGTTTAGTGGTCGATGAGGATGTTGTTGCTGCTAAATTTAAAAAGGGTATTAACCGTATCTTGATTAAGGTGCCGAATAAAGGGGCCAACTGGGAGGCTTGCTTGCGTGTTTGTGATGCTGACGGCAGGCCCCTGGATCTGAATAAGTATTCGATCAATCCGGAGTAAATTGCTTTGTGAAGTAAATTTTTGACAGGATAAACAAGATTATTAATCTAACCTGAATTAAACAGGCTAAATATTTAAAAAACTTTCGCAGCAATGCCACGCTTTATAAACAAGCAATAACACAGAGAATACAAAATATTTTGCACGTTATGAAAGCTTTTCAAATTTAAGTCCCCGAAAGGAGGAATTATATGAAAACTACCTTTTCATTTATTCTGTCTCTATTTTTCATGTTGGTTTTAGTGTACGGACAAGCGCCGGATGATTTCTACAAAAGTGGTTTTCCGGAAGGTTCCGGCAGCTATGAAAAAGACTACAGGGGAACTTCAGATATTCAGTTTTATTATTCAACAAATTATTATAAGACACCCTATGATATCCGGGCCATTTTTCCTCTTGAAAAAGTACCTAAATCCACCATTACAAAAGTTACTGTAAATGGTGAGAAAATTGAGAACTATGCCGTTTTTAATAATCATGTTTATTCCAAATTCAATATCGCAAAAGGTAAAGACGACCTTGTCGTTGCCTGCCTGGCAAACTGGGAGTATGAAAAGTTTTATACGGTTACAATATTCGGGACGACCGAAAATGAAAAAGATTTTGAATTGTCGGTTACTTCAAAATCTCCAACTAAAAATATTACATTTAATTTACCTGATAACAGATTTAAAGACAGATATATCAGCATCCCATCTGCAGTTGAAAATGTTCAGCCGACACAATTAAAGGAAGTTTTTATTAATTCGCTCCCGGTCAAGAATTTTGAAATCAAAGATAATAACGTAAACATCCCAGTTAATTGGCGTAGTAAAACACGATATGATATCATTCTGAAAACTGAAAAAAAAGAAATATCCCTCAAAGCACTTGCTCCTAAATATGAAATGAGTTTTGGTTATCCGACCGGCACATTCCAGTTTTATCATCTAACTTATACTTTTGAGAAAGAAAATGTCCTGCCATTTATATTGAATAAAGTTTCAGTAAATGGCCAGGAAATCCGGGATTTTACCATTTCAGGAATAGATGATAAAACCATTGCCATACGGGGATATCAGCGAAGGTACCCCCAATACAATAAAAAAGTAACCGGTAATACGGATGTATCTCTTACCGTTCGTTGCAATTGGCAAAAAGGGCTACAGTATACCCTGTCGGTTAAAGGAATCGATGAAAGTGGTCAGCAGGTAATATTATCGGCAAAGGGTATCCCGGAAAACAAGTTTGACTATTGGAATCCTGAGTGGAAGTATTATGCTACGGTTGTATTAAAGGAAAATGCAGGAATCAGAAGGGTACAGGAACCGGTTCACTTAAAAATGGCATTTTACACTGATCGACTGACGGACCCTGAAAATGAGATTCGTGTTGTTGAATACGATCCGTATCAAAAGGCTAATCCTAAAGGTCCTTTTAAGGAAATTCCTTCACAGGTGTACCATATTCATACATGGAAGGATAATGAATTAATAGATACGATCGAGAAGGATGAAGAAAGCGGTACGCAGATTGTTCGTTACTTGGCAACCACAACATTTGAAGTCGCTTTTTTTGCTAATGTTTATCCCTACTCAGAAAAAATATATCTCGTTTTCTATGGGAATCCTGATGCTGAAAAACCGGATTACCCAACCGATTTAAAAATTTCCGGACCTGAAATCGGACAGATTATTGAAAATAAAAAAATGAGAATCGATTTGGATAATAACAGCGGTGCCATATTTGGAATTTTCCTCAAACAGGGTAAAGACATCCTACTTGAGCATAAATTAGAAACCAATGGCGCGATTCATTGGAACCCTGGTGCATATTCCCCGCCTCACGCCTGGGTACATACATCTGATTGGAAAAAAGTACAATTTGAGCAAGTATCGGGTCCTGTTTTCCATATGACGAAACGATATGCGCCTCTTCCGCATATGGAAAATGTGATGGTTACGATCACCTATATTTTTTATGCCGGAAAACCATATATGATCTCATCTTCTCTGACTGAGGTAACAGATGATTTTTACGGAAAGGCGCTGCGCAATGGAGAAATCGTTTTTAACCATGAGGAATTGAACGAATTCGCCTACAAAACATTGATGGGGGAGATTAAGGAAATTAAAATAGAATCAGCCCTACGACATCCGGAACATGTTGTTGATATTCCTTATAATGTACCCTGGGTTGCATTCGTGAATAGTCAGAAGAAAATCGGATTTGGTTCGATTGCCCTTGAATTGACCAATACAAATAAATACGGGGGAATGTCTGATGCCGAACAGCCCTATTATTATGTCGCTAACGGACCGTGGATCTATTTTTCAAGAGCGTTAAATTATTCTTTTGGCTCCAATAATCCTTCACGAATGATTCGTTCCGCTAAAGGGAGTATGTATTTTGAAAAAACCGCATTTATCCCCTTTCTATTGGGAGGATCGCAACCTGATAAATATACAATGATTGAGAATACGGACACTTTGCTTAGACACCCACTGCATGTGAGTTATTATCTGGATACTGATAACCGAAATAACACCGGTTGGGTAATTCCGATCTTAGTCGAGCCATTTGATGAAGGTGTTAAAGGTGCCGTGGGAAAAGAAAAAAAATAAGGAGAGAAAAATGAAATTTTTAAAAATAACACTGACAGTTTCTTTCCTATTTTGTTGCCTGCTTATGGAAACTAATGCTCAATTTAAATATGGAAAAATTGTCAATAAGGAACCCGGAACGACTTTTCTTAATGACATTGTACTAAATGGAAAGTTGAATTTTAATCCGCTAAAAGTAAAAGAAGCCATTTTTAAATCACCAACTTTTGACCACCCTTATTATCATATGATTGTTCCCGTAAAAGATTTTCATGGAGGAAAACCCCTCGTTTCGAAAATAACGGTTAACGGTGAGGACGCAGATATTTACTGTGCTTTTGTAGATGGTCAGTTGATATTCCATAATCAGCTTTCACAACATGCGACGGTTGTGAAAAACATCGTTCTTGTATTAAAGTATACCTGGCATAATAAGTTAAAATACAAAATCCAAATTGAACTGAAAGCGCCAAAAGTATTTAATCCTGAGAGCCCGGATGATTATATCACCCAAACCACGACTCACGATGTCATTTCTCCTGCAAATAGCGGTGCTCCCGGTGGATGGAAATATTCTCTTGTTTATCTTCTTTCTGAAGAGAATGGAATCAATCGGCAATTTGAACCGATAAATCTGGATTTATTGGTTCGTACAAACCGGGTTTCTGATATTACTAAAGAAGTGAGAGTTATGAAATACAATCTTCAGAACGAGGTTTTTGAAGAAATTCCCTTTCAAACTTATAATTATCAATTTTATAAAGGCAGGGGATATGACAAAAATAGTGCCTGGGGTATGCCTTCAATCTCGTGTAATGTGTTTTTCCTGGCTGATGTTCCTGCTAATTCGCAAAAGATCTACGCAATCTTCTATGGGAATCCAAAGGCCGAAAAACCTGTCTATCATAGTGATTTAAAGATTAGCGGTGAAGATCTTGGTGCTGTCATTGAAAATGATTTTTGGGAAGTGAAGCAGCATGAAAAGAGTGGACAGCTTCATTACTATAAATTGAAGAACACAAAAGGTCACGACGTTCCCTTACTCTCCAACACAAGTTCAGGTTCTGTCCACTGGAATCCCGATACCTATGCTGAAAATGGAAAATGGGGACATACATTCAGTTGGGATCCGCCTGACGAAATTCACACCATAACCAGAGGTCCTTTGCTGTATAAGATTACAAGATCAGGTAGAATGCCCGGCTATAATCCTGAAATGAATGTGTCCGTTACGTATACATATATGGCCCATACACCTTATATTCTGATGTCCTCTGTTATGGAAATAATAAATCCTTATGGGGCGCAGGCGATTCGAAATGGTGAAATGGTTTTTGATGCAGATATCTTCGATCATTATGCCTGGAAATCGAAAAACGGCCAACGAAACTATTTACGGACACTACTCAGCACCGATACGGGACTGGAAGGATCAGCGCTCATTCCCATTGATGCACCGTGGTTATGTTTATACAATGGGCAGGAGAAATTCTCAATAGGTGCCATCCATTTAAATGTTTATAATTATAATAGAATAACCGGTCACCCGGCCACCTTTAGACCGAAAATTTTTCTTTACGTACATCCCCAATGGGGTCGACCCTTAACCTATTTTGTCAGAACACTTGTTTATCCATTTGGTCATTCCGGTCAGGGAATCCGGGGACCGGCAATGTATGTTCCCAAAGGAAATGTTTATATTGAAGAGACTGCCTATTATCCATTTATCCTGGGTGACGATGATCCTTTTGAACCGATCGAGTTATTAAACGATAAACTTCGACACCCGCTTGAAATTCAGTACGGGAATTAGCCGTCAGGTTAGTAAAAACACTAAAAATAATTAAAATACCCTTTGGCAAATAAAGAATATGAAAGGGAGGTTCGATGAGAAAATTAAGTACAATTGCTCCGGATTGGTGGGATTATACCACGCTGGATGAAGAAATTATCAGAGATGCTTCTCAATTGACAGTCAAAGATCTTGAACAACTCTCCCGGCCCGGTTTTACTATTAAATTTTTCGACACACGGGAATCGTTTTATCTGGCGGAAGCGCTGGAATATATAAACGCCTGGCAGCAGGCAACAGATAGTGAACCGACTGGTATATGCGGTCCGATTGGTCCAATAGAACAGCTACCTCTGGTGGTGCAGCTGGTGAATGAATTCGGGATCGATCTAAAAAATTCTCATTTCTGGGGAATGGATGAATGGGTTGTCAATGGCGAAGAAGTGGCCTATGAACATCCCCTTGGGTTTGCCCGCACCGATATGGAATTATGTTTTAATCGCATAAATAAAAAACTTGCCATGCCAGAACAAAATATTCATTTTCCAAAAGTTTCTACTATTGATGAATACTCCAACTTCTTTAACGATGTACGTTGCGTCGTAATGCAAGGTGGCCAGGGTGAAGTAAAGCATTGGGCTTTCAATGATCCCCTTAAACGTGAAGGTGCGTGTAAAGATGATCCGCCACTACCGGAAGAATATAGAAAATTGAGAACAAGAATTGTCGATCTTCATCCGGTTACACTGATCCAGAATGCAAGAACGTCCGGCAAAGGCAATATTAATGCTGTCCCTCAGCAGGCTATCACCGTGGGTCCGGTGGAAACCTGGAAATCTGAAAAAGTTTCAATCTGGCATTACGGCACACACGATAATCCTTTCGGGATTAGATTAACCGCCTTTATGATTTCAAAGAAGATTGCGGATTCTTCCGTACCGATGTCATTACTGGCTGATCATCCAAACGTTCAATTTAATTATTACACTCCGGGTATTGGTACCTGTGAGATCGAAATGCATTAGAAATTCGATGAAGAGCTAAAATGATAAGAAAGGAAAATGCAATGGTTTGTTTAAAATCCAGGCATTTGATGATTATTTTCACATTAAACATTCTTCTTCTTTTTTTACTCAATGGTTGCCAAAACCAGGAATTTGAGTATGAGCCGAATGTTTTTATTAAAGACTGGTTGCTTTGTGGTCCCTTCCCCAATTGTGAGGACTGTTCATTAATAGATTATAAACACGGTCAAAACTGTAAAGGATTCTATACGGACTATCTGACATCTCTTGGTGGGGAAAAACAAGTCCTTCCAACAGAAGGAAGTATTGTAAGTATTCCGGAGAGAAAGATAGAACGGACCTGGTTTGCCTATCATTCTGAATCAGACCTTATCCCGCTAAATGATATTCTCGAACCGAATGATATGGTTATTGCTTATGCTTTCTGCCGTGTTAACAGCCCAAAAACACAAAAATCTATCTTGTCGGTTGGCAGTAATGACGGTATCCAGGTGTTTCTAAACGGGGAAAAGATACATGAAAATCACCCCCGCAATGGCCGCTGGCTTCAAAAAGATAATGACTATATACCGGTAAACTTAAATGGTGGTGTCAATAATTTATTAATTAAAATAGATGAAGGTGGGGGAGATTTCGGATTTGTTGCACGTTTTCTGGATTACGATACAACCCTGGCCTCAATCCGTGCAAATTTAGAAAATCATCGAGACCTTACTCTGGTAGCCTTTGAGGATACTCTAGTGGCCAGTTTCGGCAAGCCTTATAAAATTTCGATTCTTAGCCCCGACACCGATGTGAAGATAGAAATTATCCATGATAAAGCGGGTAAACTTATAGAAAAATCGGCTGCTCCGGGAACAGAACTGCCCTTTGATTTGACTATTATTCCGGATGGATTTTACCTGGCGCGGGCAACATTTTTGACACCAAATGACGGTATCATCGTTTCCGAGACACGCAATTTTAAAGGAAAGCTCAAACGCCATCCCAGGGCTGAAATGCTTGATAAACACCTGATGCCTGTTGCAAAAAATGGAAAACCATTCTTCCCGATTGGTACCTATGGGGCACCAGTAGAAGACTATCAGAAATTAAAAGAGGCCGGTTACAATTTTGTTGTCACGGCGGCTGCTAATCTAGACAAGGTTCATGAGGCAGGTCTGATGGCTGCAGTGCCGGCTCATGGTAAAAAACCACACTGGTTTGAAGAAGTGAAGGAGACAATCAATAAATATAAAGATCATCCAGCCGTCCTGTGCTGGATGCTTTATGATGAACCAGGATATAATCGTGCAGATCTGCTGGATATTTATGAACTGTATAAAGTGGCTTACGAGGCCGATCCCTACCACCCGTCATATCTTGTGATAACCAATCCGGAAGTCTATAAAACATTCGGCTATTGCAGTGATGTGTTGGCTGTGGATACTTATCCGATTGCACAGGGCGACATTACATCGGTGGGAGGTAATATTGCTAAGGCTGTCAGGGAAATTCCCAAGGATCTTCCGGTCTGGCACTGCGGACAGATGTTCTCATGGCCGGCCCAACGAAGACCAAATGTACAAGAACATCGTTTTATGACCTACGTGACCTTAATTGAAGGTGCTAAAGGAATGTTATGGTATACCTACAAGGGCTTCGGTCAATATCTCCCGGAAGATGATCCCAAATTTTGGAATTATCAAAAGCAGTTGCTGGCAGAAATAAATGATCTCGCTCCGGTCTTTATGAGAGGCAAGAAAAGCAAGGAGATCAGACTGGTGAAGGCCTTGGATGATATAAAATTTAGATATATAAAAAGTACCATGGGCAACTATCTGCTCGCTGCCAATCAGTCGATGAGTGAAACATTTTCTCCATCCTTTAAAATACCGGGCAATTTGTCCGGACAGATTTTCGTTTATGGTGAAGATAGATCAGATGAAGTAAAAGATGGTCAGTTGACTGATACATTTAATCCATTGGATGTTCATATATATCAAATACCATAGGTCTCTATAAACGCAAAGACGCCACCCGCCTCGGGCGGGGGCAGGCAGAGTACGCAAAGAATTAATTTTATTTTTTGTTTACAGTTTTTTTGTTTGAAAATTTGGATTCCGTAGGAATCTTCCTGGATGTTGAAATGATCTCGACAAGAGGGAAGATCCCTTCTGGATGACAATTGAATGACTTTAAAATTATTAAGGATATCCGCAAAGATCTGTTTGATCCATATCATCCGCGTTATAAGTCGTCTTTGCGGTAAAAAAAGAAAATCAATTATGAAAGCAATAGTTTTAAAAAGACCAAAAACGTTGGAATTAATGGATGTCCCTGATTTTCAGTTAAGAGCCGAAAATCATGTTCTGATAAAAGTGAAGGCCTGTGGTATCTGCGGCAGCGATCTACGATACTGGGCGGGGGATAATCCATGGGCACTGCATACCCTGGGCAAACATGTCGATAATCCTCCCAATATGATCATGGGACACGAATTTGCCGGTGAAGTGGTTCAGGTCAATACAAAAAAATATGAGCATATGCTCGGAAAAAAAGTTGGTGTGCAGTCCTATCATGTCTGTGGGAAATGTACTTTCTGCAAGAGCGGCAGGGAAAACTTGTGTCACGAGATGATTCATATTGGTCATGCCCAGGGTTGGGGCGATATGGATTTTTATCCGGGTGCGTATGCAGACTATTGCCTTGGCTGGGCGGATCTGTTGCATCCTCTTTCTGATCATCTTACCTACCCGGAAGCGGCTATGGCCGATATATTATGTGTGGCTGTGCATGTCGTTGGCCGGGCTACCATCTATAAAGGGGCAAATGTTTTGTGTATTGGTGGTGGACCGGCCGGATTGAGTATTGCACAAGTTGCAAAATCAAAGGGTGCTGGTAGTGTGTTTATCTCCGATCCATCGGCTATCGCAAGACAGGTCATCAGCAACTATCCGGATTTCGTTATTATAGATCCGCGGGAGCAGGATCCGGGAGAGATCATACGCGGAACGATTGGTGAAGCAAGGTGTGCAGCCATATTTGATTCGGTCGGCAGCAATGAAACGCTTAATATGGCTTTACCCTTACTTGAGGAATCAGGTACTTACGTAAATCTTGCGGTGCATAAAACAGAGTTTAAATTTGATGGCTCATTAATCGGATCTGAACGTACTCTGACGACGTCATCAAACGCTTTTTACCGGGATCTGACTGAAGCCTATGAATTGCTAAACCAGGGTACAATTAATGTCAAACCATGGATTACCCATCACTTTCCGCTTGAAGGGTATGAGAAAGCATTTGAATTATTATTAAAGGATCCAAAAGAGGCGTATAAAGTCGTTTTCGAACCTTAGTTTTTTAACCGCAAGGACCTGCCCGCCGGCAGGCGCGGCGTAAAGTTTACGCAAAGCACGCAAGGAAAATTAAAGATATTAAAATACTTTGCGATCTTTGCGCCTTCTTAGCGTCTTAGCGTTAAATTTATTTTTTTGAATAGGCATAGTATGTCATTTAAAAATAAAATAGTATTAATCACAGGATCCAGTCGTGGGATTGGATTGGCTATTGCCTTAAAATTTGCCCATGAGAGGGCAACGATAATTGTTCATGGACCTAAGGACTCCGATGAACTGACTCAGGCCTGGGAGCAGGTTTGCAAACTCAGCCCGGATTCGGTTAAATTGCCATGTGACTTGATTAAATCTGTAGCAATATCAACTTTGTTTAATGAGATTGCTTTCCGGTTTAAACGGCTTGATGTACTGGTCAATAATGCTGTTTTTCAAAAGGAAGCCCCTTTTCTCGAAATCGAAGAGCAGGACTGGGATCAGGTATTTGCTGTTAACCTGAAAGCACCGTTCCTCTGTTCCCAGCAGGCAGCGAATCTGATGATCGGGCAGGGTGGCGGAAAAATTATCAATATCGGCTCTGTTCACGAATTCCAGGCCAGGCGCGGCTATCTGCCTTACAGCACTTCTAAGGGGGGATTGTTAATGCTGACAAAAAATCTGGCCCTGGAGTTAGCCGTGCATAATATTCAGGTTAACCAGGTAACACCCGGGGCGATTGCAACGGATTTAACTGATCCCGATAGGCAAAAAAAGTTTTTAAGTGCTGTACCGGCAGGAAGAGTAGGGAAACCCAAAGAGGTAGCTGATATGGTTAGTTTTTTGGCATCCGACGAGGCTGATTATATTACCGGTGCTTCGTTTGAAGTTGATGGGGGATTGACTTTAGGTTTCTGTGCCAGCCGGCCGGATTTATAAGGATCTTTAAATGAGAAGGCATCCAATTCTCGCAAAATTTCATGACTATTTACCTGAAAAAGGTCAATTAGGAATTGTTTGGCTTGGACAGAATGGATTTCTGATAAAATCGCAATCGTCTGTTCTTCTCATCGATCCTTATCTTTCTGACTTCGCCGAACAATGGACTTACGGCTGGAAGAATGAACATGTTCGCATGTCTGCCATTCCGGTTCAGCCGAAGGAAATATACGGTATTGGTTATATTTTTTGTACCCATGATCATGTGGATCATATTGATCCGTTTACCATACCAATCATAGCCTTGAGAAATCCCGAAACCAGATTCATCGCCCCACGGATAGCCCGGAATAGAATGTTAGGTTTGTATGTGGGGGAAAATAATCTGAGTCTGATGAAAGGGCTGGACTCCCTGACCTTTGATAATATCAAAATTCATGCAATTCCGGCTTCCCATTCGCAATTAACCTTTGACAAGGAAAATGGTTATCACTTTCTCAGTTATATAATCGAGGTTGATGATGTAACCATATTTCATGCCGGTGACAGTATTTTATTTGACGGACAGATCGAATATTTGAAGAAATTTGATATTGATCTGGCTTTTCTGCCCATTAATGGCCGGCAGCCGTCAGAATATGAGTTTGAACCTAACTTCTCGATAGAAGAAGCGATAGATTTGGCACAAAATATCGAAGCAAAACTAATGATTCCCATGCATTATGACATGTATACACTGAATACGGTCAATATTGCTGATTTTGTCACACAGGCCCAGGGCAGGATTAATTTCCAGGTGGCACAGAACGGTGTACCTTTCATGATAAAGAATTTTCGCAGGTGAAAGATTCATTTAACCGCAAAGACGCCACCCGCCTCGGGCGGGGGCTCTGCGTTAAAAAAAGGTCCATCATGAAAGCAATTATATTCATTATCAGCATTTTGTTTATCGTTAGTTGTCAACAAAAGGATGAGAAGGTCCTTGCAAAATTTGATTGGGATAAAGATGGAATGCTGGTCATTGATGGGAAGCGAACCTTTATCATCGGTTCGTACCATCTTCCAAAAACGGACGATCCTTACCGTACCCTGCATGAAACAGGTTATAACTTGATTCGGATTCCGGCGGAGGAAGATGCCCTTGATGCTGCCCAAAAAAATCAATTATACACCTGGCTTGGTACGGGCGCGATCCAGGTCGAGAAAAAAGAAGAGGATGAAAAACGTATCTCCGAATTAGTCCGGAAGTATAAGGATCATCCCTCCTTGCTTATCTGGGAAATTGCCGATGAACCGGCTTTTACCTGGAATTCTCCCGATTACCGTATATCAGCGGAGCAGATGATAAAATCATACCAATTAGTTAAAACAGAGGATCCGGATCATCTGATTTATACCAATCACGGTCCGGTCAATCTGATTTCAACTCTGAAAAAATATAATCCGGCGACGGATATTGTCGCCTGTGATGTCTATCCGGTTATACCACAGGGTATTACGCCAACTTTTGCCTTGTTTGATGATGGTCTCCAGGGTGATTTATTAAATCCTTATATCAGTCAGGTTGGTGACTATGTGGATAAGATGATGCAAGTGGTGGATAGAGAGAAACCACTTTTTATGGTTTTACAGGGATTTGCCTGGGAGATGCTTAAAGAAGCGGGTGAACGGAATCCGGAGATGATTTTATATCCTACTTATGAAGAATCCCGGTTTATGGCCTATAATGCTATTATAGATGGCGCGGTCGGCATCAACTACTGGGGTACCTCGTACACACCGCAGCCA
>SDBT01005271.1_pt1 | contig 21752 bp, 10 predicted proteins | sample 2277101 | NCBI WGS metagenome assembly SDBT01 (sample SAMN10404973, study PRJNA504765) | marine sediment metagenome | isolation source: marine sediment core GS10_PC15, 103 cmbsf | place: Arctic Ocean: Southern Knipovich Ridge | collected 2010
AGGTCCTTGTCTCGATCCACACCGAGCCCGAACCGGCCCCAGCGATCGAACAGTACCTGCTCCATCTTCCGTTCGACCTCGACGCGCCGTGCCGGATGGTAGAAGAAATCCTCATCGAACGTGATCCCTTCGTGCCGATACCACCACGCCGGGCCGAGGACGATATCGACCGGCAGAATTTCGTTTTCGAGCAATGGGTTGCGAGTGAATGACATGGCGATTTCAATCAGGGGCGAGTCGGGGGAGATTCTCCATCATTCCGACCTTGGTGCGTCGCAGCTCGTCGAGCAGTCGCCGACGATATTCTTGCAGCGTTTCGCGATGGCCCGGGTCGAGCGCGAGATTGACCAACTCTTTGGGATCGGTTTCCAGATCATACAGCTCTTCGATCTCGTCGGGAACCAGCGTGCGGATATACTTGTATTGGCCGTGACGCAGCAGGAGGTACCACGGTACGCTGTCCCAACAGGCCTGCTCCGCCGCCGGAATCTCGTCTGTGTCGGAGCCGTAGAACCATCGAGTCTGCTCGATCAATACGGGATGTGGCCAGTCGGCATCTGGATAGTCCTTCGCATGACGCTTGGCCTCGGTGTACGGACTGTGGACCGCATCGTAGCAGAGCCACAGGAACCAAGGTTTGTGTTTCGGCCGGTGTTTTCCTTGGATGAACTCGACTCCCCACTTGGTGTAATTGTCCGTGCTGTAGCCGTCAACCTTCTCCGGCGGACTGCCGTTGAAGCTGATGCTTTGGTTGACGTAATAACCGCCGAATTGTCTCGGATCGACGTGACTCCAGACGGCCTGGTGGTCCCAATCGCGGCCCGCCCCGGTGTCGAAACCCGTATGCCACTTGCCGATCATGCCCGTTGAGTAACCGGCCTTTCGGAATGCCGATGGCCAGAATGGACATTGCTGGGGTTGGTAAACGGATCCGGGATATTCCCCCTGCATCCTCATGCTCTGAATGCCGTGTGGCAGCCGGCCGGTGAGCATTTGCGCTCGACTGGGCATGCACCAGGTACCGATGTAGGCCGATTCAAACCGCACTCCTTCCTTGGCCAGGTGATCGATGTTGGGCGTCTTCACCCAAGGGTGCGCCTCGTCGTAACAGCCTACCGAGCGATGGCTCTGATCGTCGGTAAAGATGAAGAGAATGTTCGGGCGAGACCGGTCGCTTGTCCTATCTGTCTCCGGTACAGCGCACCAAACGGAAGCGGTGCAACAGGCCACAAGACCCGCGGCCAATATCCATGCTCTCATTTGATTCGTCCTCACAAAAGGGGCTGTTGGACTGCCTTGCATGTCAACGGATCAGCCAGCTCTCTCGCGGCTCGGCCAGCCAGGCGCGTAACTGGCCAGCCAACTGCTCGGCGAGATCGCCGTGTTGGTCGAGCAAGTCAACCTTCTCCTGCGGGTCGGTGTGTAAGTCAAATAACTCAACCGGCTTACCGTCGGCGGCCATCAGCTTCCATTTTCCGCGCCGGACGATCTCCGTGGCGTACGGCTCGGGCTTGGAGCCGGGCTGAGGATACCAGGTGATCAGGTCCATTTGCCAGAAGACCCCGTCGTGGCCAGCAAGGGGCTTGCCGCCGGTGAGGTGGGGCAATAGGTTGCAGCCATCGAAACGTGGACTTTCCGGCAGCGCGATACCCGCAGCGGCGCAAAACGTCGGCAAGATGTCGTTGGTGTGGGCCAAGGTGTCCGATCGGGTCCCCATCGGGATGTGGCCCGGCCAGACCGCAAACATTGGCACGCGAATGCCACCTTCGTGCAGGTCGGCCTTGCCTCCTTTCCATGGCCCGGAACTGCCCTGGGACGACGGACCGTTGTCCGAGGCAAACAGGATGAATGTGTTTCGATAGATGCCGAGTTGCTTCAGGTGTGTCACCAATCGCCCCACGTTGGCGTCGAGGTGGGAAACCATCGAGCGGTAGAGTAGATCATCGCCCTGGGCACGGTTCTGGTACTTGCTCAAGTGCGGCTCGGGAGCCGGTTCATACGGCGTGTGGGGAATGTCGAACCAGAGATTAAGAAAGAATGGCCGTTTCTTTTCGTCGTATTGCTCAATCATGGCTATGGCCTCATCGACCTTGTAGTCGGTCCAGTGACGCGAGATCGGTTCGACCGGTCGGTCGTTTCGGACCAAGTGTCGGCAGCCGTCGCGATGCATGCGGCGATTGGCGGCCAGCGACCCGCGTTGATCGGAGAACATGGCCAAATAGTGTTCGAAACCGTGCTGCAACGGCCCGGTGACTGCCGGTTTTCCAGCAAGTCGGGCCGCCGCATCCTTCTTGTACAGATAGCTCAGATGCCACTTGCCGATGTGGGCGGTGGCATATCCGGTCTGCCTGAGCAGCCCGGGCAATGTGACCGTGCCGGACGGGAGTTGGACGTTGCGGCCGTGCTGGTGCTTGCGACAGTCGAAACGCAACGGATAACGGCCGGTCAACACGGACATCCGCGTGGGCGAGCAGACCGCCGAAGCCGAGTAGAACTGCGTTAGTCGCATGCCGTCCGCCGCCAGTGCGTCGAGGTTCGGCGTATCGATCTTCCGGCCGCCGTAACACGACAGATCGCCGTAGCCCAAATCATCGGCAAGCAGCAGAATCAGGTTGGGCCGGGCAGGGCCAGTTTCGGCGGCCGAAGCGTCGGGGACCGCCACGCACCACATGCATCCGAAAACGAGTATCGCAGAAAGAACCACACAAACCAATCGGATCACCTTCATGGCATATCTCTTCGAACTTCAATTACCGCAGGAATACTTCAATCACCGGCACCGCGACGCCGGGCGGCTCGGAGGGAAGTTTCAATACAACCGGGTCGTCCGTATACATTATCTCGGACCCGTCGTTCAACAGTCGTGCAAAGTAGATTTGCTTTGCCAGGCCGTCCACTTCCATCGCCCCTTCTTCGGGCCAGGTGAATAAGTGTAAATAGAGACGCCGGGCCCGCGGGTTGTATGTCAGTTTGCATCCGGCGGGAGCTTGGAACTGCTCGGGGGCCTCCGTGCAACCATAGATAGACTGCTTATGCAGTTTCATCCATTGGGCAATCTCTCGGAGCCTTTCCTCCGTCCGACCATCAAGTGTGCCGCGCGCCGTGGGGCCGATGTTCAACAATAGATTACCGCCCTTGCTCACACAACTTATCAAGATATCTAGCACTTCTCGGGAACTCTTCCATCCCGGTTCGTCGCGATAATACCCCCAAGAGTGACCCAACGTGTGGCACGTTTCCCAAGGCACGCGTTTTCCGCCATGAGTTACCCATGCGGTGGGTACACGATGCTCGGGTGTCTTGAAATCCCAGCCGCCGGGCACATCCATCAAGTCCAACCGATCATTGACGATAATGTGCGGCTGAAGCTTGCGGACCATGGCCAACAGCTTCTCTGACTCCCACTGTTTGCGCCCTTTTCCGCCTTCAGCATCGGGGTAGGAGAAGTCCATGAACATCAGATCGATCGGGCCGAACTGGGTCAGGAGTTCTCGTACCTGGTTCCGGATATACTGGGCATAGGTAGCCATGTCCCGCGTCTTGTTCATCTCGCTAATCTGGCGAATCTTCTCCTGATCCTCTTCCTCGTAAGCATACCAACCCCGAGGATGGACTTTCCCGATGGGATATTGCGGATGATGCCAGTCGATCAGCGAATAATAGAAGCCGACGCGAATACCTTCCTTGCGGAAGGCATCCACCATGGGGCGTAACAAGTCCTTGCCGTACGCGGTCTTCGTGGCTTGATACTTGGTGTATTTGGAATCCCACAAGCAGAATCCGTCGTGATGCTTCGTGATAATCACCACATACTTCATTCCGGCTCGTTTCGCCGCACGAGCCCAAGCCGCCGGGTCGTAGAGATCGGGATCAAACGTGTCGAAATACTTTTGATACTGATCCTCCGGGATCTGGCCGAAGAGTTTGACCCATTCACTATTCTTATTGGCGCCGCCGTGGGCCGGTACCGAGTAGATGCCCCAGTGAATAAACATTCCGAATCGTGCATCCGTCCACCATTGCAGCCGTTCGTCCCGCTGTTGACCTGTTTCGTTCCAAACATATACCGGCTCGGAGTTCGGCTCCACGGCCGCGGAACTGTCACCGAACCATAGGGACGTGCTGATGACCAATAGAGCAAGCCCTAACGCGATAGTCTTGCCAGATGAGTTGGATCGGCACATAGTCAAAGCTCCCACAAAACACGGTAATCGTTCATGTTGTCGTCCGTCAGAGATTACTCAGATATCTCCACCGAGACGATCTTACGATACTGGTTGATCGCGGAATCGAGCCCGGTCTCGGCATACTCCATTCTAAGGCCGCGTATGTAACGGCAGTAGTTGTTGTGATAGATCGTGGCACAACTTGGGCTCGATTTCTCGAGCGACCGCCACTGCTCCCAGAGCCGATCGTAATCGGCTATGGCCCGAGCAATTCGGTCTCGGTCGTATTCGCCTGTCTTGTCTCCCAGGGTCCCCAAGAGCATGACGGTCCAACCCTTCTCGAAGATTTCAAACTTGATGCGGCCATAGGTGCAGGACGTGATCAAGAACTCCTTCATGTCGGGATTGGAAACGTCCAATTGTCGCGACAAGGCCTCGATTTGGCGCCAGATAGCAACGGCCTCGGCTTTTTCGGCGATCATCTTCTCCGTTGCGCCTTCTTTGATAACATTGTCGAACATCCCCGGGGCCTGCTCGCCGATACCGCCCATGACGTCGTCCCGCGTCCACCAGACGTTGTTTCGGGCGTAGTAACTGCACCGTCCCCGTAGAGTTCCCGCCGCCGAAAGTAGACATATCTGATGAAACCGATCCTGATCGATCCGGTTCAGCCCCAGTTTGTTCCGGGCAAACTGTTTGCAGAGTTCTTCTTCAGATCGGGACGGATCATGGGCCCATTGGGCGATCACGTAGGCATTCAACTCGCACCAGAGTTCGTTTTTTATGTATGGTCCGTTCCACCCACCGCCTCGCGACCAAGTCCAAACACCGGCGAAGTTCGGGTGGTCCAGTAGATCGCGTAGGCAGTTGTGCCGCTGCTGGATCTGGCCGTCTGAATAGCCGTAGAAATGGCGGCGAATTGCCGGCTCGTCTTGATACTGCAGCTCCTCCCAGCCGTCGATCACGCCCTGGCCGATGTAATAGGGATGGGCCCCTTTGCCGTAACTATCCTGTTGGCAACAGACCTCCACGAGTTGCCGGTGCTTGCCGATGCCGAGCGTCGGATTGAAGATCTGCATCCGCTGGAAGTCGATGATGGGATACTTGATCGAGAAAACAAGCTTCGGGTGAGGCTCGATCTGGTCGGTGACCTTCAGGTAGTATTCCGGGATGTAGTGGAAATCTTTGCCCCAGGTGCGATAGAATAACTGTTTTCCGCGTTTGACACATACCTCTTCACGGAGCAAATTGATCAGGACCACCTGACTATCCACGCCGCGGATGATCGGATTGCCGCCCGTGTGATGAGGAGTGTCGACCAGATAGGTTTCGCCCCAGCGAACCATCAGTCCGTCGAGTGAGGGAAATCGCGTAAAGATCTCGTCGATCTGTGCCCGCAGTGCCTTCTGTGTGAGCGGCTTGTGGATGTCGAGCATTTGGCCACCGTGTTTCGCAACCAGCGATTTCGGCATAAGAATGAACTGCGTGAACGGATAGAGCTTGATTCCAGCGGCGTGGGCCGCTTCGATCTCGGCGTCGATCGATTCGGCCAGCGTCTCGACCCATTTCCGTTGGGCCGAGCCCTTGGGGAATGTTCCCGGGTCGAACGAATCGAAGGTAACCGACGCCTCGATGAAGTTGATCGGCACCTTCCCGTTGTAACCCCACTCGGCAAGGTTCTTCGGATCGCGGAAAGCCGATTCGGTATCCGCTTCTCCCGGATTGTCGTGGACCATATCCATCACGAACCGGTCCTGTGCGCCGCCGATACCGGCGCAAGAAGACAGGATCACCAGCACTGGGCCGACAAGTCGCGGCATTCGTAAGCCCGTTGCATTCATGAATCGTCTCCCAATCGTAACGTTTGCTGCGCACGGCACTCTGCCTTCCATCGGGCATGGGCCTGCTGCATTTGCTTGACCTTCTCGGGGTGCTCGGAAGCGAGATCGTGCCGCTCGCCGGGGTCCTTCGACAGGTCGTAGAGGCCGCGGATCTTCGTCGGGCAAGGAATCGTTGCATCCGGCTTCGGCAGGCCGTCCGTACCCGTGGCCTTCCCCCGATAGATCAGCAGTTTCCAGTCGCCCATTCGAATCGCATCCTGCGTGTATTCGTCGAGGAAGCAGTTCTCGTTGGCCGTCCAGGCCAGCGTGCGGTCGAGCGGTCGCTCCTTGCCCTCGAACAACGGCCAGACGTTCCGGGCATCGACGACCCGCTCGTTGGGCACTTCCACCCCGGCCAGCGCGGCAAAGGACGCGTAGAGGTCGTAATGCATCCACGGCGAGTTCACCCGAACTCCGGCGGGGATCCAACCGGGCCAGCGGGCGTTGCAGATCACCTTCAGACTCTCCTCGCGAAGCGTGCGGCCGTATTGGTTGGGCGAGCTGCCGCCCTGGTCGCCGAGGAACACGACAAGTGTCTGCCGGGCTTGCCCGATCTGTTCCAACGCGTCGAGCACTCGGCCGACGCATGCGTCCAGATACTCAACCATGTTCCGGTAGTTGGTCACCCTGTCGCCGCTCTTGTAGCCGGGCGGCGTTTGATAAGGACCATGTGGCGCATAGAAGCACAGGTTCATGTAGAACGGCTGGTCGCTGCCCTCCCGCCGGTGCAGAAAGCGCACGGCTTCGTCAGTGAACAACGCGTCGAAGTAGCCCTTGTCGTTGACCGGCTCGAAGTTGCGGAAAAAGCCCCGCTTACCGTGCCGAGTGTGGGCATAGTAGTCGGCGTTACCGAGTGTGCTGCCGTAGAATTCATCAAAGCCGTGGCGCAACGGATTGAAGTTTTGCGAGTTGCCCAGGTTCCACTTGCCAAACAGGGCCGTACGATATCCCACGCTCCGCAGCAACTCGGCAAGCGTAACCTCCTCGGCTGGAAGGCCGAAGTCGGGCTCCTCAAAGATCCGGTGCCGGTCGCATTGACGATTCATCCCAACGCGGAAGGCATGACGGCCCGTATTCCAGGCGCAGCGGGCCGGACCGCACAGCGGTGTGGAAATCAAGCAGTTCTCGAAGACCACACCCTGGTCGGCCAGTTGATCCAGCCGGGGCGTGAGGTAGTCCTGCCGTCCGTAGGGCGTGTCGAACTTTTCGCGCCCGTAGTATCCCACCGATTCCCGGCCGAGGTTGTCGGCCACGATGAGGACAATGTTCGGACGCGACCCCAACGGCGATGCTGTCTTGCTCGTTGCCCCCTTTTGGATCCGCGGGTCGGCCGCAAAGGCCGATTCGCCTTCCAGTGTTTTCCCCGCGAACAGGCTGAGGGCCACCAGCAGGGAACCGATCTGTGGTGATGCTGGCAAGAACATGGCGTTCATGAATCGTCTCCCGTGCGCAACTTCCAAACTTCAACGCGCCGCGCTTTGGCGGTTGCACCCGCGGCCAACAGTCCGACGCCCAAACTGTCGGGCCGTGTTGGATAGGTCCACGCACTGAGGCAAACGCGATTGTTGACGAAAACCTCGACGAGCGACCGGTCGACGAACACGTGCAGCCGCAACGGTTCCCCTTCGGCCAGGGAAAACGCTTGCTCGATTCCTTTTAGGGCGATTACTTCTCTTGCCGCGTCATAAACGATGGTCGTCTTCTCTTGGCCGTCGGGGCTGCAAAGAACGGTCAACCCGCACTGCGTTGCGTCACGAGGTTCAATCTCGGCGATGATCTCCAGGCACTTGCCCTCGATTCGTGGCAGCAATTCGAATCGCTCGGGGGTGATGTTTAGGTTGGTTAGTTGGGAGTGGTCGCCGCGCAGCGATCGAAGTTCCTCGATCGGTGCGAATCGCAGCAGGCCGTCCTCGGCCAATGTGACCACCCGCGGCAAGGATACGGCGTTCGACCAATCGCGCCGAGCGGCCATTTCTCGCGGGCCACGCCCGGGCAGCCTCTCTTGCATCATGCCGACGAGAACGAGCCGTCCCTTGGGGTCTCGATACGAGGGATGGGCGGCCGAAAACGTCCCACCCGCGTCAACGCCCAGATCGAGCGCTCCCTCCGCCTCCGTGAAAAACCGCCGATCCTCATAACGGCCGACGTAATACTGACTATGTCGACCCGGATGCGCATAAACGATTAGTACTTGCTTGCCGCCCAGTTTGAACATGTGCGGGCAATCCCATTTGCTCAAACCGCGTGCCGGATCGTCCGCGAGCAGCGGATGGAGGTATCTCCACTCGAACAGATCCTTCGACTCAAACAGCTGAGCCCCCTTCCTGCCGCCGGTGAGCATGATATGGGAACCGCCATCTCGCCACACGCAATGGTCCCAACCGGCTCGCAACTGCTCGGGCGTCATCAGAGGATTATGTTCGGATTTGGTCCAATGAATCATGTCTCGGCTTTGGGCAAGAGCAGCGCTGACGCCGCTCTTGCCCAGAGCCGAGTAAAAGACGGTGGGGAGACCATCGACGATGCGAAAACAGCCGCTCCAACAGGCGCGGCTGTCATACGGCGAGTCCGGCCCGAAGGCCGGGGGGAGGTGTTTCCATCGCACCATGTCGCGGCTGACGGCATGGGCCCATTGGCCCGGTTCCGGCTCACCCGGCCACTTGGCGAAGTGCAGATAGAAGAGGTGATACCGGCCGTTAAGCCAACAAAGGCCGTTCGGATCGCCCAGCCGGCCGGTGGGAGGCGTAATGTGATAGGCCGGGCGATACGGATCGGTGCGATTGCCCTGACTCGAGGATAGTGAGTCCGAGAGGGCCATAGCATCCGTAGCCTCTCCGGAAGCACGGCCGAAGACCTGAAACTCGTGGATGCTGGCCCATTGCCGGCCCTTCAGCCCGGTGACGGTGATGCGAACGTAGCGAACTGCTCCGGCCGACGTTGCATGTTCGGTCTGCCGGGCCACTTCGCCGTTTTCCGTTTCATCGACCAGTAGTGTCCACTGCTTGCCGTCGGCCGAGCCATCGATCTTGAACTGGTAGACGCGATCGTTGAACTGCCATAGGACCTTGATCCGCTCGATCTCGTATGCCTTGGTCAAATCGACTTGCCACCAGTTGCCTTCCCGGTCGTCGTCGGCACACCAACGTGTGCCCGGGTTGCCGTCGTTGGCATGCCCGGCCGAATGGGATCCGGCCTGCTCGGACGAACAGGTCGTCGGCTTACCGGCCGCGATCCCCGTGTCCATTACCTTGCGTGTGGAAGCCGACCGATGGTATTCCTCGAACCGCCCAAGCCATCCGAGCCAATTGTGGCACGATCCACGGCGGAGCGAATGCGTGGCGCCACGCCAGGTTACTTTCAGCGTCTTGCCGGTCTGGGTGTCGTGCATCTGCCGGAAGGCATTCAGGTGCCCGCGAACTTCTGCTGCCAACTCGTCCTTTTCCCGCGCGTCGCCCGTACGGCGCATTCGCTGATCCTTCAGCCAGGCCAATTCCATGTGGCAGAACATGTTTAACAGGAATCGGTTTTCCTCGAGCTTCCACCGGAAGAATGGGTATGCACCCGGCGGCAGTTCGTCCTTGACCGATTCGATCAGGCGGAGGCTATGATCGGCACTCGCGAGATGTTTTTCGAAGGCCGCCTGTTTGCGGCGGATAATCTCGGGATCTCCCGAGGCGATTTTCTCGAAGGTCGGCTGAAGCGACTTATCCCACTTAGCCGGCGAATGAAGCACGTCGAAAGGGCAGTTCATCCTACGGCTGGCGGGCGTTACGTCGCGCGAATAACCGAACGACTCCTGCTCGACACAGATCGCCTCCGCCACGACATCTCCGGTCGGATAGAGGGCCTCGACCATGACCGGCGCTGCCTTCGGGCCGAACAACTCGGTCGCGTACAGACGCCAGATCTTCTGCTCGTCGTCGCTACGTCCCGACCCGTATAAGCCGAGGAACCAGAGGTTGGCCTCTTGGGCCTGCCCCCAGGGGGTCGCCCCGTAGCGATCGACGCGGACGGCGAAACCATCGCAGTTATGCTTTTGGGCGTAGTCGAGTTGCCGCCTGAGTACGTCGGTAAATGCACAGGCGACGTGGTCCAGCTTGTTGTATTCCCCCGCGATGTCAAATTCGATGAACTGGCCTCGCTTGCCCGAGCGGCCGATGAACGGGCTATCGACGCCCCGAATGTGCCAATCCTGCGGCACGCACTTGCTCATCACGATTACGTCGCCGGGGATTCGGGTCAGCGACTGCATGATGACGTCGGCTTCCTTGACATACCACAGAAACGTACGAAAAACGAGCTTCTTATTCGCCTTGCGGCATTCGTCGTTGACAATCGTCACCAGCTTCGTCAGGACGTCGACATTCTCGGTCACCCAAAGGTCGCTCTCGACGACGGTCAGCACGAAGTAGTCGACCTCGGGCAGCAGTTGGCACAGATGGGCATATCGCTGCCGAAGAAGGGTCCAGAGCTTCGCGTTATCGAGCGTGGGTGGACCGATGTCCGTGGGCAGGTCGCACAGTTCGTGGACCCAAACGCTGATCGTCATATCCTGCTCTTTGATGAAGCGGAAATTGCCCGTCTCGTCTGCCCATTTGCGCAACGCCTCGAGCTTGGGGACCGTATGCACCTCGGTCTGAATCGTGACGTCGTTAAAACCTAAATCGCCGGCCAGACGCACCATGTCACGATTTAGGTCGAGCCGGATGCCTTCGAATGGCTGGCCCGTCACTTTGGTGCCCATCGGATCGGGCGGGCCGTCGCGGCTGGGTGTGCCGAACGAGATCGATCGATAGGCGAAGGGTGAGTCCCACGTTTGACTATCGGGAACCTGGATCTCTTCGCAAAACGAACTCTTCATGGATAGCAAGAACAGGCTTACTAGCAGAGCGATGTTATAGCTGAACTTCATCATAACACGTTGTCCCTTACTTTCTGGTGGTGCCAGCGAATGTCAGTGGTTGGGCATACTCTCGGCGTTTATCGGTTTGTGTCGGGTAGTGCTTTCGTCTCGATGGTTATGGCAGCCGATTCGAGCCCATCGGCCCGGGCCGTCAGTCGAATGGTACCGGCGCCGCGACCAACTCGAATGATCGCCAGGGCACGGCCCTGATAGGTGTCCCTTTGGGCCGCCTTGAACGATTCATGGCTGTAAAGGTTGCCGTTATCGACGCCGACGATCTGTCCGTCGCCCTCGAGCGTGAATTCTATCGCATGTTCTCCGTGCGGTACGAGGTTGCCCGAGGGATCCACGACACGCACGGTTACATGCGCGAGGCCTTGACCGTCGGCTGCGAGAACCTCGCGATCGGACATCACTTCGAGTTGGGCCGGCGGGCCGGCTGTGCGCAGTTCGTGCCGAGCGACGACCGTGCCTTGTTCGTCTCGGGCAATGGCCTGAATCGTGCCCGGCTCGTTGGGGACTTCCCAGCGGATCATCCGGTCGGCGAAGTCGGCCAGCCGCTTGGTGCCCAGCGATTTGCCGCCCAGCAGCAATTCAACGCTGGCGGCGTTGGTGAACGTGAACACTTCAAGCGGGCCGTCGTAGCCGTCCCAATTCCAATGCGATCGCACCGGTGGCCAATGCCAACCATACTTGCCCAAAACGGGTGCCTTGGGATCGCGCACCACGATCCTCGCCATCGGGCGGTCGCTGTAGACGCTCTGGATGAAATAGGAATAGTCTTTTTGCCGGCCGCATGTGTCGATCGGGCTGCAACACCAACCGATGTTCGGCCAGCCGACGACCGCTTCGCCCAGATAGTCGCATCCGGTCCAGAGGAACTGGCCGCAGACGTTTTGCTTGACCTGGAACCACGGATTGACCGGCAACCATCGTGAGTTCGGATCGCCGCCCATCGTCCTCCAGTTCGGCATGAGCGAGTAGTAGGGCGTGGTTTCGCCGCCGAGCAGCACCATCTCGGGGTACGTCTCGTGCAACATCTCGAAAAGTTGGCTCTGATAGTTCAGAGCGACCACATCAATGTGGTGAATCATTTCCGAAAACCGCCCGTCGGCATGTCGATTGGGACGCATCGCGCAGGTAACCGGACGTGTGGGCTCGCGGTCATGCACGGTCTGGACCATCGCCTTGACAATCGCCACTCCCTCGGGCTGCAGTTGCTGGCCTACCTCGTTGCCAACGCTCCAAAGCACGATGCTCGGGTGATTGCAGTCGCGGTCGAGAAAACGCAATAGTGACTCGCGCCAGCCGGTGCCGTCGGGGCGAAACTCGGGCCACTTGTCAAACCCCTCGTCGATCACCACGAACCCCATCCGGTCGCACAGATCGAGGAATTCGATCGAGTAGGGGTTGTGACTGGTACGAATCGCATTGACGCCCATTGCCCGAAGCGATTCCAGCCGCCGTTCGATCGCCCGATCGGGTACCGCCGCCCCCAGAGCGCCGATGTCCTGATGCAGGCACGCGCCACGCATCACCACGCGCCGACCGTTCAGCGAGAATCCGTTGTTCGCGTCAAATGCAATGGTTCGGATGCCAAAGGTCGAGGGATACTCGTCGGTCAGCCGTTCGTCGTTCCACAGGCGACTGACGGCACGATACAGGTTCGGTGTTTCAATCGACCAGAGCTTCGGAGCATGGACCGTGAGTCGCTGCTCCACCTGGGTCGGGCCGTTAACGCCCAGAGCAACTGCCGTCTCGACGCGCGCGGCCTCTTGGCCGGCCGGGTCGAAAAAGATGGTCTCCAACTTGCCGGTTGCATTCCCGCCCGTTTGGTTCAACAGCGTCGTCTTGATATGAACGGTCGCCTTCTCGCGTTCGATCTTCGGAGTGGTAATGTAGGTGCCAAACTCGCGCACGCGGACCGGCTCGACGGCCATCAGCCACACATGGCGATAGATGCCGGCGCCGGTGTACCACCGCTCCATCTGGCGCGGCGTATCGGCCCGCACGGCCACGACGTTGGTGCCGGTCTCGTTGAGATAGTCCGTAATGTCCCAGTCGCGGCTTAAGTAAGGGTTCGCTTCGCGGCCCAAATGCCGGCCGTTGACGTAGACGTCGGCATAGTACATCACGCCGTCGAAACGCAGGATCACCCGCTTGCCGCGATAGGATTCCGGTAATGTGAACCCCTTGCGATACCAGCCGACACCCAGCGGAAAGAACCCACCCCTCGTTCCCGTCGGGTTGTTGTTGTCGACGGGGCCCTCGACACTGAAGTCGTGGGGCAAGTCGAGCTCGCGCCACTGGCTATCGTCGAACTCGGTCCTCTGGGCATCTTCCGGATCGGCCTTGACGAACCGCCAATCGAAATCGAAGCACTGCTTCAGTCGCGGCGTCGCGTTGGCTCGATTCGTCGAGTGTTCCCCCTGCAACCATAGAACACAGCCGGGGATGTCCGTCGGCTGAAAGCGGTCGTTCGGCGGGTCGGGCCCGTCGTAGTTCGGCGCGGTAATGCCGTATCGATTCTTCAAGTAGGCACCGACACGATGGTGCTGGGCCTCATCGAGGGCCCGATGGAACACAATGACCTCGGCCACATCGCCTTGAAAGTAGTGACGACCGGTGCCATTCCCACCGATGAACATCTCGCCGTCAGTCAGAGCAATGCTGCCGGTCGCCGACGTTTGGCCCTGGCTGGCTCCGTTGACCAGGAAGTCCAGCGCCCGGCCGTCGAACCGAGCCGTCCAGATCTCGGGCCGATCCGTACTGGGCACGTGGACGTGGGGTGTCGCGATGTACTCGCCGTCAATAGATGCGGTAAAAAAAGCCTTGTCGGCGTCGTCGATCGAAAACTGGAAGCTCCGATTCATCGGCAGCTTGCCCAGCGGGACGGGATACTGTGCATTGGAAGTCGTGTGCCACTTCAGCACAACGAAAATCGTCAACTCTTCGGCGTTCAGGCCGTCGGGGTGAGGGATCGTCAGCCAATCGTTCCCGCCGAAGCGAGTGGCCGGTTTACCGTGGAACACGTCGTCGACGAAAGCTGGATCACCACAGCCGGGCTCGCGGATCGCATGGTTATCGAGGCCCGACTTATCGAGCCAACGGCCAATCGTACCGGGCTCCGGCCGGAGCACCTCGAAGTGAATCGTTCCCGGAATGGGTACCGAATGTCCGGACAAGACCGAAGTCCGTCCCCACGCATAATGACCGCCGCCGTCGTAGGTGGGCACCTTGTCCAACTGGCCGCGATCCGCGGCGGCGAGCGTGATCAGAGCCAGCGGTTCGGTCGAGTCGAGATTGGCAATCAGATGGTTCTCGTCGAGCACGAAAAGTCCCTTGCCACGAACGAATCGCTTTTGCAGCATGTTGCCCGCGATAGCATGGGCCAAATCGAGATACGCTCTGTTCTCGGTGGCGCGGAACAGTTCAATCAGGGCGAAGATGGCCTCCGGATCGTCGAGGTCGGTTTGCAGGTTCAGCTTAGGTTCTGCCTTCGCATCGGCGCCGACGTCACCCAGACCGTTGCCTCGTGCCAGGGCTCGCACCATGCGCCACATCTCGGGGTCTTTCGACTGCCGGTAGCACAACGAGAACGCGAGCAAGTACCCCGGGTGGGCCTTCCAGGGTGTCAGGGCCGTTCCCTTGGGGCCGAAGTAGCCGTCCTGCTGAATGACGTAGCCGGTCAGATCGGTCCCGTCGCAGAGCAAGGGGCGAAAGGTATTCGCCTTCGCGTCGTACGCGTTGTCTGCATAGGCCGTGAGATAGTCGTGGACCGATTGGCGAAAGAACGTACCCCGCTCGCCTAAGGTTTCGCCGAGCCGCATGATGGCCGTCGCTCCGTAGGCAAACATAACGTCGGGTGGCCGGATATTAGCGTTCGAGTAGGCGATCAGCATCGTCGGCTCGGTGGCATTGGCCGGAAAGCGTTGCTGCCCCGGGCGATCACCTCGCTGCGTGTGTTGATATGGAATGAGGCCGGTGATCGGGTGCGCGCTATAGATATATCGACCTAGAAGACGTTCGGCCCAGACGAGTGGCTTTTCATCGCCACTTAGCTTGTGCAACATGCCGGCAGCCAGGATCATGTCGACGGCCGTGTCGTAGAACGAAAGTTGGCCACCCGGCTTGATGCCGGCCCGATTCTGCTCGTCAAAGATTCGATCCCAAACGTCATCGGGCAACTCGCCACCGAAACCGGCGTGGCGGCTGAACTCCAGGTTGCTCCAATTCCGCACGTGGGCGTTCCAAATCCCTTCGACCAACTGCCTCGTTGCCGCCGGATCGATTTCCCAAAACAGATGGTAGTCGAGGAAGTTCCCTTTCAGTTCGTGGGGGCAACCGCCCTTACCGATGTCGCCGTGGTATGCGTCCCGCTCCAATTCGATGAACCGGTGATGTCCCATGGGCAACATGCCGCTGGGACCTTGAAAGTGGTCGAAGTTGTATTTCACTGCGCCGATCGCGGCCTGTTTGTACTTCGGGTCGCCGGTCAGGTCACTCAGGCCAACGAGAAACCGCATCAGGTTGCCCTGGTCGGCCAGATTCGAGGAGACCCACGGCTGCATCCCTTCGCCACCGCTCCACGAGGGGAGTCTCGCCGGCGGCTTCATGGTGTCGACGTTCAGGCCGTCGACCAGCAGCGGCGTCTTCTTCTCACCATAGGTGTCTCGGCCGTGTTCGAGGATCGTTTCGGCGAACTTCACGGCCGCAGCCATTTCGGCCCGATGTTCCCCGGCGGCTTTCCCGTTGCCGCGCTGTTCTTGGGCAAAGGTCGAAGCAGCGGATACCGCCAGGAAGAAGGCCCCGACCATCGTGCATCGTATAGGTGTCATCGCATTAGTCCTTATCGCGTTGGTCTGTCATCGTGCCAGTATGGCCGGCCCCGTCAATCGCCGTTTCCGGCCGGGTCCGTATTGTTGAGCCACTCCTCGGAATACGACCTTGCCCTGGGTCCACTTCAGGAAGTCGTCGCTCTCGGTCCTGGCGACCAGGCGTTCTCCGTTGCTCGATATCCGGGAGATTCCCACATATTTGCCCAGGGTGGGCGCCCAAAACGCATTGTTGTGCGTGTCGCCTTGCACACCCGTTTCCAGGCAAGGAATCGCTTTGCCCCAGTGGATCCCATCGGCCGAAGAGGCAACGCATAGTATTCTCTGCCCGGGCGCAAACTCAAATAGTCTGCCGGGTTTTGCCCTGCCCTTAAAGAGCATTTTGTAGCGCCGTGCCGGGTCGGGATCGCGTAGATCCTTGAACACCGAGGCGCCGTGAGGGCCTCGCCACACGATGTTGTTCTGCTTGGAGCCCTCGAAGTCGACGAGCCCCAGTTCCGGCTTCTCCCACTTGGTTCCGTCTTTGGAGACGGCGTAACAGACTGCCATCTCCCGGTCGCGCGGCAGTCGGTAAGGCGTCTTACGCCGCTGCTGGAGAGTCATCCCGCTGGCCGAATGGTCAACGATGAACGGACTATACCAGCACTTGTAGAGCTGATCCTCTTCGTCATAGATTACGTTGGCATGCAGGTTATCGAATCGTTTCTCCCAGGGCTTGTCCTCGGCCATCAGCGGGTTGTGCTCGCTCTTTTCCGTCTTGCCGAGCGTCAGCTCCGCGTTTTCCGCGGTCTCGATGATCCGGGAATCCAGTACCAGGAAGCGAGCCCGTTTCATGGGCGTTTGGGCACAGGAATCGGCCGCCGTCGTGCTTCTGCCCGCGAGCATCGTCATGGCCAGTGCCACGATTGCCACGATCTTGGATCTTTGCTCAAGGATCTTACTTTGCTTTGTCATTTGGGCGAGTTCCCATGGAATCTGGGTAGCCGTTTATGGATCTCAGAACCATTCCGAAGAGCGATCACCGCCACAAGGTCCGGCAGGTCGTAACGGGTCAGCGCGAAGGGGACAAGGCATGTCATGTCCATCAGAGGCTTGTCACCGGCCAACATGTCGTCAATCCACGACGTTATCGAGCTTCGGACCGTCACCTTGGCAAATCGCGGATCGATCGCGCCCGCGTGCAGCACGACGGGCCCACCTCGCTCGATGCCGACCAGATCGATCGCCGTCGAATCGACGTCCTCCCGCTTGGCGAGCACGTCCATCGCCGCAAGCACATCTTCCACCTGTTGGCCCAGGAGCGGACGCCCGATGTGCATCGCCAGCATGGCGGCCTGATATTCGTGTCCCCAGTCACCGGTCGCACCCGTCTCGCCGAATCCACGGGCGTCGATGCTCAAGACGATTCGCCCGCGGGCGACCATCTCCAACACCGAGCCGTCCGGCTCGGCATCGGCCATTTTGCCGCGGCCATCGACATACAACGTGGCCGGCAGTTTCCCGGCCTTCTCGTCGGGAACGAAAAGCAGTGCCGGAATCGGGATGCCCCGCTGGTGGCGGATGACGAGTTTCTCGATCGCGTAGCCGCTTCGTTGGATCGTGCCGATGGCCTCTGCCGAGATCGTGCCCAGATCGTCGCTGAGCCCAATGAGCCGCTTGATCTCGGCGATGAACTTCGGTTTCGAGTTCTCCTTCCAGAACTGCCGGCGGGCGGTGGCGAGTTCTCTCGCGCGGGCCAGCGTTATCTCCGGGCAGGTCCGTTCGTCTTCCCACTCGCGAATGACCTGCCCGGTTTTCGTGACCAGAAGGTCGGCTTCTTTCTGCAATGCGAGTGTGCCCTCGACGACCGGGCGCGGATCGTCCAACAGCCAGCGCCGCATCCACTGGACGGCCTTTTCGCGATGCGGCTTCGTGAGGCCGTGCCCTGTGTCGCTCTCGAAGAACTCCATGCGGTCGGGATGTCCGAGGGCCGCGTAGAACCGCTGCGCGAATTGGCCCGTCTTCCGGCTCCTGTGAATCGGGAAATCGACGTCCTGGATGGCCGCTAGTAGGATACTGGGTTGGGGGGCACGCATGGCGAAGTGGTCGCAGTGCTGAATGCCCAGTTCCCCTTCGCGGGCGTGGTGCTGACACAGGTCGGAGAAGCCCTGTTCGAGCGCCTGCCGATGCGTGGGAAAGCACGACGGCGCAGCCGGGCCAATACGGTCTTCCAGCCCCATCAGGAACGTCGTCTGCGTGCCGCCGCCGGATGTGCCAAGGCATCCGACCTTCTTCGAACTATCCACGTCCGGCCGGCTCAACAGGTAGTCGATGCTGCGAACGTTGTCCCAATACTCGTACGCTGCCGTGCTGCCGCCGACAAGCAGCGCGCCCAACCCTGCCGGTGTGTGGGCAATGTTCCCGCCCGGTTTGCCCATGAAAACCGGCCGGTCGTTCGCATCAAGGAACTGATAACGCTCACCCTGGCATATCGGATCGACGACCAGCGCGACAAGACCGCCCTTTGCCAGCATGATTGAAACCCGCTGATAATCGTCGAAGGCCTTGCCGTTGAGGGAGTGGCCGCACAAGACAAGCACGCCGGGCCACGGGCCTTCGCCCTCGGTCGGAACATACAGGTTCGCCGTGACGTGATGCCGTGGCCGGCTTTCGTAATAGACCTTCTCGATGCGGTAGCCGTCGCACGCAATGGAGCCCGTCACCACCGCGCCCAGCGGAGTCCTCTCAGGCAACGGCCCCAGGATCGACCGATAAGCCTTGTGGAGCCGATCCTGTCGAGCCAGTGCGCCTTGTCGCGACTTGACGGCCGTTTCGAAGTCGGACGCCCACCTCTTGTAGAACTCCTCGGCTTCCTTGTGCAGGTAATCGTGCAGTAACTCGCTACCCGGCCGGTTGCTGCGGGACGTTACCGTACCGGCACTCGAGGTCGATGCGATCGCCCATCCAATAGCTAGCGCGGTGAGTAACAGAGACTTCGATGGTGTGCTTGGGCTGGTCATGTTGAGATAATCCCCGAATTCCTTGCGATCCAATGTTGCAGAGAGAGCGAGCAAGCTCTGCGGCAAGCCCTGTATACCATCCGGGGAGAGCGAAAGAAAGGGCCATCATGCGAACGAAAAGGTCCGTTTTGCGAACACGGGGCATCGCTGCGTCCTCCGCCAGCCACTCATTGTCCCCGGGACCACGTAAGGCTATTTGGCCAGTTCAGCCCGGCGGTACTCGGCAGGGGTGACACCGACGACGCTTTGGAAAACCAGCCGGAACCGGCGCGCGTCGTTGAAGCCGCAAGATGCCGCGATCTTGTAAAGGGGCCGTTTCTCCTGGGCCGTCAGATATCGTTTGGCCCGTTCGACGCGCATCCGATTGATGAAGTCGTGCGGCAACTCTCCAAGGCACTCCTGAAAGCGGTGTTCCAGCCAACGCCGCGAAATGGGTAGCAACCGGACCAACTGGCTGACCCCGAATACTTCGTGAATGTTGTCGCGCACGTACCGCACCGCGGCCGCCACGTGCGGATCGTCGACCGCCAGCACGTCGGTGGACCGTCGCTCGATTACCGCCAAGGGCGGTACCAGAACGTCTTGCTTGGGTGCCTTCTTGCCCGACATCAGACAGTCTAGCAGTTCGGCCAGGCGCCAACCCGTCTCTTCGTCGTTTCGAGAAACGCTCGATAGCGCAGGATTTGTCAGTTGGCAAAGTTGCTCGTCGTTGTTGACGCCAATAACAGCCACGTCGTCCGGCACGCGAAGGCCCAGCCGTTCGCAAGTTTCGGCAATCATGGCGGCGCGTGCGTCGTGAACGGCCATCACCCCCACCGGCAAACGTAGCGTTGTGAGCCACTGTTGCAGGGGTTTCTGCAATTCGGCGCAGTACTTCCGGTTCAAGCTGCTGGGTGCCTCGAACGTGCTGCAGTTCCCTCCCTCGCAGAAAATGTGTTCCTCGAACCCGAGCCGCCGCAGTTGCGAATACCCGATCCCCTGAACACCGTAATAGCCGAACCGCTGAAAACCTCGCTCGAGCAGATGCTCGGCGGCCAGGCGGCCGATGGCCCGATTGTCGGCGGTCACCCGCGGCAGCTCACACGACAGCAACGCACCAGACAAGTTGACCACCGGAACGTCCAATTTTTCGGCCGCCCGGGCTTGGCCCGCCTTGCCCACTTCGGCGATCACTCCGTCGCCTTGCCACGCCTTCAATTCGTCGATGGAAACCGAGAAGGTTTCCGGGCTGGTCGAGAATGTCCAGTCGCCGTGCTTTCGCGCGTAAGCCACGATCCCGTGCAGCACACGCTGAAAATGGGGAACTCCGGTGGGAAAGGCCAGTGCGATTCGTCTCTTGGCTATCATCTTGGTTCTCACGAATACAATGGCCTTTGGCGTGTGGCGATCGCGCTATATCGGTGCTGCTCGTCGATGACCGCGCGAAGTCGATTATACCATGCCTGGGGGGGGCATGTACGCAAATCGGCCCAAAAGTTCCGCAGAAAAGTTCTGGACAGGGACTTGGTTATTGCGCAGAATGAGGGCCAATGGGTAGTCCGGTGCGTGTTTACTTTTGTCGGCCGCGGCCACCACAGTCCTGCGACCCAGCAAGAAAAAAGGACGGCATGATGGGTAAACTTCGAGCGTTCGGCCATGGGTGTTTGTTTGCACTGGCCATCGTCTGCCTGGCAACGCCGGCTTATGCGGATGCGGTCAACTTCGTCTTCGCCCACCGTGACGACGCCGTGGCTTCGTCCGACCCCAATAGCGCCGCTACCGTCGGCGTCCTCGGCGGAGGCTACTGGAACCTCGGAGACCCATATACCGGCGAGAAGACGCAAAGCTGGACGGACCTCACCGCCACGGACGAAACTGGAACCGACATCGATTTCAGCTACCAGGCCGACAGTGGACTGAATCAGGGGATCGGTGACGGCACCGCCCCTAATTCCGGGCTGTGGAATAGATACCGCTATGGCGGTACGAGCACCAACTTCACCATCGGCGGCCTATTGCCCGATGCGGGCTACGAGATCGTGTTGTACTCGCACTGGGGCAATTGGGCGGACGCCCTAACGGAATTCGCCATTACAAACAATGGGGGCGGCACCAAGATCGCCAGCGACGATCACACGAAAGGCTGGGACGCCCCGTTCGTCGAAGACGAAAACTACGTGCATTTCGCCGAGGTTACCGCAGACCCCAACGGCATGATTACCGGAGCGATGACCGCGCTGTCAGGCGCCCCGCGATGGAACGGCTTTCAGATCAATCAGGTTTCCGATCCGGTCGACATCCCGGAGACCATTCTCGAAGGAATGATCACGCCCATCTCTGCGGATGCCTGGCAATTGGTCACCGAGGGGATCCGCCACATCGACCGTACGTTTGACGGGTCGGGCTTCGTTGTTGATGATCCGAACCTGGATAAGCTGGACTGGTCCGCCGACGCCGACGCCCCGCAGCACGCCCCTCCCGGCTGGGACACGGTTTGGGAGGCCATCTACACCGATGGGTCGAACGAATGGACACGGGACAACGCGTGGGCGGCGTGGAACTTGGGTGGTGTCACCCAACTGGAAGGGATGCGACTCTGGAACACCGACTTGGGCGACGAAACTTATCCACGCCAGACGCTTAGCGTTGATGTCTGGGTTTCCAGCCTGACGGCCCCGGGTAACCCGATCGACGATCCGGCCAATTGGACCATGATCGAAGACAACTTGGACGTTCGAGCGGACACCGGCATTGGCGTATACAAAGATCTGGGAAGCACGCCGGACGTCCGCTGGGTGGCCTGGACCGACATCGATGCGCATCAGCCATACATGGTTAGCCACGGAAATGACGCCCACTACGTTGAGGTGCAGGAGATTCGTTTCTTCGGCTCTGCCGGATTGGCGTGGGACGGCGGCCCGGGCCTCTGGTCCGACCTGAATTGGGGCGGCGGCCAAGAGCCCACTCTCGCGATGGGTATGGTCGTCAAC